>Ga0247608_10008371_pt1 | contig 10459 bp, 7 predicted proteins | sample 176DNAGHGlowgp2_FD_193490 | JGI IMG/M metagenome (GOLD analysis project Ga0247608, IMG submission 193490) | Sheep rumen microbial communities from Palmerston North, Manawatu-Wanganui, New Zealand - 1766 DNA GHGlow gp2 | ecosystem: Host-associated > Mammals > Digestive system > Stomach > Rumen ... | reverse complement strand
TAAGAATTTTTCAGATCCTTTCAGAGTAATGAAAGGTTTTGTGGAGGCGAGAGGTCTACTTAAAAAGTTAAAACCCGATGTTGTCTTTTCAAAGGGAGGATTTGTATCCGTTCCTGTCATAAGAGCAGCATCTACCCTTAAGATTCCATGCGTACTCCACGAGTCCGACATGACTCCGGGACTTGCAAACAAACTTAGCTTTTCATCTGCAAAGACCATTTGCTGTAATTTCCCTGAGACACTTTCTATGCTTCCCGCCCAGAAGGCTGTTCTTACAGGTACTCCTATAAGAAAAGAGCTCCTTCAGGGTTCAAAAGAAGCAGGTAAGGCATTCTGCGGATTTACAGATGATAAACCCGTTGTCATGGTTACCGGCGGAAGTCTTGGTGCTCAGAGCATCAATGAGACAATAAGATATGCGCTTCCAAGGATTCTTCCGCATTTTAATGTTGTTCATCTGTGCGGTAAAGATAAAATGGATAATTTAAGACTTAACACTCCCGGCTATAAGCAGTTTGAGTATGTTAAGGGTGAAATGAAAGATATCTTTGCAATGGCTGATGTTGTCGTATCAAGAGCCGGAGCCAATGCTATCTGCGAGCTTGCAGCGCTTAGAAAGCCCAATATTCTTATTCCGCTTTCTGCAAAAAGCAGCAGAGGCGACCAGATAATAAACGCCAGATCATTTGAACAGCAGGGATTTTCCCTTGTTATAGACAATGAAGAGCTTGATGAGGACATCCTCGTTGAAAGCATATTTGATGTATATAAGAACCGTGAAAAGTACATCGAGAAAATGAAGGAAAGCAATCAGTTCGGTGCAACCGAGACAATTCTTAACATAATTGAGGAAGCGGCTAAAAAATGAGATATCCTAAATTTTTAAAAAATGGCTCAGTGATAGGCTTTGTGGCTCCATCCTTTGGATGCTCCACAGAGCCTTATATTTCTTTATTCAAAAATGCTCAGAAAAAATTTGAAGACATGGGCTATAAGATGAAGTTTGGTCCAAATGTATATGAAGATAAAGGCATTGGTATCAGTAATCTTCCGCCTCTTTGCGGAAAAGAGTTAAATGATATGTACTCAGAAGAAAGTGTAGATGCCATAATCTCCTGCGGCGGCGGTGAACTCATGTGTGAGGTTGTGCCCTACATCGATTTTGATCTTGTGAAAAGATCAGAACCTAAGTGGTACATGGGCTACTCTGACAATACCAACTTTACATTTTTGTCAGCAACTATCGCTGATACTGCTGCAATCTACGGTCCCTGCGTTTCATCATTTGGAATGGAACCCTGGCATAGTTCAATTAATGATGCTCTTCTTCTTTTAAGAGGTGAGCGCCTTACTGTAAGTGGCTATGACATGTGGGAAAAAGAAGACGAACTTCCGGAAATTCCCCCGGAAGAAGTAAATCCATTAGAGCCCTATAATCTCAACCGCAAAACGGAGTACAAGTTCTTTATACCTTCAGATAGTTCCTCTATGTATGATGGAAAAGAGCTACTTCCCGTAACTGATAAAGAGATTAAGTTTGAGGGTCGTCTTATTGGTGGATGCATGGACTGCCTTGTTAATCTCTGCGGTACAGAGTTTGATCACGTATCTGATTTTGCAGAAAAATATAAGGATGACGGGATCATCTGGTTTCTTGAATCCTGCGACCTTAACGTGATGTCCATTAGAAGATCTATATTTATGATGAAGCATAGCGGCTGGTTTAAGCATGTAAAGGGATTTCTTATCGGAAGACCACTTTGCTATGGTCAGGAAATGATGGGACTTGATCAGTACAGTGCCGTTACCGAGCTTCTAAAACAGTTCCACGTACCGATCCTGATGGATCTCGATATCGGTCATCTGCCTCCTATGATGCCTCTTATCGATGGTGCTTACGCCAAGGTATCTGCAAAAGCAAGCACCTTCACATTGGAGCATATCCTAAAATAGTCATAAATGTTGATATATGCAACATTTTTGTATTCCAAAATGTTGATGAAATGTCACAATGTAAAAAGCATGTAGAATAGGGACTAGCAAAAGACCCGATTTCTACATGCTTTTTAATGATATTTACATTATTTGTAATTAAATGTTAAGTAAGTCGCTGTATACAGCAAGTGCGCCGTCTGTTTCGTGAGCAAGTACTTTCTTTGCAAGTACTTTACCGAGCTGAACACCTTCCTGATCAAAGCTGTTTAAGTTCCAGACAAAGCCCTGGAACATTACCTTGTTCTCGAAGTGAGCAAGAAGTGCGCCGAGAGACTGAGGATTAAGCTCCTCACCTATTATAATGCTTGAAGGACGTCCGCCCTTGAAGTTCTTGTTTAGATTTTCATCCTTTTTACCGCAGGCAAATGCAACAATCTGAGCAGCTACGTTAGCGCAGAGCTTCTGCTGGCTTGTTGAATCCTGAATGTTTACATCATTTTTCAGCTGGCTGTTTCTAAAGCCGATGAACTGCATAGGAATGATGTCTGTTCCCTGGTGAAGGAGCTGATAGAATGAGTGCTGTCCGTTTGTTCCGGGTTCACCAAAGATAACAGGTCCTGTCACATAGTTTACAGGCTCGCCAAATCTGTTTACACTCTTGCCGTTTGATTCCATGTCGAGCTGCTGAAGATGAGCAGGGAAGCGGCTAAGTGCCTGTGAGTAAGGAAGTACTGCTGTTGAAGGATAGCCAAGTACGTTTCTCTCATAGAAGCCTATCATTGCATCGAGCATTGCAGGATTCTTCATCATATCCTTTTCTTTTGCAAGTTTGTCTTCTTCTGCTGCACCTTCAAGGAACTGTGCAAATACATCAGGACCAAAAGCAAGTGAAAGAACTGCTCCGCCTACACCTGAAGTTGATGAATAACGTCCGCCGATGTAATCATCCATGTAGAAAGCTTCGATGAAATCATCGCTCTTTGCAAGAGGTGATGTCTCAGAAGTTACTGCAATCATGTGCTTTGATGAGTCAAGGCCTGCCTTCTTAAGAGCATCCATAACGAATGACTGGTTAGTAAGGGTCTCAAGTGTTGTGCCTGACTTAGAAACAAGGATGAAGATTGAATGTGCAACATCTATAGAATTAAGAACAGCTGAAGCATCATCAGGATCTACGTTACTGATGAACTTAGCTTCCATCTTGAAGTTGCCTGTCTTGTGAGCCCAGTTTTCAAGTGCAAGATACATTGCTCTGGGACCAAGGTCTGAACCGCCGATACCGATCTGAACAACAGTTGTGAACTTCTCACCCTTTTCATTTGCAATAGCTCCTGAATGAACCTTATTTGCAAACTCTGCGATCCTCTTCTGCTCGTTCACATAGAACTCTCTCTTATTAACGCCATCAGCAATAACATCATTGCCAAGCTGACCTCTTGTAAGGTGGTGGAGAACCATTCTCTTTTCACCTGTATTTATAACTTCTCCATTATAGAGCGCTTCAAACTTCTCAGAAAGCTGAGCTTCCTTTGCAAGCTTATCAAGTGCTGCAAGGATGTCATCATCAACTTCCTTTGCTGCGTAATTGTAATCAAGTCCTGCTGCCATTTTTACTGAGTATTTTTTTACTCTCTCGGCACCTGATTCACCTGTCATTGCTGAAACAAGATCAATTTTCTTTACATTTTGCAGTTCCTTGTAAGAACTAAGTGTATCAAGATTTTTCCAATCAGCCATTTTTGTAGAATCCTCCTATTATCTATTACGTATGCCTCCATGTAAAATTCCCAGAGATTCCTGTTCTTTCTCAAAAAACAGAGAATCATAACTGTGGGTATTTTACATAGAGACACAAGTAATTATCATGCTTTCGCGTTAAAGTATAGCAATACTTGAGAAGCGCCGCAAGATTTAACTACTTAAATAATCATAAAAAATAGAACTCCCAAGATTGAGAGTCCTATTTCTATTTCAAATATTATTTTGCAAGTCTGATTACGTTCCAGCTCTTTGAAGGAAGAACTGTTGTAAGAATTCCGTTATCAACCTTGCTGTCCTTGCTTTCTGTAGGAGCAACTGTGTTAGGTTTCTTTTCTGTGTTTACAGCCTTGAGGTCATCATTTGTAAGAACGATGTGCTCAACTACTTTGTAGCCTGCATACTGTCTAAGGTCACATGTAAGCTCGAAGTCTTCCTTAAGGTTCTTGTTTACAGCAAAGATTGTAAGTGTTTCATTTTCATCATCTACTGTTACAACGCTGTCGATGTAAGGAGCATCACCGTGCTTACTCTCGTATGAAGGAGACTTAACAACTGTGTTAAGAACTGTTCCTCTTCCGTAGATGCTTGCATGCATGTAAGGATAGAAAATTGTCTGTCTCCAAGCACCTGTATCGCTTGTCATGATAGGTGCAATAACGTTAACGAGCTGAGCAAGGCATGCGATCTTAACTCTGTCTGCATGACGAAGGAGTGTTATGAGCATTGATCCAACAAGAAGTGCATCCTCAAAGTTGTAGATATCTTCAAGCTGATGCGGGTGCTCAACCCACTTCTCAAGCTTCTTATCCTGCTCGTTTGAGTGATACCATACGTTCCATTCGTCAAATGAGAGGTTGATAGTCTTATTTGATCTCTTAACTGCCTTAACATAATCGCAGATAGAGATAACCTGTGAAATGAACTTATCCATTGCTACGCTGCTTGCAAGGAAGTTAGGTGTATCATCCTCTGCATTGCCGTAATAGGAGTGAAGTGAAAGATAATCAGCTGAATCGTAGCTGCACTCAAGTACTTCTCTCTCCCACTTACCAAATGTATCCATATAAAGTGAAGAAGAACCACATACTACTGTCTCGATTGAAGGATCAACAAGCTTCATGATATGACCTGCTCTTCCGGCCTTCATACCGTACTCACCGGCTGTCATATGACCAAGCTGCCAGGGACCATCCATCTCGTTACCAAGGCACCAGAGCTTGATATTGTGAGGATCCTTTACGCCGTGCCTTATACGCATATCACTGTAGTATGTGCCGCTCTTTATGTTGCAGTATTCAACGATGTTCTTTGCTGCATCGATGTCTCTTGTTCCGAGGTTAACAGCCATCATCGGCTTTGTGCCTGCCTTTGAGCACCAATCCATGAATTCGTTAAGTCCGAACTGGTTTGTCTCAACTACATTCCATGCAAGCTCAATTCTTCTGGGACGATCTTCCTTAGGTCCAACACTGTCTTCCCAGTTGAAGCCGGAAACGAAGTTTCCTCCGGGATATCTTACTATCGGAACGTTGATCTCCTTAATGAGTTTCAGTACGTCTTTTCTGTAGCCGTTCTTATCGGCAAACTTGTTGCCTGGCTGATATATTCCCTCGTAGACAGCTCTTCCGAGGTGCTCCAAAAATGAGCCGTAAATTCTGTCATCAATTTTGCTTATTTCGAAATCTCTGTCGATACAAATTTGCGCTTTTTGCAGTTTCTTTGCCATGTAAATAACCCTCCTTATACATTTAAAGCTGTGAATATTATTGCCTATTGCTGTCCAAAATCATATATATTTTATTCCGTAAATATTGACTTTTTGTCCGGTTATATGTTTGTATGTGTTTGGAGGAAAAGCTATGTTCAGAACAGATTACTGTGGCTATAATGTGCACAATCCAAACAAAGATAGTATCTACAGACCGGAAGGCAGAGGTGACTATTTATTTCTTCATATCACTTCCGATATGGATTTTTATTTTCCAAGAGAAAAAAAAGACAAAAAGGCAGTCTACAAATATGGTATGTCTCTTACTAAAGTGCGGGCAAAAAAGGGAGACTGCATATTATATACACCGGGGTATTTTCAGTATTACTGCGCTGTTTCTGCTTTTTCCAACTCATTTGTACATTTTACCTGTGATGAGGATGAGATTAGAGGTATTCAGATTCCAATGAACAACCTGTTTCATCCTATAGATGACGAAGCTATCGTAGATACCTTAAGACGTCTTCAGTTTGAGTATTTGTCCAAGCAGCAAAGGCGCGAGAAAATGATAGATCTTTTGATAAGAGAGCTCCTTATAGCTGCAGAGAGAAGTATTTCCATTCCTACGTCTGAGGTTGAAAAAACAGAAGTTTACGCATCTTTATCGAGGTTTAGGGTAGGAATGCTCCAAAGATGTTCTGAGGAGTGGGATATTGAAAAAATATGTAAAGAGACCAATCTTGGTAGAAGTCAGCTTTATCACTATTACAAGGCTTTCTTTTTTACCACCCCAAAGGATGATCTTATAAACGCAAGAATTGATAAAGCAAAACATCTGCTTTCTAACAAGGAACTTAGGATTTCAGAAGTGGCTGAACAGAGCGGATTTACCAATATATATCACTTCAACAGATACTTTAAACGTGAATGTGGTTGTACTCCGAGCAAATATCGGCTAGGATTTTCCATATTTTTGTAAATTGTAATGATTGACTAGTCAGTTAGTACATGCTAAAGATATATTTACTAATTATTGCTTTTTTGAGAGGTAAATATGAAGCACTCGCCTTTGACAATGGGGTTATTGGCGTTCGTTTTTACATGTGCTTGTATGGTATGTTCCTGCAACAGCGCCAGCAAAGCAGATGTGACAGAAACGTCCGATGAATCATCCTACAGTAAAAACTATGTATATTCCATAAAAGATCTGGGTGTCTCTTCAGATGACAAAACCTGGATAGCCGGTACCTGCTCCGCTGACAGCGAGATTCACGGTCTTAGGATCACAGAAAGTGATGGCTACAATAAATACGCTATTACTCCGGCTGAAGGTGACATTGATATAAGTTCTATTCCTCTTAAATCTGACAAAGGTATATCTTATAGTCTTTTAAACTGCGACGGTAATGACAATTTTTACACCGTCAGAAGCTATGATGACAAAGATAATCACACAAAAGAAATCGTAAAGATAAACAAGCATGGTGAAATCTGGGCAGCCCCAGTGGTTTCGGAAGATGAATCCGGAGAAATAATAAGCCTTGTCGTTTCTTCAAAGTACGGCGTTATTACCGTTAGTTCAACCGGGTACAGCATATATGATGAAAAAAACGGCGATGGCAAGCATATAATAGACAGAGATAATAATTCTGCTTTTTTCCCGCCAAAGCTTTATTCTCTAAGAGATGGATCGGTGCTTATATCAGAGCCTGATGAAGATCTCGTATATCATATGTACGAACCTGATTTTAATAAGAATTCATTTGGCACTGAGGTGTCTCTTCCCGAACAGATCGATCCGGGACAGAGGATGTGTGCCGGAAAATCTCATGATTTTTTCACTTACATGAATGGAATAATCTATTGTTTTAACCTGGGAGATAGTCAGGTCTCACCTGTATGCGACTTCTATATGTCAGATTTCGTAATAGATTACGTGAATCGTATTTTTGAGATTGACGACTGGAATCTTGAGATATTTGCAGGACTTAACGGAAAGCCCGATACTCTTTATAAACTTACGAAGGTTGATCCTGAGGACGTCGCCGAAAAACAGGTCATTACTATAGGAACTACTTTTAATGACTATTCAATCAATCGTTCTATCCAGGAATTCAACAGCAGTAATGACAAATATAAATTAAGAGTAGAAAATTACGATCCCGAATATTTTGAGATACAAAACGGAACAAGTAAACTCCTTACTGACTTAAAAGAGAATAATGCACCGGATATTCTGCTTTTCTATCCATATAGTACGACAGACTATCCTATGTATGCTGAATATGACTATTTCCAGGATCTGTCCCTTTATCTTGAAAGAGATCCTGAGCTAAGAAATAAACCTCTTCTTGAGAATGTGATCAATGCAGGAAAGCTAAATGATAAGTTGTATTTCCTTATACCGTCATTCTCAGTTGAAACCTGCGTAGGATATGAAAAACTTCTAAAAGATAAGACCGTTACACTTAATAATATTTTCGAAGTTTGTGATGATCTGAATATCAAAAGAGATGTATCTCTTGGCTACTTTACAAAAGAAGGCTCCTATCCTCTTTATTGCTCTAACATACACGATTTTGTAAATCTTGATAATAAAACCTGTAATTTTAACAATGAGGCCTTTTATAATCTTTTGGGGCTTATTGATTCATTTCCTGCTTATACCGAATCTGTTGATTATTCTTCATATGATTCGTTTTACAAGGATGAAAAATCGCTGCTTTTGTACTGCAATATATGCAACTTTCAGTCATATCAGACGATGAAGGATGCTTATTTTGGTGATGATATTGTATTTAACGGTATCCCGGGTAATAATTCGGCATATTCTTATATATGTCCTACTATGTCTGTTGCGATAAACAATAAGAGTCTATATAAAGATGCTGCGTGGAATTATGTAAGAACTCTGTTTCTTGACGATTATCAAAACAGTATAGACTGGGCATTTCCGGTTACTCACAGATCATTTTCCGCATTAAAACAGCAAGCTTTAAGCGGAACCTACTACCAGGGAACAACAGGTCAGACTCTTGTTTCATCTGAAATTATAAACAATTCAGGGGAAGATATTAAAGTAAGACCTTTAACAGAGAGTGAAGTGAGTCAGGTATCTGACCTTATAAACTCAGCCGATCACATCGGTTTTCCTTTTAATGATTGCTCAGATATAGTTTCCGGCGAGATAACTGAGTATTATAAAGACGAAATAACAAAAGAAACCCTTATAGCCAATATAGAGAATAAAATTGATGCTTATTTGAAAAAAGAATACAGGGAGGATAATAAGTAATGGGGGCATACATATTTGTACACTTTAGAGAGAAGTACACACCTGACGGTGAGCAGGTATATTTTGGTCTGTCCAAAGATGGCTTTAACTGGGAGATGGTCAACAGCGGTGAGCCTGTTCTTGTTAGTAATGTAGGTGAATGTGGTGTTAGGGATCATGTCATCTTCAGAAAAAAAGAAGGCGGTTTTGTTATTCTTTCAACAGATTTAAGTCTCGCCAATAATTTTGAGAGTAAATATCATGGAGATTGGAAGGAAATAAACCACAACGGCAGCAATTTCCTTGTAAAATGGGAATCTTCTGATCTTGTACACTGGTCGGATGCTGAGCTTGTTAGAATGGTTGATGATTCATTTGGTTGTGTCTGGGCTCCTGAAATTATTGCAGATGAAGAAAACGGCGATTACATGGTTCACTGGAGCAGCTTCCACAATGAAGAAAATCCTGATCACACTGCAATTTACTATGCAAGGACCAAAGACTTTAAGACTTTTTCAAAGGCAAAGATCCTGTGCAAAAAAGATGACACCGGAATTATTGATTCAAATATTGTTTACGAAAACGGCTACTACTACCGCTTTATAAAGAGCGATTTTAATCCTGAGCACATAATGCTTCACAGGAGTACATCACTTACAGGCGAGTATGAGAGAATGCCTGCTTTTGATGAAGAAATGGACAAGCTTGAGCAGGGGCAGTATGAAGCTCCTACCTGTTTTAAATTAAGCGATGGCAGATGGTGCGTAATGCTCGACTTCTACGGCTGTGAAAAAGAAAAGCAGGGCTATGTTCCTTTTATCGCAGATGATATAACCACAGGCCGCTTTGTACGAAGTGACGATAAGTTCAGTTTTCCTTACGGCTTTAAGCATGGTACTGTCATGACCATAACTGATGAAGAATATGATAGAATAAAAAAAGCATATCCGAATAAATGATCATATTCAAAAAGGAGCAAATATCATATGAGTACAAAAATCGGAATCATCGGAGCAATGGAAATTGAGGTTGAGACCTTAAAAAAGGAAATGACCATAACCGGTACCAAGACCATTGCTAACATGGAGTTTAATGAAGGCACGCTTGGCAACACGGATGTTGTCGTTGTTAAGAGCGGAATAGGCAAGGTTAATGCCGGTATCTGCGTTCAGATCCTTGCAAGTGTATTCAACGTTACAAACGTTATAAATACAGGTGCTGCAGGCTCACTCGATGCCAAAATCGATATAGGTGATTTTGTTGTTTCCACAGATTGTGTCTATCACGACGTTGATGCAACAATATTTGGCTACAAAAAAGGCGAGGTTCCCCAGACAGGACTTAGAGAATTCCCTGCAGACAAAAACATGATTGAAGAAATTAAAAAAGCTGCAAAGGAAGCTGATATTACTTCAAAACTCTGGGACGGCAGAATCTGTTCAGGTGATCAGTTTATCTCAGACAATGCTGTAAAGGATGATATCAAGAAGGAATTTAACGGTCTTTGCACAGAGATGGAGGGAGCTGCAATAGCTCACGCCTGCTATGTCAACAAGATTCCATTTGTGATCTTAAGAGCTATATCAGATAAAGCAGATGGAAGCGATATGCTAGACTATCCCGAATTTGAAAAAAAGGCTGCACACGACTGCGCAAGCCTTACACTCAGCTTTATAAAAAATCTTAAATGAAAAAGCATGTTGCTTGCAACATGCTCGCGCCGAGCGCGGTTGCAGAATGCAACATATTCCTTTCGCGCGAGTGCGCATCCTCGCGGAGCA
>Ga0247608_10008370_pt1 | contig 10459 bp, 15 predicted proteins | sample 176DNAGHGlowgp2_FD_193490 | JGI IMG/M metagenome (GOLD analysis project Ga0247608, IMG submission 193490) | Sheep rumen microbial communities from Palmerston North, Manawatu-Wanganui, New Zealand - 1766 DNA GHGlow gp2 | ecosystem: Host-associated > Mammals > Digestive system > Stomach > Rumen ... | reverse complement strand
CTTCTGCTACCTATCTAAATAAAGTTCCTGTCATCATTTGTCCTCTTCCTGTCGCAGAAAAAGTTTTAACAGAAATTTCATGTCCATTATCCATAATATCACTACCACCAATACTAGACAACTAATCTAAATATTTCTAATAATTTTTATTATTACTTATTTCATCAATTACATCTTCATAATACAATAATTCTGTAATACGATTACCTTTTATTTTTTCACCAGTTCGAGCGTTAAATAGCCGTCTTGTCATAGGATCATCAGAACTAGCCATTTTCATTTTACTATAAGCTGCGGCTAAATCATCAGACATTGGAATTATTTTAGCCTAGCCATTTTTCTAATATCTGCGAATTCCCTCAATAACTGTTCCATTACCATTCCCATTTAAAGCCAATAAATCAGCTTTAATGTCATCTCGCTTTCTATCTGAAAAGCCAAAAGCAACATCAGTTAATTTTCCTGCAGAATTTCTAGTAAAAGTTAAACTAAAATTCGCACGATTAGTCAAAGCCTAATTCATTGCGCTTTCATTTAAAGTCAAAACAGTTGATAAAACCATATCCTATTTTTTATCTTTAGTAGATAAAAAAGGAATCATATATTCCATTGATTTAGTACCACGTATTTTCTAACCTAACTAAAGAGAATTTTTATATCCTGATAACATAACTTCTCTTAAATTTTCATAAGTCTTATCATATTGCATTAATAAATCTGGTGACAACATAGAAAATCGTTGACTTAATCCTTGAGAACCATTATTACTCTATAAAGTATATCCTAAATTTTTATATTCAGTTTCAAATTTATTATATGTTAATAAATTTTTTCCATAGCTATTATCCCATTTTCTTTTTTCTTCTTTTGATTGTTGATTTCTTTGTGATAAATATTGCTGATATGATGTAAAACCAAAACCTTGGACTACTGTATCATTAATTGGAGCAAAAAGACTATCCATTCTTTGTAAAATATTATCCATTTCAGAAAAATACTTATCATATTGTGTTAATAATGATTTAAATTCTAAATTAGAACAATATTGTCCTATAGATCTCGTAGCTGTTTGAATTGACTATCCTGCATAACGAGTTGAAATCTAAGCAAAAATATCTGCTATTCCAGCCATATATTTTTTCACCACCTTTTTTAAAAAGATAAAAAGAAAAAGGAGGAAACTTTTAAAGTTTCCTCCTTTAAAAATATTAAATTATCTATTAAATTAGAACCACTCAAGATCATCATGTTCAGGCTCATGGCTTGTACTATGACGATGGAGATCTTCTTTAGCAAGGTCTTCAATAACTTGAATTGCTGCAAAGACTTTATGAGTATGGTCAAAACGGGTATAATCTGGAAATGCATCCATAGTAAATGTAAAGGTACTAGGATCACCACTATTAGCCATTGTGAATGTAAAGTTAGACTGAATCTTGCAGTTTGGAATTACGAACTCAGCAGGCATATCCTGACCGCTCTAGTTACGGAAGAGGGTTTCAGCCTCAAGATAATAGTTACCACCAAATTTATCAGCAGTAATTTCAATCTGAGTTGCACCAGCTTCACGAGCAACATAATAATCAACAAGAACACTATCAAAAGTATAGATAGTTTTTTCATTCATAACCATAAATGGAAATTCACGAACATCATAATTTCCAGCTTCATAATTATCATTGGTTGGAGTAAGTTTATCACCTTTTTGAGCTTCTTTTGGATTATAAGCATGAGAACCCTCATCTCTATCAGCAAGACTATTTGGAAGTACATAGTTTACGTGATCAGATACAGTAATCCAATACTTTGTAATATTATTATGAGTTACAGCAGTAATACCATCTGCAAATTCAAAAGAACCATCTTCTGAAACTTCTGCTACAGCAGGCTCATCAGCATGAACAGGAATATAAGGCTCAGTAATAATTTCGCCTTCTCTCATAAACATAACATATCCAAAGTTTTCACCAGCATCGGTAGGAAGATATGGAAGATTGCTAAGAGGAATACGAACTAAACCAGAAGTAAAATCATCAAGATTTAATTCACTTCTATCAATAACTTCAGTTACATGTTGATAAACAGTTTTATCTTTTGCATCAATTAAACCAGCACCAGTAAGAATACTTAATCCTTCAGCAGAAATAAGAGCATCTTCCATGGTGAAGGTAACTGTGCGTTCACCCTCCCAAGCTACGAGACGAGGATTTCCACGTCCACCTTGGGCATATACAGTACTAGACTGACCTTCAAGACTAGAAGTCTTTAAAGTATCAAAATACATTACAGGTTCATTCTTATAGAAAATCTTTTTGCCAACTTTTTGGGCGGCTTTTGCCTTGAGAACGACATTGCATATCTCGCGCACACCAAATTTTTGCATACTTGTTTCCTCCTTAAAATTAGTGTATGTTCTTCATCCAGTTCTCTGGATGTTCATCTGGTTTTGCTCCTGCTAATCGGGACCTCAAATCAATATCCCAATTAACATAAAGCATAAATCGTTCAACTAAATCATATAGTTGAAACATTGTTAGTTTTTTCAATTCTAACATGGATATATGTAAACCAATTGTAAGCATTGAAATATACTAAGTAAAAACACTAACATTTGAATTTCCTTTTAACTCTGCGACTTTTTGTCTACCTTTCATAATTTTATCAGCAATAGCTTTTGCTTTATCATTAATAGGATTAAATGTCTGCTAATCCATTGGACCATCATTCATACAAAAAATATCTCGCAAAGCTTCTTGAAAAATTTCAAAATTCTCTTCATCTATTAGTATTGTGATATCATCTTTTTTAAAAACTAAAGAATTAGGAGTAAATAAAATCTAATAATTAGGTAATAATAAAGTTAATACAGATTTTACTGCTTCTTTTTTATCTTTAGCTTCCTTTTCAGACATTATCATCATAAATATCTGAAAATTAGTTGTAGTCATTAAAAGAATTTTGTCCTCTATAAACATAGATTTATGTAAACATAAAGTCTATGCTCCAGAAAAAAAATCTCTTTCTCCAATATAAGAAATCTCTTCTAAAGTAGGCTAATGTAATACTAACTAGCATGATGGGACTGGAATATCAGTACCACATATCATTGCTAATCTTGTATCCATTATTCTTTCTTATTTTCCTTATAATTCCAAAAATCCTTTTGTAACTGCTATTCATTTTTAGGATTAATCTAATAAAATTTATCTTCTCCACCATGATAAGCAATATATTTTAAACAGACTGCCGCATACTCGTCACTAAGTACTTTTTCCTATGCACTAAGAAACTATAATAAACCAATACCTGTTAAACGTTTCTTATTAAACATATAATCAAGTTCTGCCGCAATCTTAAAAGGTCTTAATTGAAAATCTTTTAACTACCAGTTCTCAAGATGACAAACTATATCAAATTCAATAATATTATCTCTAAATTCTGGATTAGAACTTTCAACAAAATTATTAAAACTAATTAGTAAATAATTATATTCAACATTATCAACAAAAATTTTAGGTACAATCTTTATATTATGTTCTAATAAAGATAATTTCTAATCATCATCTAAATCTGGTTTTTCTAAAGCATCAGCAGAAGTATAATACAGTAGCCTTTGAATTCGTGGATTTTTTAAAATATTATCTATAATAATACCCATATCTTTTTCCACTGAAAGGAAAGAAGACTAAGGTCTTTCATAATTTTGTACTCTCATATTTGTTACCTCACATTAAAGACTATACTACAATTGTCTTTTTATAATTTCCTATACGCAACTCAAATTCACCACTATAAGGGGACAACCATTTAACATGAACACAGCTGTGTCCAAGATTATCTTCAAATGGCTCTATTTTAACAGGATACCTTTTATCTACTTCCCATTTAGCTTGACTAGCAATACCAATAGTATAATCATATACTTTTGAAGGCTTAATAAATGTTTCGCCAGCTATAAAAATAACTTTCTTCTCAGTAGATGGATTAGGATCTTCTTCAGATGTAATTAATACTCCAACAAGACCATTATCAACATCATCCTAAGTATTATTAGAGAAATATTCAGTAGCCTAAATTTCTAAAATTCCAGGAGTAGAAATAGAATCTGTTGCTTCAACTCTCCAACAAATTTTATCATCTGGATCATCTGCCCCAGCTAAATAAAATTTATCATAACGTTTAAATCTATTCATAGTTAAAGGATTTTTTGGTACATAAATATCTAAAGAATAATTAGGATCATTAAATAAAATATTATGTCTATCATAATCATCTATTTTAGTTTCTACTGGGCCACGAACTGCACAATATACTGCATGCTCTTGACCATCATCATCAATCCATCTTATCTAATAAGAACATCTTCTAATAGATCCTCTAAAATAAGCTATTTCATCCAAATCCTAAGTTAATATAATCCAATAACTACCAGTGCGCGCCCATTCAAATACATCTCCTGATTTAAAACCATGATCAAATCTTACTGATAAGATTTTCTAATCATAATCTAATTTTAATTTATCAGGATTAATTAATGCGCGTACCTATGGAGAATTAAAAAAATCTTTATCTATATCATCTCTATCCTAAACTTTACGAATACGAGCTGCTTGATAAGAATATTTTGTAGCATGATCTAATGCTTTTCTTTTATCTCGAATCATTCTTTCTTGCTAAGGATAGCCACCACGCATTTCTAATGCATCAGCCATGAGATTAGCATTATCAACCGTATCTCTATAATAAACAGGAGGAATATCTAAAGTGCCTAATCTCTATCCCATAAGCTATAAAGAAATATTATGATTATTATGAGAACTTAATGGATTAATTGGCATTTCTATCAACCTCATTAATTAAATTAATACATTCAAAAATAGTTTTACGATAAATATTAAATTCTACTTCTTCTACACGTAATCCTTCTAATTTAGAAAGAAGCTATAAAAAATGCGAGTTATGGAGAAAAATTTCGTCCTTACCCGCAATATCTAATATAACTGTATTTAACTATTTTTCCCAATCTTCATTATTTTCCCACATGGGAATTAATTTCCAAAGTTGATTAGTTAAACGAATTATTTCATTTTTTATTTCTTCTTTGCTAAAATCAATATTATATTTATTAGGCATTAATAATATACGCCATGCCCAACTGCATTTGTCCAGTTAGACATATACCTCTAATCATCATGATTAATTTTTCTTCTTTTATATAGTCTTTGCATATGATGTGACTATCTATGACATTCATTTAAAAGACTAAGAAGTTTTTGTAAATGGTTCGCCTAAGATGTCATCTTAAAATCAGAACCACTATATTTCATACGTGTATTTTCTATAGAAGTAACCTAACGCTAAACCCAGCCAATCATCATAAGAATAGCTAGAATATTTATTTCTTCTGAATTAAGATCTCCACCAAAGGTAGATTTCTCAACTACTACAAGAGGGGCTTTCCCCAGATCATCATCTTCAATAGTATCATCCCAGAGTAATCCAATAATCATTTCATCTTCTGCAACTTCATCTTCTGGTTTAATCTCCTAGTCAATAGAATAATCATATAAATTAACTCTAGGAAATTCAAATCCAGGAATGGCATTAATTAATAAGTTACGGAGATCTTTTATTGTATCCTAGGGTGTCAATTCAAGATACATATCATCAGTAATTTTTCCAAGAAAGCGATTATAAACATCTGTAAAATTAGTCATCTTACTTGTATCGCCTCCTTTTTAAAAATTAATTTTCAGTTGCTACTGCGGGAGCGGCAGTTGTCGTGCTCACTACATTATACTTTGAAGTTGTTCTTCTTGCACTTGCAGGAGTTGAAGCTGCTGCCTTTTCTTCTGCTTCTTGTTTACTATCTACTTCTGTACCAGAGTTATTTACTGCTGCATCAACGTCAAAACCAGTCTTGTTTTTAAGAGCTTGACGCTTATCATAATCAGCAAGAGGAAGTTGAACAGCAAAACGTTTCACTAATTCAATTACACCAACAGGCGCAAAATCAAGGCAATCAAGGAATTCATCAAGCGTACCATTCTTTAAAAGATTAATAACATCTTGTTCAGACATATAATACTCTGGCTCAGTTTTAATACCGAGACTCTTAGGTACACCATTGCTCTAAATTTGTAAGAAATTAGCCATCATTTCACGTCCACCTGGCTGATAACTAAGCTTAAGTAATTCATCATATGAAATACGCTTTGTTTCACCTGGCATAAAACGTCTAACAATTCCTTCTTCAGGAATCTTATATACTACAACTCCAGCGCTACGATTCTTAACATTATAAAAATAAGTTTTTGGATTTAATTTTGCCATTTTATTTTTTCTCCTTTATCTCATTAAAACAAATTTGGGGAGTGGGAGATTTACTCCCTCTCCCCAAGTAAAAAATTACATCAAATTAACAATTATGGATTATCAGGATTGTCTGGATTTACAGGATTGGTATTACCACTATCGTCGCCACCAGCAGCAGAACCATCTTCATTAACAGCACCATCAAAGCGTCCATCATAAGTAATAACATTACCAGTTACGCCATTGAGGAACCAAGTATCCATTTGACCCATAAGAGAAGTATCAACATAGCAGCAAATGTCATTGGTGAGCATTGCAACTACACCAACCTTACGATAAACTTGAATTTCCTTAGACCAGTCGCCACGGTTATCAAGTTCTTGAACAAGAGTATTACCTTCAAAGGCAATCTTCACAGGCTTACTATTAGCACCAGCAGGAATAATCCAGCAATAACCTGGATCAATAACTTTGCGGCTATTGGTTTCATCTTCAAAGCCTTGCTCAAGAATAGTCACAGTGTGACCCTTATAATTAGCAAGACGACCAGTGCGCCAAAGTTCTTCTTTCATACCTTCAGTATAGCGCCATGCTTCCTGAGGAATCATCTTAACAGCGAACTCATAGGTGCAATAAATAGCAGGAGTACCATAAGCACTTGCAACATAAATAAGACGATCAAATTCACTCTCATCAAAGCCATTTGCAGCAACGCGGTTGGCAGGAGGAAGTTGATTGACAGAAGCCTTAAGAGCATGAGCAACTTCCTTTGCGATGAGCTCTTCCATACCCTCATAAACAATACGAGTTACTTCTGCGAAATCAACACGACCATCGAGGAACTCTTCAAGACCAATCTGAGCAGCTCCACCGATTGCGCTAGTACGAACTTCAAAAGCCTCTTCATTACGACCAAGCTTGAAGACTTCATAAACACCAGCAAGACCAATACGAGTAATAAACTGCTTTGCACGATTATTAGAATTGAGCTTTCTACGGAAAATAGGCTTATCGCCCTGACCAAAGACCTTTACTTCTGCAAACTGCATATAGGTCTCAGTAACTTTGCGAGGAAGAACCTCATCAAGAGTTTGTTCAATTAAACTAAAGATAGTATTTTTATTTTCACGATATGCGGCATTAGAACCACAGAGCTCATTGAGTTCTTCACGAAGAGTCTCATTAAGAGCTTCATAACTAAGATTCTGACCATTAAAACTATAAGAAGTAGGAGCGGCAGAATTGGCTCTAGCAGCAGCCTTCATAAGTTGAAGTAATTCTTTAAATTCTAACATTATTCTGTTCTCCTTTCTTATTATTCAATACGCATAAGTTTTACACCAGGCTGATGATCTGGCATGGTATAAACTTTAACTACTTGCCACTTAATAGAACCATCACCAGATTTGGAAAGGATACCATCAGCAGCACGAGGACTAAGAACGTCCTTAACAGCGACAGACTCTTCAGCAATCATATTGGTTGTAAAGATATCTCCAACATGAGTTTTAAGTACACGAGGAACCATAGAACTACCAGCTTCTGGCATCATCTTCTCTTGATAGAGAGATTCAATGTGGAATGGGTCTTCATTGTAATGTGGCTCATAATAATCAGGAGCAGCTGTTACATCATCAAACTTATAGGTCTTTTCGCCAAGAGTAATAGAATCATTACCTTCAGCATCAACACCATTGTAATAACGAGACTGTTTTTGCCAAACAGTATCAGGATTGCCATCACGATCTCCACCAAATGGGCTATAAACGCGAGCCTGATAATTATCTCTTAACATAGCAAATTCAGCATCGACCTGATGATCACGATAGAGCTTAATTTCATTAAATACGAGCATCCATTCGCCTGGACCTTCAAAATCAACAACTTCATCTGCATAATTATATTTTACAAACTGACCATTTTCAAGGATCTCGATATCTTTCTTAGCAGGTAACTGCGCATAAACTTCCTTTGTTGCCTGAGCGGAAAGATGGTTTGGCTCAACCTGGCCATATCCATAGCCATTGGCCTTAATATAATCAGCTTGACTTTCGATATTCTTTTTTAAGAACTCATTAAGCATTTTATATTTTCCTCCTCAATTAAATATTCTTTTCTTTTGCAACTTCTTGTACGCGCTGTACCCAAGCAGGAATGGAAGCATCCATTTCAGTATTTACACTATCAAGATTAAATACTACTTCTTCTTTTGCTTCTGGCTTGTCGAGATCAAAACTGACTCTATTGCGTACACAAATTACAGAAAGCTTTGCTTCAATATCATCATAACTATAAGTATCAATGTTATCTACGCAATCTTTCTTAAGGTCATCAGAAAGCATATAGAAAGAATTAATTAATTCTTGCTTTTTCTCTCTGTCAACTTTTAACTTAAATTCAGCAAGACTATTATTTTCATTAGTTAAATTTTCGATCTTATTATTTAAATCTGTAATTTGATTATTATAATTTTCAATCTATTCATTTAATTCATTATACTTGCTTTCAAGGCTAGAGTATTTCTCAAGAAGTTCTTGATATTCCACAACTTCTTCAAGATTATACTTATTCTTCTCATCATTGTCTGCAATGACTTGAACTTCAACCTCTTCCTCTTTATTTTCAGAAAAAGTAGGCTCTACTGCAGGCTCAGGATCTGCAACAGGTTCAGGATCTGCAACTGGTTCAGGATCAACTACAGGCTCTGGATCAACAACAGGTTCTGGCTCTGCGACTGGTTCAGGATCAGTTACAGGCTCTGGATCTTCTTGTTTCTCTTGATGCGCTTCAATAAATTTAGCTTCATAAGCTTCAACTTCTTCAAGTGCGAACTGAGAACTATTAGTAGTTTTAAATTCAGGGGAAACCTTTTCAATGGTTGCCGCAGGAACAAAACCACTTTCTTCAGTAATTGAGAAATTTAAACGATAATAAGTAAGATCTGTACGATTCCGAAGAATGACGAACTTTTGACTGCCTTCTTCATAAATGCCATCAATAGAATAATTGCACCAACCCTGGCTCCAACAATATTCATAAATAGCATCCCAAAGAGAACAACCAATTTCAACAGCATAAGTATTCAACACTGGTGTTCCTCCTTCATCTTTACTCAAAATTTCTTGCATTTTTTTCAACATAGAAAATAATTCTTCTTTAAAATTATCTTCTAATGAAAATTGTACATTAGTAATAGATGCACCTTCAAAGCAAGGTTCGCAATCTTCTCCTAATATACATAATTTAGATATTATTGCTTCATTAATAATGAAAAACTTAGGTTTACCATTATCATCTTTTGTCCAATAAGCATCTAAAGTATTTGTATCAAGTTCCATGGATTGATTATTACCATGTTCAATAATTCGTTGAGTTTCAGGATATTGCCCAGTCCAAATATAAGCTTCAGTCATTAAATACTCATGTGCAATGCCATCATCCTCAAACCACTAAAACCAAATTTTTGCATTTGTTGGAACAAAACCATAAGGACGAGTAGTATCTTTAATTTCAAATTTTCCATTTGAAATATCAATTACTCTATTATGTTCTTCAAAATCTTGTTTACTTTCATTATAAAATCCAACGACAGGAGAACCTGGTAAAGTTTTTCCAATTTCTCGTGCAACATCTTTAGTAATAATACTACGATTTCGATTTGGTTCATCTCCAACATAGCAAACTTTAACTTGGCATTTAGAAATAAGAGGATTAATCTCCTATGTTTCAATAATTTCTATTGGCATATTACTCATATTTATACTAATATGTGGCATTTCTTGATTAACCCTCCTTTCATTAATTCATTGATTCTAAATTCTAAATTGTTTTTTCAGATTTTTCACTATCTGGTTTTTCTGGTCTACCAACTTCTCCCGAAGAATTATTAGATTTATTCTAATTATTTTGATTTTTTATGCCCAAAATATCTTCACCATTTAAAGTAGAACTTAATAATGCGGGAATCATTACTAATGGTAAATTTAAAATATCATTTTCAAAATATGCTAAATTGACAACTGAACTCTATAAATGACCAAGAGCTATTGCAGGCATAAATTTAGATTGGCCATTGGCAGCCATTTCTTTATACAATTTTGCCAAATCTTTATAATTATACTAAGTTGTTTCTAACATAATAAAT
>Ga0247608_10008366_pt1 | contig 10463 bp, 6 predicted proteins | sample 176DNAGHGlowgp2_FD_193490 | JGI IMG/M metagenome (GOLD analysis project Ga0247608, IMG submission 193490) | Sheep rumen microbial communities from Palmerston North, Manawatu-Wanganui, New Zealand - 1766 DNA GHGlow gp2 | ecosystem: Host-associated > Mammals > Digestive system > Stomach > Rumen ... | reverse complement strand
AGTGAATCCGCACCGATTATCCCGGCTATCTCTGAAACGCTGTGTTTATTTGCAATCAGATGTTCCTCGGAATCAATATCCGTTCCGTAGTAACAGGGATGCAGAAAAGGAGGTGCTGAAATTCTCATATGAATCTCCTTTGCACCGGCTTCCTTAAGAAGACTTACAAGTCTTCCGCTCGTGGTTCCCCGAACAATGGAGTCATCGATTAAAACGATTCTTTTTCCTTTTACAACATCCTCGATGGCCGCCAGTTTGATTTTTACCTGATCGAGTCTGTGATCCGGCGCGATAAACGTTCTTCCGATATATTTGTTTTTTATAAGTCCGATTCCGTACGGAATTCCCGATTCCAGGCTGTATCCGATAGCGGCATCAAGTCCCGAATCCGGTACCCCGATTACCATGTCGGCATTTACCGGGTGAACTTTTGCAAGCGTCCTTCCCGCACTCACACGTGCGGAATGAACAGAGATTCCGTCAATTACGGAATCCGGTCTCGCAAAATAGATATATTCAAAAATACAGATTTTCCGTTCTTCTTTATAACAGTGTCTCTGAACGGACCGGACATTTACGGTATATCCGTCCGTCGTATCCTTCTGTCTTGTAAATACCAGTATTTCCCCCGGATCCACATCACGGATAAATTCAGCCCCCACCGCATGAAGTGCACAGCTTTCTGATGCAACAATAAAAGACCCGTCCTTTGTTTTTCCGTAACATAAAGGACGGAATCCGTGCGGGTCCCTGGCGCAGATCAGTTTCTGCGGAGACATTAATACCAGACTGTATGCACCTTTCAGAATATCCATTGCATTCGTTAACGCATCCTCAATGGATCCGCATTTGATACGCTCTTTTGTGATAATATATGCAATTGTTTCGGTATCCGAGGTAGTATGAAAAATGGCACCGGAAAGTTCCAGTTCGTCCCTTAACTCTGCGGCATTTGAAAGATTTCCGTTATGCGCAAGCGCCATTCTTCCTTTCTGATGATTGACTTCAATCGGCTGACAGTTGCTTCTTTTATTTTCTCCGGTTGTTCCGTACCTGACATGCCCTACCGCCATTTCTCCGGCAGGAAATTTGGACAGTTCTTCATTTCCGAATACTTCGCTGACCAGACCCAGATCTTTGTGGGAATAAAAAAGACCGTCGTGATTTACCACAATTCCGCAGCCCTCCTGACCGCGATGCTGAAGTGCATACAGACCGTAATAGGATAATCTGCCTACGTCTGTAGTATTATTAGATATTATTCCGAATACACCGCACTCTTCATGGACACTCATTCATTCTTCCTCTTTTTAACGTCTTCGCCTGTCGTTTTCGCCTCCGGACCCGCTTTACCTTTCGGAATGTTTCACTGCCGCTCCGATAAATCCAAGGAACAGAGGATGCGGGCGGTTCGGCCTTGATTTAAATTCCGGATGGTATTGTACCCCGACATAGAAATCCCGCTCCGTAAGTTCCACTGTTTCGATTAAATTTCCGTCAGGCGACCGGCCGCTCAGGGTAAGACCCGCATCGATAAACTGTTGTCTGTAGTCATTATTGAATTCGTACCGATGACGGTGACGTTCACTGATTTCTTCTTTTCCGTAACACCTTTGCATTGTTGTTTTCGGAGCGATCACACACGGATATGCTCCGAGCCGGAGTGTTCCGCCTTTATCGATATCTTCACTCTGTCCCGGCATGAAATCGATTACTTTATTCTTACACTGTTCATCAAACTCTCCGGAATTTGCGTCCGCGATTCCGAGGACATTTCTTGCATATTCGATTACCGCAATCTGCATGCCCAGACAGATTCCGAAATAAGGAACATTGTTCTGTCTTGCATATTGCGCGGAAAGTATCATTCCTTCAATACCGCGGCTTCCGAATCCTCCCGGAACAATAATTCCGTCAAGCCCTTTTAATTTTTCAACTACATTTGTAGTTCTAATCTCCCCGGAATCAATCCATATAATTTCCACATTGGCATCCTTATAATATCCTGCATGTCTTAACGCTTCCGCAACAGAAAGATAAGCATCATGCAGTTCCACGTATTTTCCTACCAGACCGATTCTGACATTTCTGGTACGCGTCTTGATTTTCTCAACCATTTCGGTCCATTCCTTCAAATCCGGATTCAGTGCTTTGATTCCGAGTTCTCTTAAAACAACGGACGAAAAATTGGATTTCTCAAGCATCAGAGGTGCTTCATACAAAACGGGCAGCGTGATATTTTCGATTACGCAGTCTTCCTTGACGTTGCAGAAAAGCGAGATTTTCTTAAAAATCGATTCCTCCAGCGGTTCGTCACAACGAAGTACTATAATATTCGGATTGATTCCCATTCCCTGCAGTTCTTTCACGGAATGCTGCGTCGGTTTGGATTTGTGCTCATCGCTTCCGTGTAAAAAGGGTACCAGGGTTACATGAATGAATAAGCTGTTTTCTCTTCCGACTTCCAGTGAGATCTGTCTGACCGCCTCGATAAACGGCTGCGATTCGATATCCCCGATGGTGCCTCCGATTTCGGTAATGACGACATCCGCTTCCGTCTGCTTTCCGACACGGTATACAAACTCCTTTATCTCATTCGTAATATGCGGGATTACCTGCACGGTCGAACCCAGATATTCTCCCCTGCGTTCTTTATTCAAAACATTCCAGTACACTTTTCCCGTGGTAAGGTTGGAATACTTGTTTAAATCTTCATCAATAAATCTCTCATAATGTCCCAGATCCAGATCGGTTTCCGCACCGTCCTCCGTCACATAAACTTCTCCGTGCTGGAAGGGAGACATGGTTCCGGGATCCACATTGATATAAGGATCCAGTTTCTGCGCCGCAACTTTTAAACCGCGTGCTTTCAAAAGTCTTCCCAGAGAAGCAGCCGTAATGCCCTTTCCCAAACCCGATACAACACCGCCTGTCACGAAAATGTACTTGGTCATGTTTTTCCTCCCTTAACGAATAACCCCTTTTCCCGCATAGCCCCGCAATGCCTGTTCGCCGGCGATTGTGCCGGTTTCGTTATGCATTTGTTCAATACGGGAAAGAAACAAAAAAAGCGCCTTTAGCGGGCACTTCACCCACTAAAGACGCCTTTGTCTTTCACAAAGAATAATATACGACTCTTAACCCCGTTTGTCAACCACCGGTCGCCCGTATATCCGCATAAAAACAACTTTTCCGAATTGCCTGACAAAAGGTCGCAAAGAGTTTTTTCTTTTCCGTTTTATTTTCCGCTGTCTCCGTAGTTGGAGAGAACCCTGGCGGAAGGATCGTTTACATTGCAGCCTTCCCATTCCTTGTTCGGCATCCAGAAGTCCGCAATCATTTCTCCCTGACCGGGATAAAATTCTTCAAATATTTCACGGTAAAGAAGGGATTCCTTCGTAAACGGTTTTGCATGTGTATACTTTGCGGCAATCTCCTCCCAGTCATCACCGTACTGTTTTTCGGCATATTCTTTTAAGTAATCCACCATGGAATGTCCGACCGCATCGGAGAATGCCGCCTTTTCTCTCCAGAGAATTCCTTCGGGCAGATACTCTCCGTCTTCAAAGGCATGTCTTAACAGATATTTTCCTTTTCCGTACTTATTCAGTTTCATCTCCGGATTTATGCTCATCACATATTCCACAAAGGCAAGATCCCCGAACGGAACACGTGCTTCCAGCGAATTTACGGAAATGCAACGGTCCGCACGGAGTACATCATACATATGAAGCTCATGTACACGTTTTATGCTTTCTTCCTGAAATGCTTTTGCCGAGGGAGCAAAATCCGTATATTTATATCCGAATAATTCATCCGATATTTCTCCGGTAAGTAAAACCCTGATATCTGTCCTCTCATGAATTCCCTTGCATAAAAGATACATGCCCATACTTGCACGGATGGTTGTGATATCAAAAGTGCCGAGAAGTTTAATGACATCGCGCAGTGAAGAAATAACCTCCTGCGGGGTCATATAGATTTCCGTATGGTCGCTTCCGATATAATCGGCAACCTGACGTGCATATTTTAAGTCAATTGCGTCTTCCTTCATACCGATGGCAAATGTCTTAATCGGCTCATCACTTTTCTTTGCGGCAATTGCGCAGACTAAAGAAGAATCTAGACCTCCGGAAAGCAAAAACCCTACCTTGGCATCCGCAACCAGTCTTTTCTCCACTCCCTTTACCAGCAGATCTTTTATTTTTCCGCATGCCGTTTCCAAATCATCCGGGGATACATGTTCAACACCTGTAATATCCGTATAGCAGATAAATTCACCGTCCTTATAATAATGTCCCGGAGGAAACGGCATAATCTTATCGCAGATTTTCACCAGGTTCTTCGGTTCGGACGCAAACACGATTGCACCTTCTTTGTCATATCCGTAGTAAAGCGGTCTGATCCCGATCGGATCACGTGCGGCAATGAATTCATGCGTCTCTCCGTCGTAGATAACGCAGGCATATTCCGCATCCAGCATTTCAAACATCGAAACCCCGTAATCCTTATACATCGGGAGTAAAATTTCACAGTCCGAATCACTTTGGAACGTATATCCGTCAGCAATCAGATGCTTTTTTATTGTATCGAATCCGTAAATTTCACCGTTGCAGATTACATAATCTCCTTCATATTCAAACGGCTGCATTCCTTCCGGATGCAGACCCATAATGGCAAGCCGGTGAAAGCCCATAATACCGTCCGGAAGTTTGACGATACGGCTGTCATCCGGTCCTCTCGAAACGGTTTCTTTAAATCCTTCCTTAAATTTTTCCATATCTGCATCCACGCTGCAGTAACACATAATAGAACACATTTTTTATTCCTCGTTTTCGTAAATTTATATTCCGCAAACTGTTCGGCGAAACACATCTTTGCAGGTGCAATCTCACTTGATTTCCCGCATGCAACACCTGCCGGAATCTATGGAGAAGTCCCACATAAAACGGTGCAACGCCTCCGGTAAATTCGCCGGAAGCGTGACCGTTCATTTATTTTTCAACTATTCAAAACACTACTCTACATCCTGCAAGGCATCGAAGCCTTCTTCTCCGGTACGTACTTTAACCACATTCTCCACATCGTATACAAAAATCTTTCCGTCGCCGATATGCCCCGTATAAAGGACTTTCTTTGCCGTTTCGATAACGTCACGCACCGGTACCTTGCTGACAACGATATCCACCTGAATCTTCGGCAGAAGATTTGCCTCGATCTGAACACCTCTGTAGTATTCCGGTTTCCCTTTCTGAGCGCCGCATCCGAGGACGTGGGATACAGTCATACCGGTAATACCGAGTTTCATCATGGCATTCTTTAATTTCTCGAATTTTGCTTCCTTGCAGATAATCTCCACCTTGGTATACTTGTGTCCGTCGCTTGCGAATGTCGGCATCTTCTTTACGGGGATTGCTTCCGCTGCCGGAACATCTCCGTCTACCAAAATTGCTTCCGCTGCCGGGACTTCTCCCGCTACCACAACCGCTGCTTCCACAGGCGTCTTTCCGATAACCACTGTTTCTTCCTCTGCTCCGCCTTCCGTAACATCTTCCGGTAACATTGCAAATCCGGCATATGCGGAAGGAAGTCCATGCTCAGTAGCATCCAGACCGGTTATTTCTTCTTCTCTCGTCACACGAAGACCGACAATTCCTTTGATGATGAAAAATGCAATCGTAATCGTTACTGCAGTCCAGCATGCTACCGCGGCGAAGCCGGTTAACTGTATTCCGAGTAATTTAAAGCCGCCGCCGTAAAATACACCTTCCAGCGTGTTGCCGGCCGCATCCGCAATGGAATAACCCGGAGCGGTTGATGTTGCAAACAATCCCACTGCGATGGTACCCCAGATACCGTTTAAGCAATGAACCGCAACTGCACCGACGGGATCGTCAATATGCAAAACATAATCCAGGAACCATACACCGAAGACTACCAAAAGTCCGGATACGGCACCGATGGCGATGGCGCCTGCCGCATCGACTACGTCACATCCTGCCGTAACACCTACCAGACCCGCAAGGGATGCGTTTAAGCACATCGAAACATCGGGTTTTTTATACTTAATCCAGGTAAAGATCATGGTAACCACCGTTGCGATGGAGGGCGCAATGGTCGTGGTAAGGAAAATGGACGCCAACTGTTCCTTGCTCGTAGCTGCCGCACCGTTGAACCCGTACCAGCCTACCCAGAGGATGAATACTCCGAGTGCGCCAATCGTAATGTTATGGCCGGGGAATGCGTTTACTTTGGTAATCTTCCCTTTTTCATCCTTTACAAACTTACCGATTCTGGGGCCTAAAATTTTGGCACCGATGAGTGCGGAAATACCGCCTACCATATGGATTGCGCAGGAGCCTGCAAAATCGTGGAAGCCAATCTGTGAAAGCCATCCGCCACCCCAAATCCAGTGTGCTTCAATCGGATAGATCAAAGCCGAAATCACTGCGGAATAAATACAGTACGATAAGAATTTGGTACGCTCCGCCATCGCACCGGAAACGATGGTTGCGGTGGTTGCGCAGAATACTAAGTTAAATACAAAACTTGAAAAATCGAATCCTTCATATGCGGTGAACAGGTCAAAACCGGGCTTTCCGATAAGACCTGCCACATCTTCGCCCATCAGAAGGGAGAAGCCGATCAGGATAAATACTACGGTACCGATACAGAAATCCATCAGGTTCTTCATAATGATGTTTCCCGTATTCTTCGCTCTGGTAAAGCCTGCTTCTACCATGGCAAAACCTGCCTGCATCCAGAATACCAGTGCTGCGCCTGCCAAAAACCATATAGCAAATACATTACTCGATACCGATTCTTCTATCAATGTTTTGATTGCTGTTGCATCCATAAATAATCATCTCCTTTTCAGCCGGCAATCCCCTTTTATACTCCGAACAGCAAATCGGAATAGGTCGGGAACGGCCAGTAACTCTTTGCTGTAAGTTCCTCTGCTGCATCGCAGGAACCTCTTAATTCTTCCATTCTCGGAAGTACGTTGTCACGAATCATATAGGATTCTTCTATGATGTCTTTTGCTTCCGACAAACCTGCAACCGCTTTTTCAAGCTCTGCTGTCTGTTGATATGCCTTATCACCGTACTCTGATAATTTACTTACCAGACTGCTTTCATATCCGCATGCAAGAGACGGATTCAACTGTTTCTTTGTATTGGCTCCCGTCGCCACATCCATTGCATATTGCTCGATTGCCGGAATGATTTGTGTCTTTGCCATCTGTACCATGGTATTGGCTTCGATGGTTACGGACTTGCAGTAATTCTCAAGCATGATTTCGGTTCTGGACTGCATCTCCTCGATTGTAAATACCTTGTGTGAGGTAAGCATTTTCACATTCTTTTCATCCAGAAGGTGAGGCATGCAGTCAGCCGTTGTTCTGTAATTTGAAAGACCTCTCTTTTCCGCTTCCTTAATCCAGGAGTCGTCATAACCGTTTCCGTTAAACATAATCCGTTTATGATCCTTAATGGTCTTTTTAATCATCTCGTGAAGTGCCGTTTCAAAATCTTCAGCACCTTCCAGACGGTCTGCGTAAATCTTTAAGGATTCCGCTACTGCCGAATTCAGCATTATATTGGCACATGCAATACTGTTCGAAGAACCGAGCATTCTGAATTCGAATTTATTTCCGGTAAATGCAAACGGTGAAGTACGGTTTCGATCCGTCGTATCGCGGTTAAATAACGGAAGCACATCCACACCGAGCTGCATCTTTGTTTTTTCCGCTCCGGCATAGGGAGTATCATTCTCAATCGCATCCAATACACCCTGCAGCTCATCTCCCAAAAACATGGATACCACTGCGGGAGGAGCTTCGTTTGCTCCGAGTCTGTGATCGTTTCCCGCGGTTGCAACGGAAAGTCTTAAAAGATCCTGATAATCATCAACCGCTTTGATTACCGCACAAAGGAATAAAAGGAATTGTGCATTTTCATAAGGTGTTGCACCGGGTGATAAAAGGTTTTGTCCTTCATCGGTGGAAATCGACCAGTTATTGTGTTTTCCGCTTCCGTTTACTCCTGCGAAAGGTTTCTCATGAAGGAGACATACAAGACCGTGCTTTAAAGCAATTTTCTGCATGATTTCCATCGTCAGCTGGTTGTGATCCGTACCTACATTTGTAGTTGTATAAATCGGTGCCAGTTCGTGCTGGGAAGGTGCTACTTCGTTATGTTCGGTCTTGGCAAGAATTCCGAGTTTCCAAAGTTCCCGGTTTAATTCTTCCATATATGCCTGAACCCTGGGTTTGATGATTCCGAAATAGTGATCGTCCATCTCCTGGCCTTTCGGAGCCTTTGCACCGAATAAGGTTCTTCCGCTCATCCGAAGGTCCAGACGTTTGTCATACATTTCTTTTGTGATTAAGAAGTATTCCTGTTCCGGTCCTACCGAAGAAGTAACTCTCTTTGCGGTATCATTTCCGAATAATCTCAAAATTCGAAGTGCCTGTGTATTTAATGCTTCCATGGAACGAAGAAGCGGAGTTTTCTTATCCAGTGCCTGTCCGCCGTATGCACAGAATGCTGTCGGAATGCAAAGTGTTTTGCCTTTGATAAATGCATAGGAGGTAGGATCCCAGGTTGTATATCCCCTTGCTTCGAAAGTGGCTCTGATTCCGCCGGTCGGGAATGAAGAAGCATCGGGTTCGCCTTTAATCAGTTCCTTTCCGGAGAATTCCATGATTACCCCGCCGTCCGGAGAAGGACTGATAAAGGAATCATGTTTCTCTGCAGTAATACCGGTAAGCGGCTGAAACCAGTGGGTATAGTGAGTTGCTCCTTTCTTAAGCGCCCATTCCTTCATGGCCTCAGCCACGATATTGGCTACGCTCACATCCAAAGTTGCTCCTTCATCTATGGTTTTCTTAAGCGACTGATATACCTTTGCAGGCAAATTCGCTTTCATCTCTCTGTCATCAAATACGTTACATCCGAAATACTCTTTTACAGTTTCCATAATTGTCTCCTTTCAATTTCAACAAAAAACGCCACTCCGAATAATCTTTCGGAATGACGTCTTTGTCATGGATTAATATTTGATTTGTGCAAAGGATTTCTTTCAAAGTTCCGGATCTTCGAAAGATTCTGAAACAAAAATAGCGCCTTTGAGAAATTCTCAAAGACGCCGTTGCCTTTACAACGTGTAGAATACACCCGTCATTTATCGTTGTCAACATTTTTTTTATTTTTCTTAAATTTTCAGACGTAATTTTAAGCGTTACAATATAATGATTTTCAGAAAAAATCAAAATCATCCTGTGAACTGTAATTCGATATCTGCTATAATGGAAACAGAATATCAGCGCATCCATGCGTAATTTTTTTTCAGGAGGAATTGACCATGATTAAAAAACATCCTGTTTTGGATCATCCGATTATCGGATATTTTATTCTGTTAATCTTTGTTATGTTTTTTTCATCTGTTGGTGCAAGCCTGATAGATAAACCTCTTACAAAGGTCATACCGGGTTACGGAAAAGAAGTGTCTGTATTAGGTTTCAATGTGACATATGTGTCCGGTATCGGAGCTGCCATATGTGTTGTTTTAACGGTTATTCTATTTACACTCTGGTTCAGGCCTGCATTCAAAGGTGTTCTTGGCTGGAAAGGCTTTTTGTGGGGTATTGCGGTTATGCTTCCTTTCCTTATTGCCGATTACGCAGGTGCGGCTATTGATCTTCACAAATACGGATTTGGCAATGTGCTTGTTGCGTTTTTGACCGCTCTTTCGCCCGGATTTACAGAGGAAGTAGCATTCAGGGGGCTCGGTATAGCCAACTACATGAGAACAATCAAGTCCGAAAAACAGATAAAACTGATATTCTGGCTGTCGACTCTGTTGTTTGCCGGTGTACATATAACCAATATCTTTTCTTCCGGAAATCCGTTGGCAGGTATTTTTCAGGTAACATATTGTGTCGGAGTAGGCGCAATTTTGGGAGCGGTATATTTACGCACTGCCAATCTGTGGGTTGTAATGATTGCGCATTTTACACTGGATTTTGCCGGACTTATTAACGCTTACTACTCTTCGACCGGCGGTCTTTCGACACAACTGCTTGCCAGTGATTGGCTTAATCTTGCGGTAACCGTGATCGGAATAGTGACTGCACTGATTCTGTTATCCCCCAGGCACTATCCGGAAATTATGGAATTATGGAAAGAAAAGTGGAGCCAATAAATTGCAGCATACATTGATATAAATTAACAGATAAAAGAAGAGAGTGGATATGAAGAAAAAAGAAGGTCGTAATTTTGTATTGTCCGGCAGAGAATATGAAGGATACAAATGGTTCAAACCGCTTCTGGTCATTTTACTTACCGCAGTATTTTTTGCCGTACTGTTTGGATTTGTGGTATTGGCAGCTATTTTGGCCGGACAGATGACAGGAGTAAGTCCGGCAGCAATACTTTCCGGGAACAGCGGAGGGTACGATA
>Ga0247608_10008365_pt1 | contig 10464 bp, 7 predicted proteins | sample 176DNAGHGlowgp2_FD_193490 | JGI IMG/M metagenome (GOLD analysis project Ga0247608, IMG submission 193490) | Sheep rumen microbial communities from Palmerston North, Manawatu-Wanganui, New Zealand - 1766 DNA GHGlow gp2 | ecosystem: Host-associated > Mammals > Digestive system > Stomach > Rumen ... | reverse complement strand
TTTTTACCCATTTTTTTAACACAATCTTTACTTTTACATTTTATACAATTTGTACACATATATATAAGTTAAAATATATTTGTAAAAATTTTATTTATTAATAAAAAAACTAAATGTTACACTCCCTTTTTTTAAATATTGATTAGTCATTATAAAATGATTATTACCAAAAAAATATCTTGCTGATAAAGGTGATGGATGTCCAGATTTTAATATTAAATTATCTTCTGAATTAATTATTTTTTCTTTACTTTTAGCAAAATTACCCCATAATAAATAAACAATATTTTTTCTTTTATTACTTATTATAGATATTATTTTATCAGTTATTATCTCCCAATTTATAATATTTTCACTATCTACAAAGTTTTTATTATGTGATAATGGTAATCCACATTCAACAGTTAATATAGAATTTAACAATAAAACACCTTGTTTGGCTAAATAAGTTAAGTCACCATTTTTAATATCACTAAACTTTTCATTAAATTCATTTTCTATTTCTTTAAAAATATTTCTTAAAGAAGGAGGTAAGATAACATCTTTTTGAACAGAAAAAGCTAATCCATGAGCTTGATTTGGATTAAAATATGGATCTTGACCAATAATAACTACTTTTAAATTATCATAATCACACAAATTAAAAGCATTAAAAATATCCTCTTTTTTAGGATATATAATCTTATCTTGATATTCTTTACTTATTTTATCTTCTAAAATCTTATATTCTTCAGAATTAAAAACATCTTTTAACACTTCTTTCCATTTATCATCTATAATAAAATTCATATTACTTTTAATGTAACAAACTTTTTTGTAAAAAAGTTTTATCAAAAACTTACTTTAAAAGTAAGTTATATAGAATTAGATCTTTTTCTATTACTGTTTTTATGACAACAACAACAACAAGATTTAAAACATTTTCCACAACAGTTTATGCATGTATTACCTTTTGGTATTTCATTTTCTTTTATATCTTCTGGAATTTGTGGATTAATAGGAATATCTTGTTGTTCTGGTTCTTTATATTCTTTGTTATTTTTATAATCATTAAAATCTTTATATTTTTTACATTTACCATCTTTATCAATAATATAAATCATTTTAGTAATACAATTATTACCAACTAACATATCAAGATCTTTTTTATCTTCAGGTATAAATTCTTCATTAATATATAATTCATCTACTGTAGAATTCTCTAAAATATTTAAACCTTTACCTTTACCATTTATTTCATCTTTATATTGTTTTATCATATCTTTTTGTTTCTTTATTAAATCTTCTGTTGTTTGTATTATTTCTTTTAAATCTTCTATATCTTTTTCATCATCTTCTGTTTTTGCTTCTTTTTGGTTTAATTCTTCTAATTCTTTTTTATAATCTTCTAGGTATTTTTCTCCATCATTTATTTCTTTTTCATATTTTTGTATCTCTTTTTTACAAAATTCAATATAATATTGTAATATTTTTTTTAAATTAAATAATTTTAAACTTTTAACTTTTCCATTTTTTAACATTTCTTTAGGTATTATATTAGTTCCCCATGATGTAAGATCTAATTCTCCATCTACTTCTGAACCTTCAAGCATATTTTCTATATTAGGATTATCTTTTTCTTTTATAAAAGTTTTAAAACCTTCTATATTTTTTATATTTTTACAATTTAAAAACATTTTACTTAAATTAGCATTTTCTGCAATTTTTACATTTTTTAAATTTACATTTTTTAATTTGCTACAATTTTCAAAACAATTACTTGCATGACTTATTGTATTTTCACCTAAATCTACATCTTCTAAGCTTTCACAACCATCTAACATGCTTGATATATCTATTCCATTAATAAAATTTGGGATATTTTTAAATTTTTTTAAACTTTTAGCATTTTTAAACCAATTACTTAAATATACATTATCATTATCTTCAAAATTTAAACCCTTTAAATCAATAAAATCATAATATGTTTGAGCTACAGTATTAGTTAACCAATGAATACTTATAATGTTGGAATATATAATATATAATTCTTTAAAATCTGATCCATAAGCTAAAGGTCCCCAACCATGGCTACCATCAGAATAAACTCCAATATTATTAATAAATGCATAAAATTCTTTATTATCCTTAGTTTTTACTCTTATCAAAACCCAATTTTTACTATCAAATAAAGATTTCATAGTCTTTAAAGGTCCTTTAATATTATAATTTTCATCATATTCGTTTAGTCTATAAAATATTTTCTTTTCATCATCATTAGTATCTCTAAAACCACCTCCATCTTTTATTAATATTTCATATTCTAAATTATGATTTTTTGAAACTGTTATCTTTAATTTATAATTATTTCCTTTATATATAAATTCTCTTTCACATGAAAAAGTACTATTATAATCATCTAAATCTGGATTTTCTTTTTCCATATTAACTAAAATAGTATCTCTTTCATTTGAAATATAATTAACCCAATATGAACTAAAATATTTATTAATATCATCGTAAATTTTTATATGTTCCTCACATCTTATAAAAAAACAATAAAAAAATGTTAAAAATTGTAAAAAAATCTTAATAATATTCATATTTACTGTTATCAAAATAAAAATACAAAACCAACTTAAAGTTGGATCTTCCTTCTCAATCGGCGAAGCGCCTTTTACTTTAAAAGTAAGCAACCAACGTGACGTTGGACCTACTTTAAAAGTAGGCAACTAGATGTTTCTACATTCGTAGAAACTAATATATAACTAATTTTAATACATTATCTATTAAAATACATCATATATTATTGTTTTCATGAATATGAAAACGTAAAAGTTTTTTGATAAAACTTTTTTACAAAAAAGTTGTTACTTTAAAAGTAACCAACTATTAAGGCGCTTCGCCGTTTGAGAAGGTATATCCAACATTATGTTGGTTTTGATGTATTTATTTTTAAAATAGTTAACATAAGATATGTACTTTAGATGGTAAATGTTAATGATGTTATTGATATTTTATTTAGTAATTTTGTTGAAAATCAAAAAGATAAAAAAAGTACGATATTGAAATTAGAAACAATAAAAAATGAATTTCGTTTAAAAAAAATATCTGATTTGTTAAATATTTATCCTTCCAAACATGTTGTTAGAAATAAGATTGAAAAGATAGCAGATATTAATGATAATTATTTGAAATCAGAAGTTGAAATAAAAGGTTATATTACTGATGTTGAAAAAAAAACATCTAAAAATATTAATGATAAGGTATATCTTTCTGCAAAAATTTGCGATAATAGTGGTTATATTAATTTAATTTGGTTCAAAAATATCGAAAATATGATGAAGTTATTTAAAAATAATCTTGAACAATTTATAATAAAAGGCACTATTGAAAAATTTAATAATGAATATTCAATATCACACCCATCATTTTCAACAGATAAATCTAAAAATATATCAAGAAATATTGTAACTAGTTATCCATCTGTTTCTCTTTTTAGTAAAATTAAAATAGATCAAAGGTTTTTTAGAAAGGTTTTTGACTTTTTATTTGAAAATCTAAATGATTTCGAAGATTATTTACCACAAACTATTATTGATAAATATAAAATGGTTTCAGAATATAAAGCTTTAAGATATCTTCATAAACCTGATAATTTTGAACAATTAAGACAATCACAAAGACGTTTAAAATTCGATGAATTATTCTTATTACAATTAAAAAGACAATATTTTGATATAGATAGAAAACAAAACAATAGCGGAATAATTTGTAATAACTTAGAGCTTTTAAATAAATTTTATAAAGATATTTTAAAAGATAAAATAACATTAACTGATGATCAAAAAAATGTTATAAAAGAAATATATCATGATTTAAAATCTGGTGTTAGGATGAATAGATTATTACAAGGTGATGTTGGTTGTGGTAAAACAATAGTAGCTTTTATAATATCATTAATAGTTATTGGATCAAAATATCAAGTTACAATGTTAGTTCCAACAGAAATATTAGCTATTCAACATTATAATAAATTAAAAAATTGGTGTTTAGAATTAAATATCAATATTGCTTTATTAACTGGATCTACAAAAACTACTGAAAAAAGAGAAATTTTAGAAAATATAAATAAAGGTAATATTAATTTAATAATTGGAACACATTCGTTATTAAATGACAGTATTATTTATAATAATTTAGGACTTGTTATTATTGATGAACAACATAAATTTGGAGTTTTACAAAGATCTAATGTGATAAAACCAAATAATAATACTGATAATAATAAATTACCACATATGTTATTAATGTCAGCAACACCAATACCTAGAACATTAGCAATGACATTATATGATAATTTTTCAATATCATCAATACATCAATTACCATCAAATAGAAAAGGTATTAAAACAGTACATATCGACGATTCTTTAAAAGAATATATGTTTAAAAGGATTAGAGATGAGATCAATAAAGGTCGTCAATGTTATTTTATTTATCCACTTATTGAAGAATCTGGTAAAGTTAATTTAAAAAATATTTCACAAGGTTATAGTGAGTTAAATAAGTATTTTTATGATTTAGAAATAGGTGTTGTTCATGGTGGAATGAATATTAAAGATAGAGAGATAATAATGGAAAAATTTAAAAATAATGAGATAAATATATTAATAGCAACAACAGTTATTGAAGTAGGTATTGATGTTCCAAATGCAACTATTATTGTCATTGAAGAAGCAGATAGATATGGTTTAGCGCAATTACATCAGATTAGAGGTAGAGTTGGTAGAGGTGATTATGAATCTTATTGTTTTTTAGTAACAAAACGTAATATAAGTAAAAATAGTAAAGAAAGAATGAAGGCTTTAGTACAATATTCAGATGGATTTAATATTTCTGAGATAGATTTAAAATTAAGAGGAGGTGGAGATATATTTGGTAAAGAACAAAGTGGTGAATTTAAATTAAAAATAGCAGATATTTATAATGATATTAATATTTTAACAGTTGCAAAGAATGAATCTTTAAAGATATTACAAGATTCTCATGATCTTGAAAAATATCCAAAGTTAAAGAAAAAAATAGAAGAAGAAAATGTAAATTTGGGAAATATAGTATAACATATATAGTATGAAGTTTTGTTATTTAATATCACTAACTATGATATTTAAAAATAATATTTATAGTGAATATGGCGAATGTGCTCTTAGTTGTTTTAGATGTGGATTATGTTGTAAAAATTTATGTAATAAAGATTTAAATAAATTAAGAAAACGAATAGATAATATAAAAATAACAAAAGATGATGTTAATAAAAATAATTGTAGTTATAGTTATTCAAAATTTAATTTTACTGATAAATTTAAAAAATTAGAAGGTCCTAATAGAACTATAAAAGCTGAAGATTCTATAAATCTAAATAATTTTTTTAAAGAATTTAATGAATGTTTAGGAGATGAATATCCAGGTTATGATAAATTTGAAGACAGTTATGATTTGTTTTGTGGTTTTTTTACGTCAAGAATGGCTGGTCAAGTGCAATACGATTTAGCAAAAGGTGATGTTGACCAATATATAGTTATAGAAGGTACAATAAAAATTCCTAATGATATGACAATAGATGATTTTAAAAGTAAATATTTTTTATTTAAAGATGATGGACAAGATTTTAATTATATGATGTACAATATGGTCAGGAATTGTATGAATAACGATTATGGATTTTCTTATTATTTAGACAATATGGATATATTCGGACGATATAACTTAGAGTGTATATTAAATGAGGATAAAAATAATCAAAATACAAAACCTAGAAATGAAAAAATAGATGAATTAATAACTAAAGAAAACTTACCAAAACTATTTGATACTAAAATAAAAGGTAAAAATCTTATTATTATATATAAATATGATAAAAAAGGTAAAGTATTTATTTTTACCAAAAAAGATGAAAATGATAACTAATATTAATAAATTCATTTATTTTTTTTTATTAAAATTTTTTAAACATATTATATATAAAAAATGTATTTTATTCAGTAATAATGATTTCACTTGTAAATAATTCATTTTGTTCAGGTATATTAGGTGTTAATTTATTGGATCAATTATCAAATAAATTAAAAAATATTCAAATAGGCAAAAATAACATAGTTGAAAAATCTAATCACACAAGTATTAATAATGATATTGCTGATTTAAAAAATGTTACTGATGATAATAAAGATGATAAAATAATAAAAAAAATAATAAAAAAACATTAAGTTTTATGTATTTTTATTAACATAAAATATGAAGTCGTTTAAAAATTTAATTCCATTATTTGTTTTGAATAATATAAATGGTACTGATAAGATAGAAGCTGATAAAATAAAAGTTATCGATTTGATGACATTTAAAGAATATAAAACAGATAAAAAAACAATATAGATGTTGGTGTTAAAGGTATCAATCTTAAAAATATTGTTAATTCTAATTTATTTGAAACAAATAATAATGAAAAATTACACGAAATTAACAATATAAATGAATATAAAGTGGCATTCGGAAAATATGGAGATAATACTGGTTTTTATTTAATGAATAAAGTAGATAATAAAATATTTACAATATTTATAGCTGAAAGCGATAGATTAACAACTGGAAATATAATAATAACTTGTAATGGTAAAAATTACGAAAATAATAGTTTTGTAAAATATACTAATAGTGATGAAAAAATAAATTTTTTTAAAATTACAAAAGAAAATATATCTGAAAACAACATATTAAAATTATTAATAACGAATGAATTAAAATACAATAATAAAGATCAATTATTAAAAGATATTAAGTCTGAGAATATTAGTAAATTTTTTATATCTTCATTAAAAATCGATGGAACTGAAAAAAATTTAGATAATAATATTATTACTAAAGATCAGTTATTTGAGATTAGAAATGCAATCTTATCTAATAAAAAAATTGAATTATCTTTAGATTTATTAAAAAAAGTAAATTTAGAATGTGATACTACTAATCTAAAAAATGATATTAAAACTTCGATTGAAAAAATACTAAATAAATATAACAGTGAACATTTAATAACAGTTCCTAGATATAATGAAATTATATCAGATATTAATACTTTAACAAGTGGTAAATTAACTGATTTAGTTGAAAAAGGTATACATACAAGTCATAAATCTGACACTAATGAAGTTGATTTAAAAAAAGCTTTTACAATAATTTTAGATAAAAGTTGTTATGAAGATCCATCTGAAAATAAATTTTATTTTGCTTTTGATTTTAAAATAGCTGATAATCTTAAAGATTCAACAGAATTTGCAGATGATTATTTTAAATGTGATTCTAGAACTTCTTATAAAAATAATGATTATAAAACAATTTACAATAATGTTATTAATGATTTAAAAAGATATAATGAAAATATTACAGATAATGATTTTGAGATATTGTTAAATGATATTAAAATAAAAACTACAGATATTTTTAATAATAAGTCATTTTTTACCGTTGTAATAAAAAATAAAGTAGAAGGTATTTTAAAAGATAAAGATAAAAAAGATAACCAAAATGATGATATAAGTAATAATAATAATCAAACACAAAATACTGATGATAATCAAAATCAACAAGGTGATGAAACAAAAAATAATAAAAAAGGATGTTCTAATTGCAAAGCTAATAATCACCAGGACTAAGTCCTGGACCTACTTTAAAACTACCAACGTGACGTTGGATCCAAGATGTTTCTATATTTATAGAAACGAATATATAGTGTATTTTTATAGATATATATTAAAATTATTTATATATTCTTTGTTTCGACTATCTGTCGAAACATAAAAATTTTTGTCAAACTTTTTATAAAAAGTTTGTGAGGCGATTGAGAAGGTATTGCTTACTTACTAAGTAAGTTTTATAAGATAAAAGATGTATATGTTATACTTTTAATAAAAACAATATTTTAATAAAAAACTATATTTTAGTATATTTTAATATTATTTTTTAGCTAATAACTATGTTAGATTTCCTGGCTAAGTTATTTGGTTCAAAAGCTAAGAAAGATATAAGTTTAATAATGCCTTATGTTGAAAAGATTAAAGAAGAATATATAAGGTTAAATTCTTTATCTAATGATGAGTTAAGGGCTGAGACTGATAAATTAAGAGCATATTATAAGGAAAATATAAAAAAAGAGGATGAAGATTATAATACTGCTAGAAATAATCTTATTAACAATACTTCTATTAATAAACTTGAGATTAGTGAGATGCAGTTAAAAGTTAAAAACACTAAAAAAGCTCTTAAAGAAAAATCAGAAAAGGTCTTAATGGAGATGTTACCAACAGCTTTTGCTATTGTTAAAGATACTGCTAGAAGATTTACTGAAAATGATAAAGTAGAAGTTACAGCAACACCTTTTGATAGACAGTTGTTTTATGATGATAGAGAATATATAGATATTATTGATGGTACTAAAGCTATTTGGAATACTACTTGGGATGTATTAAAAAATAGATTAAAATGGAATATGATACACCATGATGTACAGTTGATAGGAGGTATAGTATTACATCAAGGTAAGATTGCAGAGATGGCTACTGGAGAAGGTAAGACATTAGTATCTACATTACCTATATTCTTAAATGCTTTAACAGGAAAAGGTGTTCATGTTGTTACTGTTAATGATTATCTAGCAAGAAGAGATAGTATTTGGAATAGACCTATATTTGAATTTCATGGGTTAACAACAGCATGTCTTGATGATACAGATCCAGGTAGCGAAGATAGAAGAAATGCTTATAGAGCTGATATAACATACGGTACTAATAATGAATATGGATTTGACTATTTAAGAGACAACATGGCTGGTAGAAAAGAAGATTGTGTTCAAAGAGAACATAATTATGCTATTGTTGATGAGGTAGATTCAGTACTTATCGATGATGCCAGAACACCTCTTATTATCAGTGGAGAATGTGATGATGACGATATTAGAGATTATTCTAAGTTACAACCATTTGTAAAACATCTTTATGAAGCACAATGTAAGATTGTAAATGGGTTTTTATTAGATGCTAAAGAAGGTATTTTAAAAGGAGATAAAAGTGAAAAAGTTGGATTAGCTTTATTTAGAGCTTTTAGAGGATTACCAAAATATAAACCTTTAATTAAATTTTTAAGTGAACCAGGAGTAAAATTATTTAAAGAACAGAGTGAAAATATATATTTAGAAAACAATTCTGAAAGAATGCCGGAAGTCGATGAAGAATTGTTGTTTTATATTGAAGAAAAGAATAATGACGTTGAATTAACAGATAAAGGTTTTGATTTTTTAGCTAAAGAGCTTAATGATGATAAGTTTTTCTTATTACCAGATATTTCTTTAGATATCGAAAATATTGATAAAAATGAAGATATAGATGAAGATGAAAAGTCTTTAAGGAAAAAGACGTTATTTAAAGATTATTCAATAAAAACAAAGAGAATACATGTTGTACAACAGTTATTAAAGGCTTATACTTTATTTGAAGTAAATAATGATTATATAGTTTATAATAATAAAGTTTTAATTGTTGATGAGCAGACAGGACGTATTTTGGAAGGTAGAAGATATTCTGAAGGGTTACATCAGGCATTAGAAGCTAAAGAAAATGTTCCAATAGCTAAGTTATCGAAGACATATGCAACAGTAACATTACAAAATTACTTTAGGTTATATGATAAGTTATCTGGAATGACAGGTACAGCAGAAACAGAAATGGCTGAGTTTTTAGATATTTATAAGTTAGATGTTGTTGTTATTCCTACAAATAAACCAGTTATAAGAGAAGATAAAAACGATTTAGTTTATAAGACTAATAAAGCTAAATTTGCAGCTATTATAGAAAAGATAGTCGAATTATCAAAACAAGGTAGACCTGTATTAGTAGGAACAACATCAGTAGAAATATCTGAAATGTTAAGTAGGATGTTAACATTAAGAAAGATAAAACATCAGGTGTTAAATGCTAAATATCATGAAAAAGAAGCAGAGATAGTATCTCATGCAGGAGAAAGTGGTACAGTGACTATAGCTACTAACATGGCTGGAAGAGGTACTGATATAAAACTAGATGAAGAATCTAAAAAAGCAGGAGGATTAGCTATAATAGGAACAGAAAGACATGAATCTAGAAGAGTAGATAGACAGTTAAGAGGTAGAGCAGGAAGACAAGGAGACCCAGGTTCTTCACAGTTTTATGTATCTTTTGAGGATAATTTAATGAGGATGACATTAGGAAATGCAAGAACACAGATGTTTATAGATAGTCTTGAAGATGATGAAGTTATAGAAAGTGGAATGGTAACAAGATCTATTGCTAGAGCTCAGAAAAAAGTAGAAGAAAATAACTATGGATATCGAAAACATCTTTTAGAATATGATGATGTTTTAAATACTCAAAGAGAGAAGATTTATGAACGTAGAAGAAC
>Ga0247608_10008362_pt1 | contig 10467 bp, 13 predicted proteins | sample 176DNAGHGlowgp2_FD_193490 | JGI IMG/M metagenome (GOLD analysis project Ga0247608, IMG submission 193490) | Sheep rumen microbial communities from Palmerston North, Manawatu-Wanganui, New Zealand - 1766 DNA GHGlow gp2 | ecosystem: Host-associated > Mammals > Digestive system > Stomach > Rumen ... | reverse complement strand
ACCAGATAAAGGCGGGAAATCAACAAGCTTGGCACCTAACGTCAGAAACCGTATATCCAGATTTCTTTCGTAGTATTCGCTAATCAAATCGCAAACCCTGTGGATATAACGCCGTAAGGTTCCCGGCGTATAGTGAGTTCTTTCCGCAGCCTTGTTCTCCGAATATCTTGATTCGAGATAAGCCATACCTGCCTTGTACTCGTGGTCACGCATATTTGAAGCGGCATAAACCAACGCTTTGCTGATGTTATCCCTTATAAGTGCATATGTAACGGCATGTTCAACATACCCGTGGTCTGCCAAAGCTCTGACGGTCTTGTTTATGAGCTTTGGCCTTCTGAACAGGTCTTTTACGGTACAGGCGAAGGTAATCATGGATGAACCTCGATGAGATCGGCACAACTAATGTTAAATACAGGATTTAAAGAGAAAAGATAGTCTTCCATCGTTATCTGACCGTCGATGATCTCTTCAGTTTCATTATTCTTATCTTCCAAAGCATCCAACCTGATACCGTATTTGAGTTTCAGTTCGCTCTTTAATGATTTGACCTGACTCTCGAACCATCCCAGGTGCCTGTATTCGAGCCATTTTGGAAAACCGGTAGTGAACCACATCAATACCGGCAGAGCGATATCTGTCTCTTCAGAAAGTTTTTTCCGATATTCCAATTCCCTAATACAGTCGTTATATGAATCTATACGCATCAGAAGATCGTAAATATATTCCTTGTCTGAATAATCGCTGATACCGCGAAGGTAATCTGAAAACAACGTAAGGTATCTCATAAGATTGACTCCCGAAAGATGGTTTTCTTTTTCCAAATTCAGATTAACCATAGGCATGGGACATTTATTACCCATAGCGTTTTCGATCGGCAACACGTGCCCAAGAAAGAGGTATTAAAAAGTCCAGTTAACATAAAGTTTACGAAGGGACATGTACCAAATTAATCACATAGAAACAAATAAGATTTATACTGTGGGAAATGACATATAAGGAAGGACACTGCCATGGCTGTTGAACAACGCAAGAAGATGATCCCCTCCATGATCCTTGATATCCTCCGTGAACAGACGGATGAGAATCACACAATGGACCAGAAAGCCATCCTTGATGCCCTAAACAGGGAATTCAATCCTCCTTTGGACAGAAAAACAGTCCGCCGCAATATCGAATATCTCATTGATATTGGTGCACCTATCGTATATACGGAAAAGCACAGGAAGAGCGGAAATGATGTATGGACTGACTTCTACATTTCCAGAGACTTTACAGAACCTGAGCTCAGACTCCTTATAGATGGCCTTCTCTTTTCCAACCACCTTCCCTACAAACGTTGCATGCAGCTGGTGGAAAAGATCGAGGGTTTATCGAGCACACACTTTAAGGCTCACGTAAGGCACATCAAGACTTTACCTGATACTGAGATCAACAATCAGCAGATCTTTCTTACCATAGAGGTTCTAGACGAAGCAATATCCAATGACAAGCAGGTTTCCTTTCACTATGTAAACTTCGGAACAGACAAGAAGCCCCATCCTAAGCTCGGACCTGACGGAAAACCTTTGGATTACATAATCAACCCGTACCAGATGGCAGCCAAAGGTGGCAGATACTATCTTATCTGCAATTATGACGAGTATGACGACATCTCCAATTACAGAATCGACCGTATTACGGACATTAAGATTCTCGACACCAGGAGAAAGCCGTTCTCCAAACTTAAGGATTCCAACGGAGAGAGGTTCAACCTCGCCGACTACATGAAGACTCACATCAACATGTATGCGACCGGTGACACCAGAGTAAGATTCAAGATCGTACCGAGAATGGTAACAGATATACTCGACATTTTCGGAAAGGATGTCCGTTTTGAGGAAGAAACAGAAGAATATGTAATTGTCTCTGCTTTAGTAACTGAAGGCGCAATGCTTCAGTTTGCAAAGTCTTATGCCCCAGATGTAGTTATCCTGGAGCCTCAGAGAATGGTTGATGCGCTAAAGGAATGGTCTAAAGAAGTTAAGAAAGTGTATGGTTAAAAATGGGGAAAAAATTTACAGACGAAGAAATTAATATAGTAATTCTTTCTTTTTGCAAAGGCATTAACAAAGGACCTTTTAAACATCTTAAAGAAAGCCATGAAGAGAATGACTCAGTGTATTTATTAAATAAATACAAGGAAGATAACCCTGATATCCCAACGAAGGATATTAGCATTTGGCGCTTAGCAGTCGAACAAGCATGGATAGATGTCTGCAGAAGAATTTCAGGCGGAGACCAAAATGACATTATTAAATCCCATTATTGGGATGAAATAAATCATCTCTTTAACAAAGATGGAACGAAAACTGTACAATCAATAATTCAAGAAGCATTCAATGGTCTAAGTGCAGGAAAAAAACAGAAAATCGTTAATATGTCTCTAAAATATCTATTCTGCTGCAAAGATATAAGGATGAACACTGAATACAACAGTATTTTCTCTGAATATCAAATGCCATTAGATAGCTACATAATGAATTGGTACAACAACATCTTCAAGAACAAAACAGTAAAGACCAAATGGAGTAATTTAGCCCAAGAAGAATATGAAACAATTCAAAATAATATACACAACATATGTCAAGGAACCGACTTGATTTATGCCGAATTTGTTATATGGGACAAAGAGGCTAAAATACAACGCAACGAAGACTTAATTCAATGCTCAAACACAATAAAAAAATCCATAAACAAAAAGCAACCATTGCACACTGAGCTAGAATCCTATAATAAGGAAAGAAAAAACGCTAACAAAGAATTATATGATGAAATAGATGATTTCACCAATGTTTTGCAACAAAATCAACAATAATTGCAAGCTATTGTTTAGCACATTAATGAGACAAAAAGCCTGACACAATATCGGGCTATTTATGTCCTCTTTTTTCCCCATCGTTCTCGATAATATGAGAATATCAGATGGACAAGGAGGACATAATTATGAGAACCACTGAAGAAGCTATCAAGAAGTATAAGCATATATGTTGGTATCCTTCGGCTGGAAAAGATTTCAGGCCGCTATTGTTCATCTCAGACTGGTACTATAAGAAGAACAATGTTCCCAAAGATGATGGTCAGGAATTCCCAGATCTTTTCATCCTAACGGACCTTTGCGGATTGTTTGATAGTCTTGGAGATACGTCTTGTTTAGGTGACGCCTACTATCAGCTCAAGGAAGGATTCTGTGAACCTGATGCCCGTTTAATGCATGTTGAGTATAAAAACAGTTCAACAGAAATCATTGTAAAGAAATATGAAAAACTCCGTGATCTCGGTCTTCCCTTCGATCGTGAATATGCGGCTTTCGATAAAGCATCAGATTATAACTCTTCCCTGTTGCTTAATGTGGAGATTGTATCTCGCATAAACGATGTAATAAACAGATACGAGACGTCTATTCTTTACGCATCAGTGCTTAACGAGTTCTTTGCTGACGACTTCCTTCTCCCCAACGGAATCAAAACAGAATATCAGGTAATCGTGGCATATGGAGCTTTCGGCGGCGGTCATTATGACTCTAAATGGATTCTTCAGAATTACAAGGAATTCGGAACCAAGTATCTTATCGGTAATGATTATGGCTGGCGTCATATGGCTGAAGACTATCCTGACAGATCAGCTCCCAATTTTGAAGTACTCTACTGGATCGACGGAAAACAGTGGTCTAAAGGTTCACCTGTCATATGGTATAAGCTTTCCTAAACTCCTAACGAGTTATCCTATGGGGAGATTTTAGTGCATGAGCCACGCTATCATAAAGGTGAAAACAAGCAAGAGACATGATAAAGCGAAGGAGGTGCACCATGGCAAGAGCAGAAGTTACAAGAATCCATACAGCAAGAAAGCCTGATGAGAATTACATTGAAGATCCTGTAATCGTCAAGGTTGCAAAGCTCGCTTTGATTCTTGCTGACAAGGATACCGATGATGAAACTAAACGTCTTTGTTTAAAGGCAGCCGAGAGATTCGAGTACATTACCAAAGAAGAAGCGACTCAGCTCCTTTTCTATAGAACAGAGCTTGAAAGATTCAGGACTCACGACGAAGATTCTGAGAACGACAAGATCTCTTAAGGAAAAGAGGTTATGAATATGAAATCCTTTAGACGTATACTTCCTGGTCAAACGGAAGATATAATCGAAGTATCAGATGATCCTAATGAACCTATCGATATTTCGCATGATCCTGATGATACACATTATATTTGTGAAACGTTCGAAGAATATAAAGAATTCTGTGATCGCGCGAAGTTATACTAAGTCCCGGGGCACTCAGTGTCCCTTTTTTGTCCCATCGCAGAAATTAATATATCATTAGGAAAACTGATAGAAAGCGAGGTTGAATAATATGGATCATGTAAGGATTATAGATGACTTTAAAGGAGATTTTGCTTTTCTCTCCAACTTCCACCAGTGTGACTTCGTATTTGAAGGTCTGACATATCATACTTCAGAGGCAGCTTTCCAGGCTCAGAAGTGCTCAACCGAATATGAAAAAATCAAGTATACAACCGTGACCAATCCTGTAGTAGCCAAGCGCATGGGAAAGAAAGAACCCGGCTTCCCTTCAAATTGGAATGAAATCAGCTATGGCATCATGAAAAATATTTTGAAGGCTAAGTTTTCCGTTCCCGAACTTAGGGAGAAACTGAAAGCCACCGGTGATGCCGTGCTTATTGAAGGAAACAAACATCATGACAACCGCTGGGGTAACTGTACCTGTGACAGATGCAAGAATAAAGAGGGCCAGAACTGGCTTGGAAAGATTCTCATGGATCTGAGGGCTGAATTATGAATATTGATGAAATAACAACTTTTGAAGAGAATTGGCAGGAATTATTGGATGGTATCAATTTTGACAGAACACTACCAGATGTTGATTATTTTAATCATCTGATATTTGATACTTATCACCTTTTAAGAGAGGAACATACTGCGGATACTATATCCAAGAAACTATTACCTTTATATAGGCACATTGCTCAAGTAAGCATTCTCTTGGAATATGAGTACATCTCTGACATTCCGCACTCAGTACAAGGAGCACTTAAAGAATCTTGTTGGGGACTATGTTATGTAATTGAACACGGCTTTAATTCAGGCTACCACGAAATTTCAATGCCGACAGGGTTAAGAAGTTATACACCCGCAGGTTGTGCCGATCCCGAAGCAGATATGTCTTCATTTGAGTCATATATAAAAGAGTTTAATAGTAATATTAGATTCTTCAAAGATCTTGATGATGATTATGATCCGGAAGATGAAGAGTAATTCTTCCCTATTTTCAGAAATCATGGGTATAAAAGCCGCTTCATAACAAGCGGCTTTATTCATGAACTGATTTTGTCCCATCAGTCCTACTAAAATCATCTTAAAGGATTCAGCAAAAACTCACGAGTTGATAATGACGGCATAATGTACCAAATATTGGTCATTACGTTGGATATATTTAAAGTTTACACATTCATATATGAGACAGGAGGCAAATAATGAAAATATATCTTCTATCAACAAAAGCTATAATGGTGGACTGTTGGTACGCTTATTTCAGCAATTCTCCTGATGTATTCGTTGTTTGTGACGACTTAAAGATATTCATGGAAACACATAAACTTGATTGTATCGTTTCCCCGGCAAATTCATATGGACTTATGGACGGCGGGTTCGATCTAGCAATTTCAGAATATTTTGGATGGGGGCTACAGGAACATGTTCAGAAATACATTATCGAACACTTCAAAGGAGAACAGCCTGTGGCAACCAGCTTTATCATTAATACCGGAAAAGATGATATTAAACTAATCCACACTCCTACAATGAGAGTTCCCTTCCCTGTTAAGGATCCCATGATCGTTTATCAGTGTATGAGAACAACTCTCATGACAGCACTTGAGAATGAAATTGAAAGTATCGTAATACCGGCTTTCTGTGGCGAATGCGGTGATGTTTCGCCTAAAGTCATTGCATATCTTATGTTTGAAGCATATAAGCAGGTCTTTAATCCACCTAACTCAATCGACTGGGATTATGCCTTAAGATGGTCCCCAGAGTTGCAATATGTTATGGAGCACTGGAAATTTGAAGAACCGACAAAACCAGAAAAAAGATGATATTTGATGAGTACAATTGTACCCATCATCTTATATATGATAGTCTTAAGGAAATATTTTTATGACGAGTTTCATCGCTATCCAATGGAGGAATGCTCAATGATACAGCACAACATTCAAAGAGAATTAGTTTTTGAAATACTCAAGCGCTATACATCAGAAGATAATTCTAAAACTCCGACAGAAATCGGCAATTACATTGCAAAGGACTATCCTGATCATATTTGTGACCGTAAAACTATTAATAAGGCCTTAAAATACTTAAGAGAATTGTATGGGATCGACTCAGATGGCAATTGGAAACATGACCGATTCTGTATTCATTATGATGTAGTTCCTCGTACCTCTTCCGCCAAATACACAAACTACTGGCTGGAAATAAAACCCAACGATGATACTTTCTCAGATGACGAATTAATGGTTTTGATCGATGCCGTACAGTTTTCCAAGCATATCAGTTTTTCGCATGCTGAATCGATCATTAAAAAGCTTATTAAACTTAGCGACAACGCATTAAGTGATAAGTTCGAAAGTTATAAAAACATAGATAAGGATTATCACACTGTAAGACCTGATTTCTTCTTGAAGATTGGTGACATTAACAGGGCCATACATCAACATAAGAAGATTTCATTCTATATTAACCAGTACGGAACGGATAAAAAACTGCATCGAGCATGCGAAAACCCATTAATAATTAGTCCGTATATCATCGTTACTTCAGACGGCGATTATTATATTATTGGTCGTGATGATGCATCACCTACAATTAAGAGTTTTCGCATCGACAGAATCAGTGATGTTGATATCCTTCCCGACGGATATACGTCAGCTCCTGAAATGGGCAAAATCAAAGCTCATCCCGAAGAATATATTTCTGAACACCGATATATGAGCAACGGAAAACCCGTCGAAGTAACTTTATCTATTGAAAGACACCTCCTCGGTGAAGTTATTGATTCTTTTGGGACCGGAATCAAAATAGACCCTTCTAAAGATTCCTCCAACAGTTTGACTGTGCATGTTAAATGCAACCCAAAAGATATTATTAATTGGGCCTCTAGGTTCAGTGATTATTCAGAAATACTGGCCCCAGAAAGTATTCGAAGCGAACTTAGAAGCAGGGTATCACAACTTGCATTCATGTATGTTCGTGACGATCAGAACAAATATTATAAAAGGCAAATAGCAGGAGCTAAAGAGACCGGAAATCTTATTTTGAATTATATAGATTTGAACAATTATGACTCGTTTAAAAAACTTAAGGAAATCCAGTCCGTTATGTTTCGACGCAATAAGATTACAGATTTCTCATTCCTTCTCTCATACCCAAAACTTGACAACGTAACGATTCAGAACAACATAATCCAAGATACAAGTATCATCAGCAAATTACATAACCTTGACACTCTGTTCCTAGGAGATACAGGAATAACTAATCTGGATTTCCTTAGGGGACTAGACAATCTTACTTTTCTTGTTTTAAGCGAACACACACTGGAAAATGTTGATGGTGTTTATTCACTTCCCAATTTGCAGGAATTAATCGTTGACGGAGCAACAGCCGAACTTATCGACGTTGAACGGCTAAAGGAACTGCACAAGGATTCATATTTCAATTTTGAAGTTGATGACACATAAGCAAAGATTAACTCTATAAGTGCAATTGAACCAGAAACAACACTTTTTATTTCTGAAACTAAGCCGAGGCATCCCACCCTACCCATGGGAAAGATACCATGGCTTTTTATTCTATGATCTGCCAGCGTTCATATTTGCCAGCATCACCATATTTGGCGGCTCTCATATAGCACTGCCAGTTCAGTTCGCCCAGACGTTTGACGTACCAGTTCGGTGCAAACAGGCCGAATTCCTTGCAAATCACCTGATATACAAGCTTGTTAGGCACATAGAACGGGTTTTCCCATACAACTTTGTCGCTTCTTCCAGACATGCGGAGAACTGCTGCAGCAACGGCTGGTGACCTGGAGCCGCCTTTGGAACAGCATACATATAGATCAGTTACTTCATCGGGAAGATTTCTTAAGAACCTTATGATCAATCGGGCATGAGCACCTCTTATGGCCATAGGATGATTCGGGTCTTCAACATCGGCAAAAGGCACAATGCATTTCTGCTTTTCCGGGAAGAGATTCAAATACCTGTTATCCCTGCTTGTACATGCAATGATGGCACTCCTGCTCATAGGAAGATCAAGAACTTCCGGGCCGATGGCAGGAATAGCAAGTATATGAATTATGTATTTCTTGATCTTATGTTGTCGCACCGATAGATATTTTCCCCTTTCCCACCCTCGTCAACCGGTTAACAATCGGTAGTAAATCGTGAATCATCGTGTATAAACAGGTGTTGCGTACAGCTTGATTTGTCATAGGGATTTGAACCCTTCTATTTCCGTGATCATAGCCTCTGCTACTCATTACACTGTCCACACAGTACGAGCGGATCATTCTCATCCGCTGAGAGATCTTGTTCACCCCGGCCTGACTACCTGCAATATCAGATTAATTCTGTTGTCCAATTGAGTTCCTGAATCTTATCATCCAAAGTCCTGTATTCCTTACAAAGAGCATCAAGTTTCTCCTGGAGTTCTGCTACTGGGACTGTACTGTAAATCCTAACTTCAGACTTTGTATAGTAACGGTCAATGAGATCGCTAGATTTTAAAAGAAAACTCTTCATTTTCTGGATTTTTCCAAGAAGACACTCTCTTTTTGCCAGAAGCTCAACCAATGAGACATCACCGCACATCGTTACATCATTTGTGTGATTGATCTTTGCTATAAGAACCTCGAGGCGTTCATAACAACTGTCCAGTTCCCTGATCAAGACATTCGGATCTTCAGTCGGCTTCTCACCTTCCTGTACTTTTGCGTTCTTGTTAAGTCTTGCAGCAAGATCTCCTATTTTTTCCTGAAGACTTGCCCTTTCAGATAAAGCTAATGCCAATTTCATATCATTCATCTCCTTCCGCCGGGAATCCGGCCTTTTCAAGTCCTTCTTTCGTATAAAGTGAAGGAACTGTCTCAGCTAAATATTCTTCCATCACGATGTGGTGATAGCCTGCCAGAAGCAGATCCAACGCATCACCGAGTTCACCTTTAAGCCAGTTGCTAACGGGCTTAAGCACGCGGTTATTTCCTTTCAGCTCATCGCTGTAGTATTCCGCATCCATATAGTTCCACCACACTTCGCTGTATACACTGCGATATCCGCCGACCCATTCCACATTGGCAGCATAGCCCCATATGTTCATGTCTGACGTATCTCCGTGCTTACGGCGCTTCTTGATGTATTCTTCTTCATCCCAGCCGTGAGGAACGATGATGCCGTCTATAACTATCGGATCGCTATCTTCAGGATGGTAACGGTTGCATATGGATACGATGTCGCCGCGCTTAAACGGTACCGGAAAACAGAACCACAACTCGTCAAAGAAGCCGTCAATTTCATGCCAGCGCTTATTCTCGCTTTCGCTGTAGTTGGGAGATACTTCCATAATCCTTCCTGACAGATTGATCATAATATTGCCACGAAAGACATCTCCCTCATCAAGAAACGTGCGCTTTATTTCTATAAGGTTGCTATCCTCAGCATCAACATTATCCTGGATATGATTCACACATTTTTCGTAAGTAGAGAAAAAACCTTCTAAATCACTTGAACTGCAACGGTATTTGAAGGAACTGTAATAATACTTATACGCATAAAACCAGCCGCCGTTGTTTTCCTCAAATTCCTTGATAAAGGCATTTTCCATTTCCATGTAATCACGAAGGAGTTTATGGATAGATTCGACATTAGCTTGGATATCCTCTCTTTTTCTGAAGTGACCATCCCATCTGCCGCAGTCCTTAATTTCCATATCCGGCATGTTGTCGATTATCCACTGCCACGCCTCATGCTTCTGTTCAAGAGTTTTGCTGCTGCACTGCGAGACAAGCCACGCCGCTTCAACAGAGTTGTATTCGTAACCGATCTGTTTATGGTATTCGCGAATATCTTTTGAATTAATAAAACTTGTAATATCCATTTATCTGCCTCCTTTTCCAACAGTTTAAAACGAGGCATGGGCTAAATTAGGGGCATTAATTCCTGGGGTGACTGATGCACTATTCCTAGAATATCAGTCAACAAAGAGACTATTAATATATTCTAATTGTTCTTCACTCAAGATCTCCAAATTAACCGCATCATCTCTCATTCGACCATTTTCAAAAGTAGCTTGAGCACATTTTGTAATAGGGACAATATAATTGCCGGATATCTCGTTTAAAAGCATATCGTGAAGT
>Ga0247608_10008360_pt1 | contig 10468 bp, 4 predicted proteins | sample 176DNAGHGlowgp2_FD_193490 | JGI IMG/M metagenome (GOLD analysis project Ga0247608, IMG submission 193490) | Sheep rumen microbial communities from Palmerston North, Manawatu-Wanganui, New Zealand - 1766 DNA GHGlow gp2 | ecosystem: Host-associated > Mammals > Digestive system > Stomach > Rumen ... | reverse complement strand
AACTCAGCAGAAGAATAAATATTTTTAGCCCAAAAGTTATTGCTTAACTCGCTAAATGAAGCATCAGCATCAACAGACCCATCAGAATCAGAACTATAATTTATGCAAATATATTCATAATCTCCTTCATTAGAATCAAATATAGAGTTATGGACATAAGCCAAATCATCTAAATAAATTACAGGACCATAATCTTCATTATTGAAAATAAAATTACTGAAATAAACTTTTAATTCAGACCTTTTATCATCTGCATTAGAATCATCATCAGACCCCTTATTAGAACTGTTATGTCTTGCATTATATATAACGCCATAAACTGCAGAATTATTGTAGAAAGTGGAATTATTGATTAAAACATTTGAAGCATTGACATAAATTGCAGAACCATAAATACCTTTAGAGTCTATAAAACTTGAATTTAAAATTTTAGCACCATCACCAAACAAAGATAAAGTAGCTGATGATTGATCATTTCCATTTGAGATGAATTGTGAATTACTAACTGTTAAATCCATAGCGTCTGAATAAATAGCACTTCCCCAAGAAGCAATATTGTTTTTAAAAATACAATCATTCAAGGCAGCATTATCCCCACTTAAATAAAGAGCTGTGCCATAATTATCTGTAAAATTACAGAAACTGAAAATTGTATTAGATGCATTGGAATATACAGTGAAATCTGAGTTGGCATTTTCTAAATTAATATTTTCTATTTTCACATTGTCTGCACTAATATTAAAAATTCCGGAAATTCCACGAGCATCCAAAACAGAATAATTAGAAATTAAGCTTAAAGTTTTATTGATTATTATAGGATTACCAAAACTTACATACAATCCAGAAATATCAATAATATCCCCTTCATTTGCATCATCAATTAATTTTTGAATAGTTTCAAATGATTTTGCACCAATCATTATTTGAATAGAAGCCAACTCTGCATTAGCATCATTCATAGCATATATTTTATAAATGCCATTATTTGAAAAACTATGGTTGAATAAACTGAACCCATTGGAAGGAATTGAAAGATCGAAACCATCTGAATAATTACCTCCTTGAATTAATATGGAGAAATTATAATCAGGCAATGATTCATTAAAATCAATTATGCCCTCTGAAGTAAATAAGTTATCCAAAGCAAGTTCATAGTTAAGTGTGTCATTAATATCTGCATAGTTTAATCCGTTTAGAGACATTAAAACCCAATTAGCAGGTGCAAAATAATCTTCATCCCCCCATACATATTGATTATTTTCCATATATCCATTCTTAGTATAGATTAATTTAGCATTGCTAAACTCATCATAGCTTGTATAATCCATAGCCCAATAATTATTTTCCGCAAAAAGAGCATATGGAGAGTAAATTGCATTACCCCCACGGCTTGCAGAATTTGAGTCAAATATGGAAAAACTAATATTAAATATGCATGACTGTCTTTCAGTATATGATGAAATAGCTCCACCATAGTTAGCAGTATTGTTTATGAAAGTTGAGTTACATATGTTTAGATAAGTGTTATAACCTCCTTGGGATGCTACAGCACCGCCCCACATAGCAGAGTTATTTATAAAAGTAGAATTAAAAATATTAGCACCTTTGCTTGAATAAATAGCACCTCCTGCATAAGATGCTTTATTATTTACAAAAGTGGAGTTAAGAATAAAATATGAAGGGTTTGATTGAAAACTAATAATTGTAATTGCATCATTATTGGAATCAAAATAGGAATTAGAGACATTGGAATTATTAGAACCTGCTATCATATAGATCCCTCCTGCACCACCAGCAGAACAGTTTACAAATTTGCAATAATCAATGGCATTAGTATTTCTAGCTAAATAGATTGCTCCACCTTCCTCATCTGCAGTCAAAGAAATGAAATTAGAATTATTAATTATACCATTAGACCTACCAGCACTTATCCCTCCAGTGTAATATCCTCCACTATTATTAATAAAATTAGAATTGTTAATAAGATATCCTGAATTTTCTCCATTTAAATAAACTACCCCATTTCTACCTTTAAATGAATTATTAATAAAATTACTATTATTCAAAATAGCATTTGAGCCTATCCACCTTATACAGAGCCCAAATATTCCGTTTGAACCAGTGATATTTAAGAAAGTACAATTATTTACTGTAACATCATTTCCTAAAATTATAATCACAGACGAAGGCCCTTCCTTATAGTTCATAAGTCTGTTTTCCCTACCAACAACTGCATTTGAAATTATTATGTTCTCAAAACTCACATTACCTGCAGATATCATAATAGTAGAATTATTCATTCCCAAGAAATAAGTGTCATTACCTATAATTCTTACAGACTTATTAACATTAAGTTGTTGGTTGATATTGGAAGTATAATTTCCATTTAAAAATATAATATCTCCATCATTAGCATTATTAATAGATGTCTGGATATCATTGAAGGTATTTCCTTCAACATAAACGTTAGAACCGAGTTTAACCTTTGTTGAAGAAGAAATTTTAGAATTTATAGACCCTGCACTATCATCGGCATAATTATCCCCATAAGAAGAACCAAGAAAATCAGATTGATCACCAATAGAAATGTCAGAAACAACAGACCCTGAGTTGTTGTTATAATTAATATAGACGTTAGAATTTGAGGAAATATCCTCATCATTATCATATAAATCATTTGAAGTAGAGATTACTTCATTTAAATCGTTATCCTCAATATCATTTACATTGACAATATTTTTTACATTGACAATATCACCAGAATCAACAATATCACCAGCAACATTGTTACCAATAACAATTTCACTTGCACTTACTAAACTAAGTGAAGATAACAATATTAAAATAATGAAACATATAAATATACCTTTTTTCATAAAAACACCATACATAAAAACTTTTTATGAAATAATAATTTATAATTATTAAAAAATTTGAAAATAAATATCAAAATAAATACCAGATAAATAAAAGTAATTATAAACAAATTATTTTCAACAAATAGTTATAAATTATTATTTCAATTAAATATAGACTTTAAAACAAATTACAAATTAAAGTAAAAAACCTTTTAAATCTTCACCTTTTATATTCAAATGCAAATAACGAAAATAAAATAAAATAAAATAAACTCTTTAAAAATAAAATAAAACCATTTAATAAACATTTAATAACATATTTTTATTAAAATGAATTTTAAATTAAATTTAAAGAAATAAAAAATCTTAAATTTCATCATCATTACGTTTATATCCATAAACCAATAATACGATAAATACCAATATTAATAAAAATAAAGTCCAATGATCCATTGATTTAACAGTAACGGCTTGATTCACTTGTTTTTCAACCTCATAAGCATTGGCTTTAGCTTCGTTAGAAACACCAACATTTGAAGTTGAAGAATCTGAAGGACTTTCCAGATTAGTGTCTTGTGAATTTTCATTATATGAATCAGAAGGATTAGATTCAACCAATTCTGAAGAACTTATTGAACCTTGGTCTGATGGATTAGAATCACTTGATGCAGGAGAATCTGAAGATGTTCCAACATCTCGAATCACATCTTCTGTATGATTATAAGAGTTAGAAGATTGATTTGTTAATTCCGTTACATTTTCCACAATTTCTGAACTATTTGTCACTTCTTCTATAGGAACAGTCACATTAGTAACATTCTCAACAGGAACAGTCACATTAGTAACATTCTCAACAGGAACAGTACCATTAGTAACATTCTCAACAGGAACAGTACCATTAGTAACATTCTCAACAGGACTAGTAGAATTACCAACATCAACAGGAACAGTCACATTAGTAACATTCTCAACAGGAACAGTACCATTAGTAACATTCTCAACAGGAACAGTACCATTAGTAACATTCTCAACAGGACTAGTAGAATTACCAACATCAACAGGAACAGTCACATTAGTAACATTCTCAACAGGACTAGTAGAATTACCAACATCAACAGGATCAGTCACATTACCAGCACCATTACCATTACCACCAACATCAACAGGATCAGTCACATTACCAGTGCTGTTGCCGGTAGAATTATCATCAGTTACTGTTGAATTGACATCTGTAATATTTTTAATGATATCTTCTGCCAATTTCTGCAAATCTTTAAGGACCCTATCAAAGTATTCATCATCATAAAATCCGGACCCATCATTATATTTAATATCCCTATTTACTTTAGGAATATCTTTAGAAGCATCATACTTTATGTCAACATTAGAATCATATTGGTCTTTTATAATAGTAAAATCATTAGGAGTTTTTTTGTGATTTTCAACATAATAATCCAAATCTTCATAGACATCATCCTGATGTTCATAAATTGTATTATTATAATATTTAGCCCAGTCTCCATTTTGACCAATGATATTCTCAGAGCCATCAGTATTATTGAAAACATTATTGGAAACAGTAGTATTAGAATATCCCAGATACATTGCACTTCCATTAGGAGCTACATTATCTTGGAAATAATTATTGTCAATTAAGTTATCATAACTACATAGAGTTGAAATAGCGCCCCCACTTTTCAAAGCAGTGTTATTAATAAAACTGTTGTTAGAAACAATGGAATGATAACCAATGTTACTAATAGCACCACCAGTGAAACCAGAATTATTCACAAATATATTATTAGTCACTATAGAATTATCCGGAACATAGGCAAGCGCCCCCCAATGACTATCATATGCATTGTTTTCAAAATAGTTTCCAGCAATATTCCAATTTGAGTTTCGAGTTCCTCCAAAAGAATAAATGGCACTTGATTCATGGTTTTTAAAGGTATTATTTATTATATTAACGCTTGTAGCACCATATAAATCCAAACCATAAACATTATCTTCAAAAATATTATTAATAATATTAATATTATTCACTAAAGAATAATGTGACCCTTCAGCAAAAATACTTATAGCCTGACCCATTTGACCTTTAAATTCTGCATTTTCCTTTTGACCTTTAAATGAATTGTTCTCAAAGGTAACATCACTTGCATGGACATTTACAAAAGTGCCTGCAGTATCAAGAGAAGTATAGGATGTGAAATTATTTCCCACATATCTACTGCGATTTCCAGTATCATAAACTCCAGAAGCAAGGTATGAACCAATATTTTCATTAAAAGTATTATTTTCAAAAATTGAATCATCAGTTTTGCTATAAATAGCTCCACATACAGAACTACAATTTATAAAGCTATTGTTAAAAACATGCAAGCCTCTTCCGCTTAAGGGACATGAGATAGCCCCTCCATAAGTTTTAGTACCAACCATAATAATATTGGCATAATTATTAATTTGAGCAGAATCATTGATAAATCGGTTGTTGGAAATTACACAACCGTTAGCATTGTTTGTATTTATAGCTCCACCATAAGAGTAATTCAAAGGACCTGTTGCTCCATCATCACGAATTTCAACATAATTATTGAAAAAGTCAGATGACTCTATAGAAAGACCTTCTGCATTATTTTGAATAGCTCCACCAGAAACCATACCATTTCTCTTTTTACTAAGGTCTCTTACATAATTAGATTCGAAAACACAGGACTTGACACTTAAATTAGACCCATTATTATAAATAGCACCTCCAGAAACGGGAGTTTCAAGAGCCACAGCGATATTATCAACAAAAACACAATTCCGAATAATAGAATTATTTCCTAAATTAAATATAGCTCCACCAGATTCGTTAACACGATTTCCTTCAAAATAAGAATTATCAACAAACAAACTTGCAGTTGCATAAATAGCAGCACCGGACATTGCAGAATTATTTAAAAAACTGCAATAGGATATATTCAAATTAGATCTTGAAAAAATCACAGCCCCATAAGAATTATAATCAATATCAGAAATATTACCTTCAGAAGAAATTTCAGAAGAATCAATTAGCTTATAATCCAATAAATCTCCACATGTGAAGTTTATGCCACGAATAGTTATATCCAAACCTTCGGAAATATTAAAGAACCTTCCATAATTTGAAGCATTTAAAACAACATCACCAAAAATTGATGCAATAGTTAAACTTTTATCAACATTTATATTAGTATTTCCCTCAGATGAATAAGTTCCATTATGAATATAAATGATTGAACCGTCATTTACTTCTGAAATAGCCTTAGATAAAGTTTTAAATGGATTATCTATAGTTCCATCACCAGATATGTCATCCCCATCAAGACTAATATGAATTGCATTTGGATCCAATTCATTAATAGTCACATAAGATATTGCACTGCTATTTAAATGATACTTATCTGAAAAACTTAAATTAACATTATAAATTCCTGGAGCATAAGGAAGCTCAAAAAGAATTTGGCCATTAGAGTCAGTGGTCAAATTATATTTTTCACCTAAGACACTAACAACAATTGTTTTATTAGGCAGAGGATTTAAATTAATGTCCTTCAAATAAGCAACAAGATTAGTTGAACTTCCATAGTCCTTAGTAACATTATTTACAACAATTATAGTGGGTTTATCTAAAATCGCTATACGAACTGTTCTTTTTGAACCATAATAATAATTTTCTGAAAAGCGAATAGTAGCATTATATTGACCAGGATTTAAGTTAATAGGCAATTCCACCTTACCCTCCTCATCAGAAATAAGAGTGTAAGTTCGGCCCTTAAGTGAAATGTCTACAGACTTATTTGCTAAAGGGTAAGAATTCCCATCATCCAAATACGCTATCAGAGAACTATCATCATTGTAATATTTTATAAGATTATATGATGTAATGTTTGTAGGCATTGTCAATACTTCAAAGTTGATTAATTTGCTTGAAGGCAAATATTCATAATCCCCTGCAAAGTTAACAACAGCTGCATATTTGCCTGGAATTAAATTAATATCAAAAACAACAATACCATATTCATCAGAACTTGTCAGATAAGTATTTCCTAAAATATTAACTGTCACATCTTTATTGGCCAATGGACTAAAATAAGTAGCATCTTTTAAATACGCCACTAATTTAGTGTAATTCCTATAGTACTTTATAAAGTCGTCTCCTTCTATAATAGACTCTTTAGAAGGAGCAGATAATGCTGAACTTGATAAATAATTTTCTTTTGGATGTGAAATCATATCTTCATAATAATTCAAGCCATCTCCATAATTCAAGCCATCTCCATAATTCAAACCAAAATAACTATTTTGATTAAGACCCTCATTTTTAGAAATATTAATATCGGATTTTTTATCAATCATTAGATTATCGGTTTCAGATACATTATTAAATGAATTTAATAATGAGGAATCATCTAAAGCAGAATTTGAAATATCTTCCGCTGAAACAATATTTATAGATCCTATAAGTAATAATACAATAAGAAATAAAAAAATATTATAAGATTTTCCCATATTCTCACCAATAAGATAATTGCATATTTCAATATTCTTATATTTCAATATTCTTTAATAGTTAATAAATTTTATAATAAAACCAAATTATTAATAAATCATAAGTTATTTCTGAAGACAACTAATAATAAAAATTAATTTTCATCCAATAAAGTAAATTTGGGCCTGTTGAAAGTCTTTTTAGAAAATTTGAAAATTTAAACTATTCAAACAATCCATTAAACTATTCTAATTTAACACTTTAATAAAATTTATAATTATTAAACAGATTCAACAAAACCAAATTTTTAATAAAAATCAACACCATTTGATTTTATAACAAATATAATTTACTAACTATTTAAAATATAGTTAGTGATGTTATATAAATATTACTATGTAATATTACTATGTGACCAATAAGATGATTAATTGTAAGCATAGTATTTTATCTAACCACAAAGTGGCATCTAATTTCATGAAACCATTATATGATTTAAAGTCAAAACATATTAAACAAATATAATATTGCGTTAGTTTCCATTTTAATCCATACCATCACTTCAAACAATTCAACTTTTTGAAGAAATTTTAAAAGAATTAAATATGGTTTGGGACATTAAAATTTTAGTGCAAACATTTATTTCTTTTAAATAACTTTAAATTTATTTTCTCAGGAACTAAAGAAGATGAATTATTAAGAAAAAGACTTTATCAATTTAATAAAGACTGTTACCCACTATAAAACCATATTATGATGGTTAGATGTGAAAACTTTTTTCAAAGACATTTCCAAGGGCTTCACATAAAAAAGAAAAATTACTTCTAATTTTATATATCCTCGGATACTTTTTAAAGAAAACAAAAACTTACGAGAAAAAAGTAATAAACAGTCTATCATCAAGACTATAAATTAGTATCAAAAGAAAACATGCAGTCCTTGAAAATTTTTAAATTTCATATGACCCCAATAAATAAAAATAAATAAAATTGATATAAAAAGTAAAAAGTAAAAAGCTAACAAACATATAAAAAAAAGCTAATAACTATATTAAAAAGCTAATAACTATATTAAAAAGCTAATAACTATATTAAAAAGCTAACAACTATAATAAAAAGATTATAAATAACCAATAGTTAAAAAAGGAGAGATTACATGATTAAACGTTGTAAATGGGCAGAGAATGTAGAAGAAATTTATACAAAGTACCATGATAAGGAATGGGGAACTCCTACTTACGATGACCAAGAACTATTTGAAATGCTTGTTCTTGAATCATTTCAAGCAGGACTTGCTTGGATAACAATTCTTAAGAAAAGAGAGAACTTTAAAGAAGCCTTTGATAACTTCGACATTGAAAAGGTAAGCAAATACGATGAAGACAAGGTAGAAGAGCTAAGAAACAATGCAGGAATAATCAGACATAAGGGAAAAATCAACGCTGCAATAAACAATGCAAATGTTTTTATAGAAATCCAGAATGAATTCGGCTCATTTTCCAATTACATTTGGGGATTTACAGACAATAAAATACTAAAGGACACAGAAGAAAACTACTTGACCAATTCCCCATTATCAGACAAAATAGCTAAAGACCTTAAAAAAAGAGGAATGAAGTTTGTAGGCACCACTATAATCTATTCATATTTAGAGGCAATAGGAATAATTAACAATCACGTTCATGAATGCTTTAAATATGAAGAACAAGAATGATATTTTTAATATCGTTTAAGGAGGCATTATATGAAATCATCTGAATTGTTGGAAGAAATTAAAATAAGCATACAAGAATACGATATAAACAAAATCAAAATTAAATTAGAAGATGATGAGATTAATCCAATATCCAAACAAGTTTCTCTCTTTAATCTAAAAAATTATGATGAAATTCTTTCTAAAACTATAGAAAAGGACAATGATGATGAAATAAGCAATGAGGAAATAGAATCAATGAAAAATGAAATCGATTTGTTCTTCAAGGGATGTTCACCAGAAAGTGAAGAGTCATTTAAAAAGTTCATCGAATCCATTTGCTTATATTTAAGTCTAATAGCTAAAAAGCCATTACACCCTGTTGGCATAGATTTTGGAGATGATGAGACTGTCCATGAAGATATAAGAAATAATAAAACAGTCTACATCTGCGACAAAAAGGAATTCTTTAAAAATCAGTCTAAAGATTACTGCACATGCAATTATTGCATATGTGAATCCAAATGACTTGAAAATACATAAAAGTTAAAAAATAAGTAAAAATAAGTAAATAAAGATAAAAAAATCTTAAAAAACCAAATATGATAAATAAAAGAAAAAAATTAAATATAAATGAATAAATAAAAAAAGAATCAGATAGAAATAAATAAAAGAAAAAAGAATTAAATATAAATGAATAAATAAAAAAAGAATCAGATAGAAATGAATAAAAGAAAAAAGAATTAAATATAAATGAATAAATGAAAAAAGAATTAAATATAAATGAATAAATGAAAAAAGAAGTGAAAAAATAAAAAACTTAGTTAATGATGATGGTGATGGTGCTCATGATTACAATCAGGATCATCACATACAGCTAATCCAAATAACTCTAAACAAGCCATATAAGGAATTTCCACCATATATTCTGTAAATGGATTTATAAGAATTCCCTCTAAGTTTCCATTATTTTCAGGATTATCATTCAATAAGTTAACAAGGTCTACACATTGAACTGCTACAGCACATCCAGGAACATCCAATTCATCCAATTCATCCCAATCAGTAAAGACTGGAATAAATTCGTGGCCTTCATCATCCTCAAGTTTTATTATATCAAAATCATCAATGTCATCAAAATTAAAGAAGTCATGATTCTCTCTTTTTTCAGGACAATTTTCATCAGACATCTCACAGAGGATAAACAAGTTAGAATTCATAAACTCTTCAACAAGCTTTTCCATATCCTCCTCACTTATATTTTCTGGGTCCTTTTGCATAATCTCTTTTAGTTTATTATTGTTAATCTCCATAAACTCCCCTCAAGACAATTAATCTAAACCCCTTTAGATAAAAATTTTGATAAAATACATTATTAAACTACAATTATAATTTTAAT
>Ga0247608_10008357_pt1 | contig 10469 bp, 11 predicted proteins | sample 176DNAGHGlowgp2_FD_193490 | JGI IMG/M metagenome (GOLD analysis project Ga0247608, IMG submission 193490) | Sheep rumen microbial communities from Palmerston North, Manawatu-Wanganui, New Zealand - 1766 DNA GHGlow gp2 | ecosystem: Host-associated > Mammals > Digestive system > Stomach > Rumen ... | reverse complement strand
CTGGAATATGACGATTGATAAAGAAAAAGCGGTCGAAATTATAAAAAGAGGTGTAAAGGATCAGGACGAAATGAGACAAGTTATTGAAGCCCTGGACGAGCTGCCGGGGATCCGGGAATATACCAAGCAGGTGAAATCAGTTATAAATGATTTTAACGAATGCCGTTATATTACTACCGGATGCGAAAACTGCAGGGCCGCGGTTAAAATAGGAAATACCGGCTTGACGGTGTGTGATATTTTGATTGAATACGGAAACAGCATTTATAACAAAATGACCGACGTTTTAAAGGCGTAAAAATACCGGGGGAGAGATCCCCCGATATTTTATATCTGAAACCAACGGCGACGGGAAGCGGGCAGCAAAACCGAAAACGTGCCGGGGGCGTATATTCCAACGCTGCTATCCCCGACGCGACAACCCGCCGACGCGTTGACAGATACCGTTAATATGAAAACATTTTCAGAATGACATCTTTACACGACAGGTTTTTAAATCGGAAAGACCCATGCTCAAACAATGTTTTCAAGTAGGTGATAAACGCGTCATTTTTCTTGAGCATGATGTAGTTTATCTGGTGGTCATCCGTTGTCAGTGATATTTTAAACCGGTAAGTTTTGTCGGCTTTATCATCACAATAAATAATTCCCAGGTCCGGGAATTCCCGCAGAGCATACAATCTTGACTCAAATTTGATGGTACAGACATACCGATTTAATCCCGCAGGTTTTTCGATGAAGGCGGCATTATCATTTAGATAGACATTTTCCGCAGCATAAGCCAAATACTTATTTTCGGAGAAGGCGCGATTGAAAGCGCTTTTCTTTTGTGCTTCACTTGCTGATTCATTAAAGCCTTGTTCAAGTACAAACCCATCACCACGCAAAAACTTGACTTTATCGTTCAACCTGGAAGAGATCCCGAGCTCAGTGTAATATGGGTTAATCAATGACACAGGATTCGAGATCATGTAAACAGGTAAATACTTTACTTGCTCACCATGCCCGCGGGCGATGGTTGTATGCAGTGATATAAACTTTTGTACCTCATTCGAGCAATAATGACTTGTTTCAGACTGGAATTCATCGAATACCAGTCTTTTTATATCGCTCAGTAAGTGTGAGTATTTTTTAAGTTGTTCGCACGAATTGAGCGACACGGCAAACCCGCACGAGTCACCGTCTAAAAATAATTCATGGTATATTCCCGCGGCCCGTCGCTCACTTGTCATAACACGGCCTGGAAAAAAGAGACTGCCTATATCATTAAAGAATTTTCCCGCGCAGTCGTCAAGTTCATAGTTAAACCGGTAAATAATTCCAAACTTTTCCCCCTTGTCTAAAAACCGATTAACCAGGAGCCGATAAAAGTACGTTGTTTTTCCCGCGTTCCGGTTTGACGTACATATATAAATCTCCGGTTTATTACCGTTAATATCGAGCATTGATAAAAGTTTAGTTCCGTCGTAGTATTTGCTTTTGTTTTCCATGCTGTCACCACCTTTACAATAATATATCAGAAATATTTCAATGTTGCAATATTATTTCAAATATATTAAAATATAGGTGACAGAATACGCCAAAAAGGGGGGATAAATAATGGAGTGGGAAGGATTAATCCAGGCAATAACTACCGTCGGTTTTCCGATTGTATGCTGCATTGCTATGATGTGGTATGTGAAATATGTTACGGATCAGAACCGGGAAGAGATTGCAAAACTTAATGAACAGCATAAACAGGAAATGAGCGAAGTAACCCAGGCGATTAATAACAATACACTGGCACTTACAAGGCTTTGCGACATGATGCAGGGGGGAGAACATGGAATCATATCTGATTGAATTAACGCCCGTTGTTTCCCTGGCCTTTGAAGTGATCGCGGGTAAGTACGGTGTAGGGGAAGAACGGAAAAAGGCACTCGAGAAAATGGGAGTAGATTATAATAAAGTTCAGAGATGCGTAAATGATTTAATTGCCTTGATGAAGAAATACGGGGGCTAATTATGGCAATTTCAGCTTATCCGATATGTGCTGCAGCGGGATGTTTTTATGGTGAATCGGGTGTTAATCCCGGAATATGGGAAAGTAGAATAGTTCCGCCGGATACTTTTTACCATGTTTATCAGTTTGATAATATAGGCGGTTATGGGTTCGGACAGTTCACGAACGTGCCAGATCCAACGACGGGGACCGTTTCCTGGCGTTGCCGTGATTATTATGAGTGGTGCGTGGCAAACAATCACAGCCCGGACGATGGAAACGCTCAGCTTGAATACATTATAAACGTTGAAAAGGTGTGGATGACCTGGAACCCGACGCGTCTGAATTTTCAGTCACAGGCCGAATTCTGGAACACTACGAGCACGGCACTTGATGATTTAGTTTACGACTGGCTGTCGCAGTGGGAAGGCGTCCCGGGAAACCGACTTGCAGAACGTCAGCAAAAGGCGAGGGAGTTTTACGCGTATGTATATCAGCACAAAGACGACGACCCGTCGCAATATAGTTGGGTAACGGGTAACTTTTACACAACGAACGAACAGATGCTCAACAACGTCATGTGCATGTATTTTTATTTAAATGGTTTTACCCCCGACCCAGGACCAGGACCGGGACCAGGCCCAGGACCAGGACCGGGACCAGGCGGTACAACCGGAAGAATGCCTTTATGGATGATGTTGAGGCCGTGGCCTTTCAGATGAGGTGATGCTTATGTGGGTGCTTGAATTAATCGGTATTTTTATTTTTGGTGTATCTGTTATAGCTGCAGTGTGCAATTCAATTTTTATTCAGATCATTTTTGAAGAACTTGACAACTTGAAAAAAGAAGGGAGTGAAAAGCATGATTCGAACTAAAGACGAGCTGCTAAACGCGGTTCAGGCACTTTTACCGGACGACAGCACAGACGAGATGCTTGCATTGCTTGAGGACATCGCCGACACGATGGACAACGCCGCCGACCCGGAAGACTGGCGCGGAAAATATGACGCGCTTGACAAGGAATGGCGGGAGCGTTACAAGGCGAGGTTCTTTGCAAATCCGGTTGAGAACAACGACGAGGAAGAAGCCGACCCGGAAGAAAACGTAGACGAGGAGCCGACGACTTTCGAGGATTTATTTGATTAAAAGGGGGTTATAATATGCCGCGAAAAATTGCTAATTCAACGCTGAACGCGTCCACAATCGACATTCTAAACGTCATCAGGCAGAACGCTTCTCTTGCTTATCAGGCGAGCGTTCCCGCCATCACCCAGGAGCAGGAGATTCCGAAAGTGGGTGAAGTGCTTTACGGTTACCCGGCACTTGCAAATGAATTTATCAATGCCCTGGTAAACAGAATCGCCCTTGTGCGAGTGACAAGCGCAAACTTTAACAATCCGTATTCGAGACTGAAAAAGGGGTATCTGGAATTTGGTGAAACCGTTGAGGAGATCTTCACGAATATTGCCAAAGTCTTTTCATTCAGTGAGGAAAAGGCCGAAGCAAGAGAGCTGAAGCGCTATCTTCCCGACGTTCGGTCGGCTTTTCACGCGGTCAACTGGAAAGTTATTTATCCGGTTACTATCGAAGAAGAAAGTCTCCGACAGGCTTTTCTGTCCCTGGAAGGGGTCACAGATCTCATCGCGCAAATCGTTGACACGGTTTATACCGCTGCAGAATATGATGAATTTTTGCTTTTCAAGTACATGATTATTAAAGCGGTCAATGCCGGTAAAATGTATCCCGTTTCGGTTGACATTTCAGACATTAAAAATGCCGGTATTGCTTTCAGGGGAACATCAAACCTTGTTCAGTTTATGAGCACGAAATACAATGAAGCAGGGGTACAGACAACCACGCCGCGAGCGAGACAGGTGTGCTTCCTTGACGCTATGTTTGATGCACAGTACGACGTAAATGTATTAGCTGCAGCTTTCAATATGCCGCTGGCAGAATTCCAGGGGTCAAGATTCTTGATCGACGACTTCACAACCTTTGATAATGCCCGCTGGGATGTGATCAGGTCCGAAAGTACTGGACTTGAGACCGTGACCGCGGGAGAACTGGCAATTATGGCTGATGTGGTAGGCGTTTTCGTAGATGAAAACTGGTTCCAGATTTACGACAACATGTCAAAGTTTACGGAGAAATACGTTGCCGCGGGCCTCAGATGGAATTATTTCTATCATAACTGGAAAACCATTTCCACCTCACCTTTTAGTAATGCCGTAGTATTTGTGAAGTCTACCGCATCACTCGGAACACCGACCGCTGCAGTATATACGGTGCAGTCCGTAGATGATGACGCAACCGGAAACAGGGTTGTCAACCTTGCAGTTTCAAGTATTACAGGTGGAACGGCCCTTACCTACAATAACATTAACCTGGTGCAGACTCAGACAGCAACCGCAGCAGGGGTCGCGGTTCAGCCGTACGGCAGCTTTATTATTCCATCAACCGCAACCGGAAATACTTCTATAAATGTTGACGCGTCCGACGGTGTTAACACGTTCAGACTTGCACGGACTGTCACACAGCTTAAGGCACTCAAGGCAGGTGATACGCTCACACTTGCCAAAGTGTGATACCCTATTATATTAGTTTTAGCGGGGGTTAATCCCCCGCCATTTTTGAAGGGGGTTTGAATATGTCAACCATAATCGGAACTGATGCGAATGGCTATGTTACGTATGTTAATCAGCCGGAGGTTAATAGAACACTGTCAAAAAATATAAAAGATGTTTTCCCCGAATCAGAATTAGAAGAAATTTTTTCAGAGTTAAACGGGGTCAATGTTGCGGAAGATTTGACAATTACACCTGGAACAAATTGCGCGGAAGCTGAAGTAATAAACGCCGTAAAATATGGTAAAATTTTATTTTTGCAGTTTACAGCAAAACCGTCAGTTACTTTAAATAGTGGCAGCAATCTATATGTCGATATTACTGGGATAACTCCTAAACTCACTCCAACATGGAGAACAGCTTTTTCATCAGCTGGTAATGATGTTTTTATGGCGTGGGTATCTGCAGTGAACACCGAAACAGATACAACAACGTTTTTATGTCGTAGACTAGGAACAACAACATGGACAACCGATTCTAATATTAAGTTCAGTGGTATTATACCCATAGAATAAAAGGGTGATATTATGGCATACATTCAACCTAACAGCACGGTTCAATTTTTCCCGGATCTCGGTCTTTCACCAAATTATGAAAACTCTTTGTATTTTGCATCCGTAAACGCAAAAGACACCTACTTTTCAGGACTCACCCCTATTACAACGGTCTCGAACGTATCATATGTCAGGGAAAACCAGGGCGTTATAAGAGTAGAACGACCTATGTCAACCATGTATAACGTTGGTTATATGAGGTATAAAAACACATCATTCGAGAACAAGTGGTTTTACGCCTTTGTAACAAAAGTAAATTATATAAACAACATCACAACCGAGGTTGAATTCGAAATTGATGTCCTTATGACCTGGCAGGGGGCCTTTACGCTCAAACAATGCTTTATCGAAAGACAGCACACGCCCGCGGATGTTATCGGGGGTAACATCGTAGAAGAAAATCTCGAAACCGGTGAATATGTAGTAGAAACTCATTCCAGGACGGAACGTTTTAATAATTATAAAATAGCCATATATCAGGCGGTTGACGATTCCGGAAATCCACCGATCGGCCTTGAATATGGCGGTGTTTATTCTGGTGTTTATGTTCACACAGAAACATCAGCGACAGGTGCATCTGCACACATTCAAACATTAATGAACAACCCCGCAACAAAAGACGCTATAATTATGATTCAGATGATACCCGCGCATTTTGACCCGGGAGACGAGGGATCATCAACGCCAACACAAGACCGTTTCCAGATAACGACACCTTATGATTCTATAGATGGATATATTCCCAGGAATAAGAAACTTTTTACTTACCCGTATAAGTTCTTGACGGTTTATAATACCGAGGGTGAGTCGGGAACATATCGCTATGAATTTTTCGGAGGTAAACCGAATATTAACAACACACCTCACACATGCAGCTTTGTTATGCGGGGTGTGGTAGGTCCTCAAACACAGATAACCATGATACCAGAAAACTATAAAGGCTTGTCTGTCAATTATAATGAGCGACTTAATATGGTGCAGTTTCCTCAGTGCGCTTGGAGCGTTGACACATACCGCGCTTATATTGCTCAGTTACAGTCAGGTTTAGGCGTTTCCCTGGTATCCTCCGCAATGCAGGCGGGAGTAGGTTATTTACTCGGAAATCCGATCAATATCGCGTCCGGGGTCGGTTCCGCGGTGGCTCAGGTTTCAAACCTGGTGGCAACTCAGGCTTTGCACCCGCCTATGCCAATACAGTCTAAAGGCAGTCAGACTAATGACTTACTTGTCGGAATGAAAGAAAAAGACTTTTATTTTTACCGGATGAGCATTACCCAGGAATACGCACGAATCATTGACCATTACTTTGACCTGTACGGTTATGCGATCCGCGCTCATTCAACACCAAACATGCACACCCGCGAACACTGGACTTATGTTAAAACAATAGGCTGCAGCATAGACGGGTCATTACCCGCGGACGATGCAAGGCAGATTGAGAACATTTTTGATTCCGGGGTTCGGTTCTGGACTTCACATTCTGACATAGGGAATTACTCACTTTCAAACAATCCGCTTTAAAAAGGGGGGAGAGTATGAGACGAAAACACACACAGTTTAAACAGTCGCTGTTTAATAACATGGCTGCATACTATGACTATCTGGACCGACTGACCGAACTGGCCATATCAATGTTTAAGTGGGAAAAGCTTCCACCGACCGTAGACCCGCGTTTCCTGGAATTAACGCTTTTCCTCAATGGGTCCGCGGTATTTTTTGAAGATGAGGTCATAGGACCGCTGGTGCTTGCTTGTGCCGCGAATGGTCCTTTCGACGTTTACAACATCCCGATAAACCGTAGGGCATATGCCAATAATGGGTATCAAAAACAGCTTACTAACACGGACAGCATCCTCATATACAATAACATGATGCACACAAACCAGATCCCGCTGATACGTAGATACGCCTATATGCTTTATGAACTGGACCAGATTATTATGGTAAACGCAAAAGCACAAAAAACGCCTGTATTAGTCCAGGGATCCGAGGAGCAGCGACTCACACTTAAAAATTTATATATGCAGTACGATGGCAATCAGCCTTTTATTTTCGGTGATAAAAACCTTGATATAAACGGCTTGAAAGCGATCAGCACACAGGCCCCTTATGTTTCAGATAAAATCTACGAGCTAAAGACACAGATGTGGAACGAGGTGCTCACCGTTTTGGGTATTACAAACTTAAATCTGCAGAAAAAAGAAAGACTGGTAACAGACGAAGCTGCGAGCGCAAACGGAGCAACCATAGCAAGTCGATATTCAAGGCTTGAAGCCCGGCGAATGGCAGCCGACCAAATCAACGCGCTTTTTGGGCTTGATGTTTCTGTACATTTTCGGGATGTTCAGCCGGTGAGTGCAAACAATGTTTTATCTGCACTCGATCAGATGGGCGGTGATGATAATGAGTAAATATACAACCGAAGTTCGTTATATATGCGAAGTCGCTGCAGGTCTAAAAGAGTCAGTGGGTTATAGTTCCGTCGATACGGTAATCAATAAAGCAATCCCGAAAGTGTTTGATTTCACGTTTCCGATTTATGACGAGAATTACAGGAAGGTTCTTGAACGTAAAATTTTAAAGCACTATTACACGCGGGAAATAGCAGCCGAAACCGTGGGTCTTTGGAAACTTTTTCTTAATAGGCGCATGAATGAAATAATGCCCTACTATAATAAACTTTACGAGTCGGAGCTTTTCAAGTTTAACCCGCTTTATGACATGGACCTCACCACTGAGCACACAAGGACAGGAAAAGAAACAGGCGATAATAGCGAACAGAATAAAACAACCAGGAACGGAAACACGAATAAAAGCTTTTCTAATAACACGGTTGGTCAGTCTTCACAGACAGCAAACTCACAGAGCACAACGGCCGAGTCTGGAACGATCGACGACGACGGAACAAAGACAAACACCCAGACACTAAACACAACAACGACAACCACTGACAGCGGAACGGAAGGTAAGACGGGGTCCGACGTTAAGAAGAATACACGCTGGGATATTTACTCTGATACCCCGCAGGGAGCATTAACGAACGTTGAAAACGAAACATATTTGACCAACGCCCGGAAGATCACCGACGACGGAACCGGTTCAACATCGAGCGAGACAACAACCTTTGGAAAAACAACGACGGCAAGAGAAACCGGCACGGTCTCGGATAGTGAAACCACAGCAAATACTAGGACACTTGACACAACAACGACAACGGACGGAGAAACGGAAACAACAACAGAATCTAACGACGCAACAAACGGCACCGAAACAGCAACAAACACGGAAAACGCAACGGGGACAAAATCAGCTAAGCACAGCATAAGCACGACGGAAGATTATATAGAGCACGTGAGCGGGAAAACGTCGGGCGGGTCATATGCTAAAATGTTGCTAGAATACCGTGATACGCTTCTTAATATTGACACGATGATTATAAACGAACTTTCTGACCTGTTTTTTAATCTTTGGTGAGGTGATAATTTAAATGACTAGAAATTTTAAATACTGGGCTCATAAAGTATTGCCACTGGTATACGACGAAAGTCTAAGCTACTACGAGTTAATCTGCAAAATTATTGATAAAATCAACGAGATAGAGGAAGTTTGGGACCCCGACAAAATCGAAGAGATTTTGGACAAGGCTCTTGATGATTACCTGGATACACTTGATATATATGATGAGATAATGCAGAATCTTGATTTGTATTTTGCAGATGTTAAAGACTACAATGCAGACAATACAGGAACAACCGACGCAACCGCAGCGTTTACGGCTGCACTTGCATCCGGAAAAGGTGTAGTAGTTGTGCCGCCCGGGCAGTATATTGTTAATAACCTGGTGGTTCCGTCAAATAAAACTATTATCGGATATGGCGCGGAACTCATCGCTAATGATATGTACGGCGGGAAACCGAATATCATTCGTAACGATAACCCGCAGCAGGACAACGGTTATAATGGCGCTAAAAATATCAGGATTGAAGGCCTGGGTCTTTCCGCGCCGTCACTTGAAAAATGCACTCTGTTAGCATTCGGGCATTGTAATAACATCCATATTATTAATTGTCATTTTCACCACTGGAACGGCTGGCACGGGGTAGAATTTTGCGGTGTTTCTAATGGCATAATTGAGAATTGCACATTCGACAATTACGGCAGCACATCAGGCGTTTACAGTGAGTGTGTACAGCTTGACTATGCGCACCAGGAAAGCACTTTCCCGTGGTTCGGTCCGTATAATGACACCGACTGTCAGAACGTTAAAATCTTAAATAACACATTCCGTGGATTAACTGCGATAAGGGATAACGCCGTCAGTCCGTATAACTATCTGTATTCTGCGATCGGATCCCATACGCCCAGAGCCAATTTTATCAGGAATATTTTGATTGATGGCAATTACATTGAAAATTTCTATCAGGGCCTGGAATTCTATGACCTCTATGATAGCATTATTTCTAACAACATTATTAAAGGCTGCTACATCGGAATTCTATTAACTCACTATATTGCGCGCTGCGTGGTATGCGATAATCAGTTGACCGGAATTTCAACGGCAATTAATCACCCGGATGCGTGGCGAGGTATTGCAGTATATCGACCGAATGATACAAGAACCGTTAGAGATAACGATATTCATGACAACCACATTTTCGATTATACATACGGTATCACATACCAGGGCATTAATTCAAATATCCATAATAACTACGTAACACGCGGTATTTTAGCAGGTATTATGTGCGGTATTAAGGAAAGCTCTAACCAGTACATGTATAATAAGCTGTCAAGCTCAACCGGAGACGATACTCACAAAACCTTAACGGTTAATATCACAGACGGCGATAATATTACATCTGGCGGCTTGCTCATCTGTAATAACCTGGCAGACTATTGTTATGTTAATGCACACGACGCAAATGGCAGCCGGTCATATATCCGTGACAACCAGTTTAACGGCGGCTTTACCTACGGATCCGACGGTAATGAAAATATTGTGCTGTTTAGAAACCTGGTAGGCGGCCGTTATAACGATGGTGCAAGAATCGAAACATCAAGCGGCAGCGTAAATATTGAAGGCTCAACCTGGATAGATCTGACGACGATCCAGTGCAAGCGAGGCGGCGTTTATCTCATTACGGCAAGCGCAACCACACAAGCAACAAATAATACGCTGTCAGTTCAGTTGACCAGCCCGAATAGAGGACATACCGAAAGCACTGTAGCATCAACATCTATCAGTGCCGGATATACAACCACAGCAACATTTTTGTTGCCTTTAATGGATGCTGACGCAAACGTTACAG
>Ga0247608_10008356_pt1 | contig 10469 bp, 9 predicted proteins | sample 176DNAGHGlowgp2_FD_193490 | JGI IMG/M metagenome (GOLD analysis project Ga0247608, IMG submission 193490) | Sheep rumen microbial communities from Palmerston North, Manawatu-Wanganui, New Zealand - 1766 DNA GHGlow gp2 | ecosystem: Host-associated > Mammals > Digestive system > Stomach > Rumen ... | reverse complement strand
TACTTCCAATAACTACCATAACAATCGTGGTAATCATAGTAATCATAATAAGTGATACATTAAATCTTGGATTATACATTACTCCCGAATATGTATGCTTATAAGTTAAATAGATAATCATTGCCACAATAAAGGCAATTACTAAAATTAAAAATACGGTCTCAATAGGCATCTTTGCCTGCATTTCACTAAGTGCTTCTAATACTTTCTTCATTATTCATCATTCCTTCCTAAAACATATTTACTAACCGATTGATATCTACTTGTATATTTTGACAGTATCTTGGAAATATAAGGTTCTAAAAATCTATCAAACTTAACTTCCAAAACAACTTCATTCTTTCCAGATAAATCAAAATAATTAATATCTTTATCGTAAAAATTATTAAAATCATTACTCTTTTTAATATTAAAATCAAAAGTAATTCTTGTTGTCGTAGTTGACATATAAGCAATACGATCATACTCAATAATAACCTTGGGACGATATCCACTATTAAGCATTACGTAAATCCTTTTCGCTAAATCACTATCCATTAGTAAAAGGGCTGAATAGTCACCATTAATTATTTTTTTGGCATCATCACGCTTTATAACTAAAGATTCTTTTAACTGGTGAATATCATACTTTCCTTTAATCTCCAGCTTTGCATAATCACTATCAACATCATAAATCCTTAGTCTTAATTTTTTTCTTATCATTTCGCCATTTTGTTTAGCATAATAATCGTCATCATCAAAGGTATCGAAATATAAACTTCTCACTATGTAACTACCGCCGTGGTCAAGAGTTAGAACTTCATCTAACTTTTCTCTTAACTTTAGCATTTCCGAATATTCCATAACATATTTAAATTCATGTCTAAATGTTTTTAATTCTTCCATTATTCACCAAAACTTTCTACACCATAAGTATTATTTTTCATTCCTGGAGTTGGCGTCATAAAGTATAACCATTTATCATCTTTCTTACCATAACTAATATTAGCATCTAATTTAACAATTTCTACTTCATCAATTATTTCTTCATCAAGTGATAAAATAATTTTCTTATCATTATCGGATAATCTAAAATTAGCATACACACCATCAATTTCTTTCCCATCTGTTAAGTAAATTACTAAATAATCCTTCGCTTTTATAATAGTATCTGGTAAAAGAAATTTATTAAGGTCATCTTCGTTATCTGATAGTGAAAGTCCTTTTAAACTTACATCTTTATCACCATCATTATAAAGTTCAATAAAATCATAATAACCTCCATCCGATGCGTAATTAGCACCTTTATTATGGGTTAAATATTCATTAATACTTATTTTATAATCCTTAATATCTAGTTTTTTTAATCTTTCTTTACTATTTTCCCTTCCTGGTGTTGGAGAAGTAACTTGATAATCTCTATTTACAAAGCTAAATGACGTGTCATTAAGTAGTTTAGGATAAGTTACTCTACTTATAATGTTTCCACTTTTATCAAGAAGAGTAACTGTCTCCCCATCTTTACTTAAACTAAAGTTAGTGTGACATTCATCTACGCATCTGTCTTCTCCTGATGCAAAAACTAGCATATATTCATGAGCTTTAATAGTAATATTAGGAAAAGCCCATTTTTTTGTTTCTACCATACTATCCGATAAATAATATCCTTGAAGGTTAATATCATAATTATTATCATTATATAGTTCAATGTAATCAGGGTAATCATCATTTTCTGTTTTAATAGTATAACTATTACTTGCCATAATCTCACTAATATAAAGCCTTCCTGTTTTAACATAACCACTTCTTCCACCAAAGAAATAAACTAGTATTCCTACTACAATAAATAGTCCTATAATTATTAATCCTTCTTTTTTCATTTCAAATCTCCAAAATATTTATTATATTCAGCATAACTTAATCCAAAACTTGACTGTAAACTACTAATCACTCTATTATACCTAGTTATAAGCGATGATTTAAAGGCATAAAGGTTATTTTGCCATCTTGTAACACTGTTTAAGCTTGGATACACGCTTCCCCATCTTGTAATATGATATGGCATTTCTTTTTCAATTTCATGTGCAAGTTCATCAACTATTTTGGTCATTCTATCCGGTTTAAAAGTATTTTTTAAGTGATATGCTAGTGTTTTTAAATATAAGTCTTTAAATTCACTATTCCTATATAAGCTTCGTACAATGGTAATACTGGAATATAAATATGTGGCTGCTGGAATATTAGAATACTTGACAGGGTATCCAATATCTAAATAACTATTCCAAAGTGACCAATCCATATCATATAACATCCAGCGCCATTTTCCATCCTTTGCTTTCCAATATCTAATATTACCTAAATCCGTATTGCCAAAGAAACTCTCAGCAATCCAATAATTAATTAACTCCTCTATATCAATTTGCGTTTTCAAGTATTCATATACATCCTTATTTGCGGTATTATGACTATTTATATAATTTACAAGGGCATTATAATTATTAACAGTTCCCTTAGTTGGAGTATAATACTTTATTAAATCAATATTATCTTTATCAATGCCAAACTTACTTTCAACATAATCACCATTAAGCTTCTCTCTTAAATTATAAAGTCCATAATAAGCGCCATTAATATAAACAACAACAGGACGATATGCTTGTGCATCAATATCCATCTGTCCATTTAAAATTCTTGAAATTGAAGCATCCATTATTCGCACATTTTTAGGGTCTTCACCTGCATTACGAAGTAAAAGTGAAGAATAAGTATGATATTCCGTATCAAGGAAAAAGGGATAATTAACTTTATTTATACCGTATCTTTTTCTTAAATAAATACTCATACTCTTTTGTGGTTGTTCTCTTGAATCCATTCCCGATAATTTAACATCCCCTAAAAAACTTGTACCAAGAGTACCATCACTTTCATAAAATTCAAAGTTAATACTCTTTTCTTGATTACTATGATAGTTAGTAATAAGTCCATTATATCCAAAGAAACTATTATTATCACTTGATATTGAGATAAAGGCTACATCATGTTCCCTACCAACAATAAAGGTACGTGATGTGATATCACTTTCTATCATGCCTTCTCTATAAGCAATTGCTTTAATAACAGTATTCTTACTAATAACAATAGGGTCCTTATACTCCTTACTTTTTACCGTTGGGAATGTTCCATCTAACGTATAATATATTTTACTACCATCTATGGTACTTAAAGTTATTTCTTCTCCACTATTAACATATCCACCATTTTTACTAAAAATAACGGCACTACTAAAGCCACTATATGTTATATCACTATTTTTACTACCCAAAGTAATATTTTTATAATATACTTTTTTCCCTTCTTCATCTCTTCCTGTACTAATATATCCAAGTATTTTATCTACATTAAAGCTATCTACTACCCCTCCATCATAATATAGATAAAGAATTTCATTACTTGTATTTATACTAATACCTAAAGCATTAGCATTTAAGTTTAGATATCCATTTGCTTTCACTACTTGATTAGTAAAATTATAAGTCTTACCACTTTTATCTTTAATACTATATCCTTTTAGACTTATATTCTCGCTACTAGTATTTTTTAGTTCAATCGCTTCATTCGGATAAACACTTACTTCATTAATTAAAATATTATTTATAAATTCACCATTTACATATTCAGCGGTATTCTCTTTACCTATTGTTGGCTTATTATATAAATACCATTTATCATCATATAATCCATAAGACTTATTTTCATCAAGTTTATTAATTTCTACTCTATCAATAATACTTTTATTAGGAGCCCTTAAAACTAAAACATTATCTTCGTTATCTAGCTTAAAATTAGTATGTATTTCATCTTCAATTACTTCATCTTTTCCCGATGCATAAATAATTATGTATTCTCTGCTTTTAATTTCGACGCTTGGAAACTTATACTTAGTAACATTATCTAGTTTATCTGTTAAATAAAAGTCTTCCAAATTAATATCTTCATCACCATAATTATAAAGTTCTATTAAACTATAAGCTTTATTATCCTTGCATTTTAAATAATTAATATTGTTTGTCATATACTCGGTTATTTCTAACTTATAATTATTATTTACTTCATATATTGCATCATGTGTATAATCACCAATATTTTCGCTTCCTGGACTTCCATTATAATAATAGACATATTCTTCACCATTATAACCGAATGATGTATCTTTTAAGCTCTCTTTAACATATACTTTACTAATTACTTTAGCAGAACTATTAGATAAAGCAATTGTCTCTCCTTTAGAATCCAACTTAAAATTAGTATGTATTTCATCTTCGATCACTTCATCTTTTCCTGATGCAAAGATAAGTAAATACTCCCCACTTTTAATTGTCACATCTGGAAAAGTCCATTTTCTTGTATCTTTCATACTATCTGTTAGATAGTATCCATAAAGATTAACATCATAATCATACCCATTATATAACTCAATATAGTCACTATATTTACCATACTTATCCATAATAGTATTATCATTAATAAGCATTACTTCATTAATATATAACTTTCCTAACATTAAATCAGTATTCATATTAGGAACAACAAAAACCATTACAATAAGAACGATAAATAGAAGAACTATACCAATTTTTTCTAAAATCATTTTCTTCTTCATATCATCAACTCTATATCATTTTATCATATTTTCATATAAAAAGCAGCATATTTCAAGAAAATTTCAATTTCTTTTTTTTAATAATAAAAAGAATAGAGACTATCCTCTATCCTTTAGCTTTGCAACTTCTTTAATATCTTCTTTTTTACCAATTATTAAAGCATCATCAGAATCAATACAAAAGATGTCATCCATATTTAAAAGTATTATCTTCTTATTATTGCCATAAACAACATTATTATGACTATCAATTACTTCGATGTCACCTTTTAATATGTTATTATCTTGATCTTCTTTTGTATATCGTGATAAAGCCATCCAGCTTCCTACATCATCCCATCCAATAGATGATGGTATTGTATAGACATTCTTACTTTTTTCCATTACAGCATAATCAATAGATATTTTATTACACTTTTCATATTGTCTATTTAAAAAATCATGATAATTTTTATCAGCGATATCTGGTAAATCTTTTAATAATTCATAATTAACAGTATCATTTTCTTTTATTTCTTTTATCATTTCTAAGTTATTAAAAATAAACATTCCAGCATTCCATAAATATTCACCACTTTTAAAGTACTCATTGGCTTTTACAATATCAGGTTTTTCAACAAACTGTAATACTTTTTTTATATCATTAGACCCATTTTCAAATTTAATATATCCATAACCTGTTTCTGCTCTTGTAGGTGTAATTCCTAGTGTTACAATAGCTTTTTTATTTTCCAATATATAGTTACTAGCAGATTCTATTTTCTTAAGAAATTCTTCTTCTTTTTCGATATAACTATCACTTGATAAGCAAACAACATTTACATCACCATAAAGATTTTTTAAATATATGGATGATAATAAAATACAAGGTGCCGTATTCCTACCACATGGTTCAGTAATAATGTTAATATCATTTATATTAGGAATTTGTTCTTTTACTAAGGAAACATAATCTTTATTAGTAACAATAAAAATATTATCTTCTGGAATTAGCTTTTTTATTCTATCATAAGTAAGTTGTATCATTGTCTTATCGCCAATTAAATTTAAAAATTGTTTAGGCTTTTTAACAGTTGACTGAGGCCAAAATCTTGAGCCAATCCCTCCAGCCATAATTATCGCACATAACATATTATCTACTCCTTATCAAACTTTGGTTTCTTCCAAATATACTTAAAAAACTTAAATGAATACATAAGACGTTTTCTTCTAGCTTTATTAAATTCTTTAAATAATCTATAAAAGCCTTCTAGTCCTAATTTAGTAATCCAATTAGGAGCTCTTCTTATTTTTCCTGATACAAAATCTACTGTTCCACCACTACCAATAGCAAACTTAACACCACATTTTTTTAATCTATCCATATTATCTCGCATAAAGAATTCTTGCTTAGGAGCTCCAAATCCTACAAAAACAATATCCGGTTTAAAATCTTCTAACTTACTAAAACAGCTTTCAATAAATTTATTGGAAAATGGGTAATTTTCATATTCTGGTGAAAAGCCATCTACTTTAATTCCATATTTTTCTTTTACATTAACAATGGCCTGTTTATTAGATTCTTCCATCCCACCTAAGAAAAATAATTTCATATGCTTTTTCTTAGCAAACTCGCAAAAGTCATAAACAATTTCACTTCCTGATAACTTTTCAACATTTTTAAATTCTTTTCTATTGGTTATCTTTGCCATTTTTAGTGGCACTTGTCCATCAATAGTTGCATAATTACTATTTACAAAATCATATAACTCTTTATTAGTATTTGCAAGGGTTATAATTTGAGCATTAAGTGTTACTATACATTTTGTTTTTTTCTTATCAATTTCAAATAATTCTTTTTTGTTTGTTAAATTAATGTTTAAATTACAAAATTTCATTTTCTACCTCTTTCTAAGTTTTAATTACACCTTTATTGTATCAAAATAAATGATAAAATTTCAATATAATTACATTTTTTTACTTATTTTTATTCTATTCGACAAAATTCGACAAAATTCGACAAAACGTAGTGTTATTAGAACAAGCCCTGAAAGGGGGTGAGTTATGAATACTGTTTTAGATAACGAAATATTGCTTAAAGAAATCCAAAAGAATGTTCTTGAAGGTAAAGAAATCATTAAAGTCAAAGATAATCGTACTTTCCATATTGTGTTTAATTTGCAAGATGAGAAAGCTATTCTTTGGTTTATGTCACAAATATTGGAAAGAAAAATGGAAGATATTCAAAAAATCATTCAAATTGAAAATGCTGAATTAAAACCACTTAACTTATATGATAAAGGAAAAACAGTTGACTTTATTGTTAGTGTCGGAGATGATGTTATTGTGGTAGAAATGAACAATAATAATACAGGACGTGATTATACTAGAAACTTATTCTATACCTTTCATGCTCTACTTAACAAAGTTGAAATTGGCGGAAAATATAAAAGAAGACATGGTATACTTGTTAATTTAAATTGGTTTACTGATAACAAAGACTACTCAAAGAACATATCTGGTGTCACAGAAGTTAAATATCCTTATCCCGTTTTAGGACAAGAAACAAATGATAATATTATCACAGTTAAAAATGTTAATCTTTCTTTTTATGACAATGTGGTGTATAATGGTGTTAACATGAAAGACTTCGTTTGGAAACTATTTACGATTGATAAGTTAGAAGACATTCGAGATGTTAAAGAGCATATCGAAGAATTATCACATTACTGCAATGAACTAGAACGTCTTTCAATGGATAAGGAGTACTGTATGACTGTTTGGAATGAAAGATTAGAAGAAAATCTTCAAGGTATTACTTTTTATGAAGATGGAAAAAAAGATGGTGAAGCTAATGCAAAAAAAGAAATAATAATCAAAATGTATAATAAAAATATTGATATTAGCTCTATCGCCGATTTTGTTGATTTATCACCAGATGAGATTCAAAAAATTATTGATTCAGAAAAAGAGTAAGATTCTTAAAATGAAAAAACATTATTAAAAAAAATGATATTTAGATAACAAATCTATTTATCATTTTTTTACAAAAACTATCTTACTTTTCCAAACTTATTAAATGGATAAACAACAAAATCCGTTTTCCCTATTATTTGACTTTTATGAATAAGTCCAATAATCCTAGAATCTTTTGAATTTCCCCTATTATCTCCTACTACAAAATAATAGTCCTCTGGTATTATATCATAATTAATTTCTTCCAAACTAAAGTTATGCGTAATATCATGAGAAAATTCTTCCTTAATCTCTTCACCATTAATATATAAGATATTATCCTTATATACTACATTATCACCAGGTAGACCTATTACTCTTTTAATTATTCTACCACTATCTGTTTTAACAACAACGATAGAAAACCTTGAGACACCATTTAAGTGATACCCTATTTCATTTAAAATCATGATATCACCATCATCAAGCGTTGGATACATACTAGTACCATCTACTCTTATTGGTGAAAAGACGTAGCTCTTAATCAATATAGCAACAATAATAACTATTACATATGATAAAATATTTTTAACCATATTACTCATATTTAAATACCAAAAAAGATAAGTTGACACTTACCTTTATGCTCTTTCTTCAATTTTGTATTTTCCAACTTTTCCACGTAAGAATCTAAGTTTTGCACGTCTCGCTTTACCTGTTCTAACAACAGTTATTTTAGCAAGTTTAGGTGAATGTACTGGGAATACTCTTTCTACACCAACTCCATATGATTCTTTTCTAACAGTGAATGTTTCACTAATAGAAGAACCTCTTCTTGCAACTACAACGCCTTCAAATGCTTGAATTCTTTCACGCTTTCCTTCAATAATCTTAACATCTACTCTTACAGTATCGCCAACACGAAACTCTGGAACATTGGGATTTAGTTGTTCTTTGTTAATCTTATCAATTACGTTCATCTTCATCGCTCCTTTTCTTATAAAATATGATCATATCACAATTAATAGCGGATCACACTCATAAAATTATATCATATTTTTAATAAAATGCAACACTTTTTTGATGTTTCCACTTTTATAAATATTACCTCAAAAATTTTGCAAAAAATTTACAAAAAGTTATTGACTTTTTATCACAAAATGATTAATATATAAATCACCAGTTCGATTTAGGCGAATTGGTCGCTAGTATCACACTAGCCAACCCCTTTTTATTCTTTTTAAAAGGCTTGACCCGGGGGGTACAAGCCTTTTTTTGTTATATAATTTCAAAATAATCATTTGGATTAATTTCGATGTTTTTATCCTTTACATATAATGTACAAAGTGTATCACCTGTCATTACTCTATCACCTAGGTGTTTTTTTAATACAATACCAACACTATAATCAATTTTATCTTCTTTATTTCTTCTTCCTGCTCCTAAGCTAACAGATAATTCGCCTAAATTTAAGGTATTAATTCTTTTTAAAATACCATTTTTTGTACTTAAAACATCAATTGTATTCTTGCTAACTTCTAATGAATTGATATCGCCTCCTTGCGCTTTCACAAACTCCAAGAATTTATTATAAGCCTTTCTATTATCAAGGTTTTCAATAACTTTAGCCCTTGCCTCATTTTCACTAATACCTTGTGCCATACTAACCATTTTAGCTGATACATCGATACATAAATCACGTAATTTTCCTTTTTTGCCTTGTAATACGTCCATTGCTTCAATAACTTCCAAGCTATTTCCTATATTATCTCCTAAAGGAACGTTCATATCAGTTATTTCGCAAACAACTTCCTTTTTATAATACTTCCCTATTCTTTCCATAATATCAGCCAACTTTTTAGCATCTTCCATCGTTTTCATTAAAGCACCATTGCCTACTTTAACATCTAATAATATCTTATCAGCGCCACCAGCAATTTTTTTTGACATAATACTTGTTGCGATTAAGGGAATTGAGGATACTGTTCCTGTAACATCACGAAGAGCATAAATAACTTTATCCATTGGGCAAAGATTTTTTGTTTGTCCGGTTACTGCTAAATGAATATTTTTAACTTGATTAATAAATTCTTCTTCTTTCAAAGACACATTAAAACCTTTGATGCTTTCTAATTTGTCAATTGTACCACCTGTATGACCTAAACCTCTTCCACTCATCTTACAAATAGGAATACCAAGGCTTGCTACAATAGGTCCAATAATTAAAGTAACTTTATCACCAACACCACCTGTTGAATGCTTATCAATCTTGACTCCTTCTATACTTGATAAATCAAGAACATCACCACTTTTAATAAAGATATCAACTAAATCAAAAGTCTCTTTATCACTCATTCCATTAATACAAATAGCCATCAGTAGACTGCTCATTTGATAGTCTTTAACTATTCCATTTAAATATCCATTAAAAGCATAAGATAACTCTTCTTTTGATAACTCCTCTTTTATTCTTTTTTTATTGATTATTTCAACAATATTCATATTTACCTCACTAATTTAATTATATCAATTTATAACTATTTAAGCAATAACATAGCACATCGATTTTTAATCTCTTCAATAAAATATGACGGATTATTTCTTGGGACTAATATATATATTTTATCTTTACATCTAGTAAGTGCTACATAAAATAATCTTCTTTCTTCCGCATAATCTATTTCTTCATTATTCTTATCAATTAAAGAGAAAATTTTATTATTCATAATTTTAGAGGGAAAACCTAAATATTCATTAGAAGCTTTAAGTAAAATAACATTCTCACATTCTAATCCTTTTGATCTATGAACAGTTAGATATTTAATATTCATTCCATTATTTTCTTTTTCTACTATTTTTAATTCATAATTATATCTTGCAAGAACTAAAACATTCT
>Ga0247608_10008354_pt1 | contig 10469 bp, 4 predicted proteins | sample 176DNAGHGlowgp2_FD_193490 | JGI IMG/M metagenome (GOLD analysis project Ga0247608, IMG submission 193490) | Sheep rumen microbial communities from Palmerston North, Manawatu-Wanganui, New Zealand - 1766 DNA GHGlow gp2 | ecosystem: Host-associated > Mammals > Digestive system > Stomach > Rumen ... | reverse complement strand
GCCCGCGATAGCAGAGCACCATTCCGGCGATGGTCGGCGGGATATAGGCCAGCGTGTAGAATTTCCAGATGTGGCCGGCACCTATAATAATAAAGTAGTACGAGGAGAACGCCCATAGCACCGCTCCCAGCGCTGCCATCCACGCCTTGAAGTCGAAGGCCCGCAGCAGGATATAGAATCCCAGCAGCATGACGAAGATGTAGCGCACGTAGTCGGGGAGGTACAGCCGATAGGCCTGCTCCGCCTTCTGCAGCCGTTCCGTCGAAGGATAAGAAGGCGCCATCTGGTAGGTGGGCATTCCGCTAAAGAGGGTGTTCGTCCAGCGCGTGCGCTCGCCGTCGTGGCTCTTGCGGTAGGCATCCATTTCAGACGAGGCGCCGGCGCCGCCGCTGTGGTCATGACCTGTCAGCACATAGCCCTCGCTGACGGGATGCAGGAAGTAGGCAAAGCTGATGGCGACAAAGAACAGGATTGCCAAGACATCAGGCAGAAGGTGTTTCAACTGCTTCATCATAATTTGTTTAATTCGTTGTGAAAAAGGAAGCTGCGCCTCCTGATTAAGGGAAGCGCAGCTGTGGATTGTCGCGAAGGAGGCTGCGCCTTACTTACGCAGACCCAGAGCCTTGACGATGGCACGGTAGCGATTGATGTCGCGAGCCTTCAGGTAGTTCAGCAGAGCGCGGCGCTTGCCGACCAGGCCGGTCAGGGAACGCTCGGTGCTGTGGTCCTTGCGGTTCTTCTTCATGTGCTCAGTCAGGTGGCTGATGCGGTAGCTGAAGAGTGCAATCTGGCTCTCGGCACTACCCGTGTCGGTCGTGCCCTTGCCGAACTTCTCGAAGAGTTCGGACTTCTTAGCGGAATCTAAGTACATAATTGTTTGATGATTGAAATGTGAATGAATTACATCCTTCAGGTGGCGAGCCGTCGTCATCAATCGTCGCGCACCCACCCTCGAATGCACCCGTCTTTCGGGATTTGCGGGCGCAAAGGTACAAAAAAGTTTAGAGTTTAGAGTTTAAAGTTTAGAGTTTTTTGCCTTTGCGCCCGCATTTTAGAGCATTTTTATTGATTTTCGCCTATTCGACCCTCACTTTCCGGCTCTTTTGGCCACTTGGAGTGCGCTGAACATGGATGAAAGTGCCACGTGGCAGCGGCGGCATCACACGCGTTCCGTTGAGGTTGTAGTAGAAGTCTTCTGCCACCACCGCTTCGATGACCTCTGGCGCCACAACACCCGTTCCTATGGTGTAAGTGAGAGTGGTTACCTCGCTGTCGGTCATCCCTTCGAGAACGGCGATGGCCTGAATGGTCACGTCTGATTGGATGACGATGGGTTCCGTGTAGCGCTTGCGAGTGGCTTCGTCACAGGGGCAGCTGCCGTCGGTAGTGTAGTAGATCGTAGCTCCTTTCGTGGCAGTGTAGAGTTCCACCTTGGTGCCTTTGGCAATTACCCCAGATGCGATGGAAGCCACAGGTCGTGAGCAGAGTTCAAGGAGGTGATATTTGATTTCTACTGCGGCACGAGCTTGCAGGTCACCAACGCCAAAGGTGATTTCTGCTACACCTGGCAACAGACCACGCAACGGCACGAGTGCCTGGCCGTTATCGTCGAAAGTGACCTTGGTGGCTGCCAGTTCAAGGATGGGAGACAAGAACTCGATGCTAAGTGTCTTACCTGCAACGGCAACTGCAGGATAGGCGGTGACGGTGACGTAGCCCGTTTGTCCTAATTCGATAGCTGCATCGTCTTGCACGACAAGGCCTTCGATGGTGTACTGCACTTCGAGGGTGGCGGTGTAGGCGGCAGGGAGTGTGGTGCCGGAGTAGCTCTTGGCCGTGGCGGGCACAGTGAGTTGTACGCTCCTCGCCGTCAGTTTCTCACTGGGCAGGAAGCGCACCGTACGTGCCAGTCCACCCTCGCCGTCCAACAGTTCGAGTGCGCCCTGAAGGGCGATATTGTTCTGCTTGACGGTGATGTCGCTGAGCGAAGCCACCTGCATGTACTGGCTGAAGCGGATGCTGACGGCATCGGCGTAGGCCGCAGCCTCAACCACTGCAGGAGCGGTGGTCTGCGTCATGGGAACGGTGATTTCCAGCTGGGGCGGAGGCACGGGCAGCCAAGCGGTCTGCGTGGGCTGGTAGCCTTCCTTCTGGAAGCGCACCTGCCAGAGACCCTGCGGCACATTCCACATGTAGAGTCCTGCAGCATCCGTCGTGAGCGGGTTCTCCTGTCCGAACTCAGCAGCATCCCAAAGTTGTTCTGCAGCCGACTCGTTCTCCTTATAATAGATAGTGGCTGTCACACCTTCCACGCGGTTATCCTCCACGCCTTCATAGACATAGCCGGAGGGATCCACGATGGGACGTGAGCGCTTGCCCTTGCGCTTGCGGCGAGGCCGCTGGATTTCACCCGGGTCTTCCTCGCACTTCTTGTAGCTGGTCACAATTTCGTCGGCCAGTGCCATGTTGCGTTCGGCACACCGTTGCCATCCCTCAGGAGCGAATTTCTCGAAGTAATTCTTCACGCCCATGAAGTCGGTGGGGAATGCTTTCTTGAAAGCTTCAGTACCGGCATTCTTAATGGTGTTCTTCGCACCGTCCTTGACTAGTCCTGTGACTTCGGCAAAGGTTCCCCATCCGGTCTTTGCCACGTTGTGCAGCACCTTGAGTCCCTTGGAGAGTCCGACCTTGACGAGTTTGCCGGCTCCTGCGGAGAGGATGGCACCTGCGTATTCCTGTCCGATGCGGTTGCGCAGGGCGGTGAGGTAGGCGTCAATGAGTCCGTCGAGCTGCTTAATAAAGGTCTCGTTCTGACCCTCGCAAGAGGCAATGCGGGCCTGGAACATGGAGAAGAGTTCACTGGGCACGCGGAAGGTATTGTTGGAACACATCGCCCACAGCAGGAACTGACAATTGCCAATCTGATAGGCGAGCGAACGCTGGTGGTTGTCGCGGGTCTGCTGCATCTGGTCGAGGTAGACCTTGGACCACATGAGGTCGATACCGTCCTGCACATATCCTTTGATCTCGTCGATCATTCCAGCAAGGTCGCTGACGAACTTCGTCTTACCCAGTCGGGTGGCCGGTATCGACGGCAGACCTATTCTGCGAGGGAGAGCCCTGCGGCCTGCGGCGCTGGGGTCGGCATAGCAGATGGTAGTGGAGTAGGCATAGTGATTGGTGAAGTCGATGCAGCGCACGGTGAAGTAGGTGTCGTCGCCATCCACATTGTATGCAATGCTGTCGGTAGCCAGCATCGTATGGGTGAATGTCTCGGTCTGGCGCAAGGCGTCGATGGTGTTGTAGTCCTCCATCTTCATGTTGAGGCGGAAGCGCGTCGGGTTGTTGCCGATGGTGAAGTCCACGGCCACCTCGTCTTCCTCGTCCTTGATGATTTCGACAAAGTTGACGAGCTCATCCACGTCCGTGACCAGCTGGTTGTGTAGCGACTGGATATAGTTGACCTCTGCCTCAAAGATGTCCTCGCGCTCGGGCGGCGTCGGGTTGGCATAGTCATAGAAGAAGAACGGCAGCACGGGCAGCCTGTTTTCATCGGTGTACTCGAAAGTGGCGGTGTAGGCCTGCTGTTCCTCGTCCCAGGTGGCGGGGAGTGTTCGTCCTGAGCCGTCGGAAGCATAGACATAGAACTCCGGTCCGAGAATGTTCTGTGGCTGCGGGTTCTTAAGCTTGGCAACGAAGGTAGCGACGCCCGACTGCGTGGGATTCACGCTGTAGTAATCCGGCTTAAGGCTACCGTGCAAGGGGTGCCACGTGAGGCATTGTCCCTGATAGATCATACTGACTTCCGTAAGGATGCTGGCGCTGTTGTCAAGGTACACGGTGCTCGTCTCTGTCGTGCGGATGGTGTTTCCTCGCTGGGAGGTGGCATAGATGTTGTGGTAGGTGCCGTTGTACGCAGGGTTGAGGGTGATTTCGGTCTTCATATAACCAATGATGTTGGTGTTATACTCTGCCACCTTGGTAGTGCCGTCGTAGATGATGACATGGCTCATGGGCAGGAGATACCCTTCTACGGTGATGGTCGGTGTATCGGTGATTTCGCAGATGTCAAGGACCTCGTTCTCTACCTCTATGGTAGCAGCGCCGATGGGCTGCGTATATTGCTGACCGCCCAGGTTGTACTGCACCATAGCGGATACGGATTTCATTCCAGCCGTCGAAGCGTCCATGCAGAAGCGCACCTGCTCACCAGGCTGGCAGGGTACTATCAGTCGCTGGTTGGAGTACTGGTGGCTGCCGTCGCTCTGGGTCATCAGCAGGGAGTTGTCCACATATCCCGTACCCTCCGGGAAGGTGATGATGAGGCGCAGATTGCTGACGGAGGCGGCGTACTCGTCTTTAAATACCACTTTGGCCTTCAAGGTGGCGGAATTGACGCTGGCGATAGAGGGGTTGTTAGTAACGATGTAGCTCTCGCTGCTGGTGTGGCAGAGACGGTTGGTGTCCAGCGCCGGAACGCTGACGGTATATGCCGTGGTAGCGCCTGCCTCGAGTTGGACTGTAGCCTGTGCATAGTCTGTTCCTTCGCGAAGCTGTGTCTGTCCGAGGTCAGAAAGCGATGCCACCACGCCGAAGTACTGGCTCTCCTCCATCACTACTGCAGTATAGGTGCCGTCGGGCAAGTCCTTGACCGTGATGATGTTGCCGCTGGCGAAGAAACGTTTGACAAAATGCCCCTGGTCATCAAAGACAAAGGCGTTGACAGGCGCGGCAGTGGTTTCTCTCGTGCACGTAATACGCGCGTGTCCGCGTTCCTTAATTATAAAGTCTGCTGTGAAATCCCCATCCACGTTGGCAGCAGCCTCCACCTGTGCGTTCTCGAAACAGCCTGAACGACTGGAGGCACTGAGAATCACCACCTGACCTTCGTTCAGTCGTGTCTGTTCGAACTGCAGGTTAGGATAGAGCAGTACAAAGTCGGTCAGTTCTTCGCCCGTCTGCTTGTCCTTAATAGCGAGCTGCACATCGGCAATCTCCAACACGGCACGCTGGTTGGGCTCTGCGGGCTGAAGGGTGTAAGATATGGTTCCGAGAGAACCACGCAGGTCGCGTGAACCCAAATCCACCACACCGGTTGCGATGAGGTTGATGGTGATAAGATTGCCGGAAGCCTGCACTATGAATGAGGTTTCGGGCACAGGTTCATAGAGCGAGGTGAGTTCTGCAGGAAGGGTCACGTTGTAGGTGACGGTGGAACCTACGGGCTGTGCTTCCAGCAAGTTGCCTATAGCCAGTTGGTTACCAGAGGCATCACGCCAGAGGATGTTGCACTGGGAGGTAAAGTCCTGTCCGTCGGGCGTACGAACTGTGATGCTCACATTCTGCAACTCTTCGCCTCCGCCTCCAATGGGCTGGATATTCAGGTCTTTCCATCCCTCAGCAGCCTTGTAGGTAGCCACAGCCTCCTTGGGCACCAGCACCACGAGGTTTTCCTTCTTCATGCTGTGAAAGACTTTGGAGGTAATCGTCGGCGGAGTAGTGGCATAGATGGTAAGTTTCTCCAAGGAGGAACTCATCAGAAACGCGTCGTCGTCAATCTCCATGACGCTGGCGGGCAGCACTACTTCCTGAAGGGTGGACATGTATGCAAAGGCCCAAGATGGAATCGATGTGAAACCGCCGCTCTGTCCGAGGTCGATGCGAACGACGTTGGAGTAGCCGGTGAAATAGAGGTCGCGCTCGCCCATTGGTGCAACAACGGTGAGGATTTTCACGGATTGTGCACCGTCTTCTTTCAGGAGGGCAAACTCGGCTTCGTTCAATGCCCCAGGCGTGAAGAGGTCGAAGTAGGCTTCGAGTGTGGAAGGATTAAAGAAGTTGGCGGCGGGGTCAAGGAGGCCGGAGGCCACTTCCACCTCCTCATACGGGGCTTCCAACCGACGTCCGCTGGCTTGGAAGGTCAATTGGCCGACATCGGTGGCCTGCACGAAGAAGGTCGCATTAGGTGCCAGGAAGATGCCTTGGCCGTCGGCGGTATTCATGCTGACATAACCTTCGTCGCTGTTCTTGAAGAAGTACACGTCCACATGTTCCTTGATGCCGCTGAGCTCGTAGTAGCAGGGGTAAGGATTACCCACGAGATTCCAGTCGGCATTGTGCGGCCGTTCTGCAGGGTATTTCTTCAGGGGAACCACCACGTCGCCTGTAGCAAAGACGTTCTGCTTGTTGGCGGTGGCAGCAGCAGGCAGGACGAGGAAGTAATCATCGGGGTCGGAGTAATCCTCGTCGTCCTCGCCGGTCTGCGGTTCGATAATCTGGAAGAGGTAACCCTCGAAGGCACGCAGCTGTTCGCCAGCTTTCACTTCTTCCCACGTTTCGCCGCACCTGACCTCGGCACGTTTCTGACCCGCATAACGACGAATGGAAAACTTGCCTCGGGCACAGCGGATATCATTGACATTCACGTCAAAGGGGACACTGAAGAACGTCCAGTATTCGCCATCCACACCTTTCAGCTTCACTTCGACGGACTCGGCTTCTGCATCGGTACGTTGGTTGACGAAGGAGGCGATGGCAAACACTTCCTTGGATTGAGAGAAGTCCTCGCTGTTGAAGTTAGTCTGGGAGGTATGGTAATCCACTGGCAAGGTCATCTTGCCAACCTTCCACTTGGGCGATGCAGGGGCATCGAGGTTCAGGGCGCCCATGGCATAGGAAACACCCATTGTCTCCATATCCAAGACTTCTCCCATTTTGAAACTGATATCGGCGCCTTGGTAGGCAGTGATGTCCGTCAAGGTCGTGGGACGATTCAGCAACAGGGAAGGAAACAAGAAGTCCATGCCCTGAATGGTAACGCCAGCGTAGGGTTCTTTCTTCCTGAAGAAATCCACAAGGCTCTTGTGTACGTGCAGAGTGACACCCGAGGTCTCATCGGAGAACAGCGAACCGTCGTAGTCGGCCGTGTAGCAATACACATCCTTCAGAGCGGTACAACCTTGAAAGACCTCTTGTCCTACAGTTGAGAGTGTAGAAGGCAAGGTGATGGTCTTCAGGGCGGTGCAGCCGCTGAATGCGGCTCCGTTCAGGATTTCCACGGCGGGCATCGTTATCTCTGTCAGTGCTGGACAAAACATACAAGCAGCGATGTCGATTTCTGTGGTGCTCTCGCCCAATACAATCTTGCGCAACTTCAGCAGATACATGCAGCCTTGAAGCTTTTCGACCTGTGCATCGCTTAGATCCAATTCTTCGAGGTTCGTCATCTGGCCGAGCAGTCCGAGGTCGTCGTATTCCGACAGCGGGCCGTGAACAGTCAGCCGGATGATGCTCTCCAAATCACTGGTTTTCTTGACGAGGGCTTCTTCGAGCATTCCTTGCCGGGTCACGGTGACATCAATATCAAACGCAAAAGCTCCTGCCGTGGCACACAGCAGGAGCACTATGGTAAATAGTCTCTTCATCATAGCGGTAAGAGGTTCGTTCTTTTGTGCTTACTTTTTTACGAATACGACGCGGCGGTTCTTGGCGCGTCCTTCCTCGGTGCCGTTGTCTGCCACGGGTTCGTGTGAACCTTTACCGACGGCCTTCAGGTTGAAACCATCCACTCCCAGTCCTTCCAGCGCCTTGACGATGGCCTCGGCGCGCTGCTGCGACAGCGGGTCGTTGATTTTGTCGGAGCCCTGGTTGTCGGTGTGTCCCTGCACCTCAAAGCGGGCGGTGGGGTTCTTCTTCATGTAGTCTGCCACCCGCATGATTTCAATCATGGATTCCTGCTTCAGCGTGGCCTTGCCGGTGTCGAATAGGATGTTGTTGGTGACGAACTTACCCGTCTCGGCGATAGCTTTCTCCACGGCAGAGAGGTCCTGGGCGTTGCGGTCGTAGAGCTCCACTGCACCCTTCGCCAGCACCACGTTGCGGATGAAGGTCAGGTTGGTGTAATCGAAAGGCACCTGGAAGGCGAACCACGTTGGCTGCTGCACACGCGGCAGGTTCACCACGCGCTTGCCGTCGAAATAGACCTTCAGCGCACGCTTGTTGAACGACAGGGCCACATGGTGCCAGCCCTGGCTGAACTGATGGGTGAAACCCACATCACGCGTTTCGTCGCTGCCGCTGCCGCTGTTGTACAGACAATGCTGGTCTGACGTGTCGCAGACGCCGTGTACCAGCACGAAAGCGACCCGGCTGCCGTTTTCACCGCAAAACGACGAGCGGTCGGCGTCGTTGGCCAGGCAGAGCTTGATGTCGTTGAGGCCTACGTCATCTTTCGCTTTCCAGTAGTAGAAGTCATATTCGATGGTGAACTCCTCCGGCAGGTAGGCTCCTTCCTGCTTCAGCAGCGGGGTGATGACGCCGTTATTGGTCACCTCGATAGCCTTCTGTCCGCCTATCGTCTTCACCTCGGCCCCGCCGTCCAGCAGGTCCCATTTCGACGGGAACTCACCCACGGTCTCGCCCGTGACGTCGTCCGTGAACATCACCACGCTGCCGCGCTTGAAGTCGCTGCTGGTGGCGGTCTGCGGATCTGCCTCGCCAGCAGCGGCCTCGGCGGCAGCATCTCCGTCGCTCGTGCCGAAGTCGCCATTGAGAATCCGGTCGGCGGCCTTGCCCACTTTCTCGTCCACCTTCTGTTCCACCTTCTCTTCCACTTTCTGCTTGGCGCGTTCCAGCACCTTCTTACCCAGGCCTCCCAGGAAACCCTGGGCACTGCTGTCTGCCGAACCGACGAGCAACAGCGTCAGCACGGCGATGATCGTTTTTCTTTCCATTTGCATAAAGATTAATGGTTCCATTTAAATAAGGTAAGCATGATTGAAGGCCCGCGATTTTACCGCGGGAATAACCATTTTCCGCTGCAAAAGTAACCATTTTCCGCCACATTCCCCAAGCCCAATTGGGGGTTTCTGCTTTCCGTCCCTCCCCACTTCCCCTTTTTCCGGGAAATGAGTGGCAAAGAGGAAGCGCTCCGAAGGGGCAACAAGCACATACCCCACATAAATTTCGGGTGCTCATAACTCCCGAAAGTTCAATAATATTATGAAATATTTTTCCCTCCGTGCCTTCGTGCCTTCGTGCTTCCGTGTCTCCGTGCCTCTGTGTCCTAAAGATTGTGTCATTTGATTTTGATTGGAATACAATATTTTATTTTCCCTAAAAATCTCCTTCATCTCCTTCATTTTCTCATAATTTATTGATTTAAAGCTTTCTACCTTGAAGGAGATGGTGAAGGAGATGCGAAGTAGATGAAGGAGATAAAGGTGATGTGAAGGGGATAAAGGAGATAATGGAGAAAAGGAGATAATGGAGAAAAGTAGATATATAATCTCCCATCTTCATTTTCACCAGGGAAGCCGTGATTCCGTTCTTCAGCTTCCGCTGAGCTCGTCGTTGCCCTTGAGCAGTCTTCCGAAAGCGATAGTGCAGGGTGTCTGCAACAGCGACTTGCCACGTTTCTTCATCTCGGTGAGGATGGCGGCGATCATCCATTCGCCTTCCGCCTCTACCTCAGGCCGTGTCCGCCTCTACCTCAGGCCGTGTCCGCCTCTGCCTCAGGCCTTGTCCGCCTCAACGTCAGGCTATGGTGCTTGACGACCCAAGGGGCGTCAAAGGAAACATCAGGCTCTTTCGGCCGATACATCTGCATCTTTTGCTTGACGACCCAAGGGGCGTCAAAGGAAAGACCGTGGTCTCCTTTTCTGCGTCAAAGGGAGTCATTGTTTTCTGGACAGCCAAATTTTTCAGTCATTGCTTGCCGCATCTCCTCCGTGAATCTCCTTATTTCCTTCACATCTCCTTTGCCATCTCCTTATCTCCTTCGCATCTCCTTCACCATCTCCTTCAATTTATCCGCTTATCTGTCAGACTGTTATCCTTGTTTTGAAGGAGATGAGGAGATTTTTTGGGAAAACAAACATTTCAGAGATCAAAGAGCGCAGCGCGCACATAGACCGATGGGTCGGATGGGTCGGATGGGGCGGCACTTTTTTAATACTTCACGCACACGCGCGCAGGAACTTTTTTTTCGATGCAAAATTAGAGTTCACGTACGCGCACACAGGAACTTGCGAAAAATCGCCGCCCCATCCGCCCCATCCGACCCCTCCGGCAGGTGGTGCGACACCATATGTCGAGTCTGCAGTGCAGCCTCGGCTTGTGCTTGTGCCAGCTGCCGCTGCAGAACTGGAACGGCGCGTTCCAACTCTGCAAGACGACTGTCCTGCTGCTGACGGTAGCCTGTGCGTGCCTGATGCATTCGTTCTTTGATGCCCCCTTCGGAGACAAAGCGTTTCTGCATGGTGGCCAAGAGATTGTGAAGCATTGAGACAGCCTGATGAATCAGTGTGATGCACAGGTTATACCTCTATCTTCTTGATGACCTTGGCGGGCACGCCGCCGACGATTGTGTTTGGCTCCACGTCTTTTGTGACCACGGCGCCAGCAGCAACTACAGCTCCATCACCTATCGTTACTCCTGCAAGGACTGTTGCATTTGCTCCGATCCATAC
>Ga0247608_10008353_pt1 | contig 10470 bp, 6 predicted proteins | sample 176DNAGHGlowgp2_FD_193490 | JGI IMG/M metagenome (GOLD analysis project Ga0247608, IMG submission 193490) | Sheep rumen microbial communities from Palmerston North, Manawatu-Wanganui, New Zealand - 1766 DNA GHGlow gp2 | ecosystem: Host-associated > Mammals > Digestive system > Stomach > Rumen ... | reverse complement strand
GAGCTGGTGGTGCAGGATGCTTACGGTCAAACAAGTTTGACCCGCCAGATTTTTCGTCAGATTGTATAGAAATGACGCCGCTGGGCTGTCGCCCAGCAAGGAATTTCTGTGCAAGATGACGGAAAAGTTGCAAGCAGATGCGCCGCCAAGCCGTCAGGCGGGCTTTGTGCGGTGTTGCCTTAAGAACCGGCGGCGAAGCCGAATATAAAATATTGAGCAAACTCTTGAAAAAGTTTGCTCAATACTTCAAAATGATTCTGATTTAAGACCGATTATTCGGCTGCGGGGAAGCTGCTGCGCTCCCCGAGCAAAAATGCCTGATGCATCTGCACATCGTCATGATCGACAGTGCCGTCGCCGCTGACATCGGCAGCCTCCGGATAACCGGAATCGCCTGCCTCCGCAACGCGCTGCATCAGCGTCAGATCGCGCCCGTCTACCCGGCCGTCGTCATTGAGGTCACCGTAGAGCACTGCCTTCTGCGGAAAGTTCAGCTTCCACCATGCAACATTGAACAGGTAACCGCTGCCGCCCTTGAATACGAAATAGAGGTCGTGTATTCCGGTTGCTTTTTCGAGTGCGGCACGCTGCGTCGCCCATGTCTGCCAGCCGCCGGTCGATGTGATATCGAGCGTGCCGATCAGTCTGCCGTCCGGTGCGTCAAGCCGCACTTCAATCGTGCTGCCGCCTGCATTTGCGCCGATGCGGAAGTCGATCGACTCTGCGCCGTCGCGGAAGTCCACATCCCTGAATCCGATGTAGTCGCCGTTTTCGATGTAAGCGACGTCCTGTCCGCCCTCGGAGCAGCTCTCGGTCTGGATGCCGGACTGCACATCATAGGATGCGGCGTCGATCTGCGAAGCCGAGCCGGTGATGCGCAGAATATGCTCGGATTTGCTCAGCACTCTGCCCTCTGCATCCAGCACAAAAATGCGGTATTCGCCGGATTCGGCAGGGGTGCGGATCGCGGTTTTTGTGCCGGAGGCTTTGGTCATGGCGCTGCCCGCCTTGAAAACGGTCGTGTTCTCCGGCGCAATCCAGACGGTTTTGCCCGCGCCGGCGCTGCGGATCGGGAGCTCTGCCTCGCACTTCGATGCGCAGCTTGCCGGGAACACATAGTCCGCATCGGTCTTCATGCCCGCCGGCATAATGCTGCGGAAGCTGTCCTGCAAGCCAGAGTGCAGGCAGTATTCATACTGCTTCTGCGGCCAGACATTGTCCGAAACCACAATCGGGTCGTCGATTGTGCTGTCGGGCGGGTTTTTGCCCATCTTCCGGACGGTTGCATAGGTGCGCAGGATGGTCAGGTGATGCTTCTGCCCGTAGTCCTCGCAGTTGATTGTATAGGTGACATTCGGGCTGATTTCGAGCACATTGTCATTTTCTTCGATGTAGGCTGTGCCCTCGTCATTGTGCAGACCGTAGGTCGGAGCGCCTGCGCCGCCTGCGGGAATGCCCTGAATATAATTCTCGTTGATGACCGTGCCCGGCATTTGTCCGATTGTGTAAATGCCGCCGCTGTCATGCAGACGGTTCAGGCAGTTGATGACGCGGTTATAGCAGATCATGTTGTCGCGGCAGGTCGTGGAATCCTTGAAATTGCACCAGCCCCAGCCGAGGTGGATGCCGTTATAGGCGGTTTTCTCGACCTGATTGCGGAGGATGCGGACGGAATCCGCATAATACACCGTAATCGCCGCGCAGCCGCCGAAGCCGTGGACAACGCTGATATCATAGAGCAGATTGTCGGAAATCTGATCGTTTTTGCAGAGTCCCTCGACGCCCGCAGGGAATTTCTCGTGATTGTTCCACGCGGCGTCGCCGATATAGATATGCTGCGGATGTCCGACCGTAATGCCGGAGCTTGTGATATCCGTGACGAAATTGCCGGAAACCAGCGTATTGATGACGTCATTCGACATATTGAGCCCGTCGGCGCCGCTGTGCTTGATGACATTGCCGGTGAATTCCAGCGACGAAGCGTTTTTGACGTCGATCATGCCGGGAAGCGTATCCGCCATTTCATACTTGCGGTTGTGCCAGTTGGAATCGGCAAAGGCGGTATAGCTCTGCGCCGCCTGACAGGTTGCCTTGCCGTGCGAGCCTGCGACGTTCGTGAGCTGATATTCGGTATGCGCAAAGGTCAGTCCGCGGAAGGTGAGGTTCTCAACGCGGTTTTCGGTCGATTTGCCTTCGATTACGATGAGCTGCTCTGCGACGGGCGCCTCTGCATCCGCTGCGGTCATATCCTCGCCGGAGAGCGGGTAATAATACAGCATATGCGCGGTTTTGTCGAAGTAAAATTCGCCGGGGGAATCGACAAATTCAAATGCGTTGTAAATCGTATGCCAGCCGCCTGTCGAGAAGCCCGCGCCCCAGCCCGGCGTCTGTGCGATTGCGCCGTAGGGCTGCTGCATCAGCAGAATGAACGAGCCGTTTTCATAGCGGATATCGCGGGAGCATACGATATTTTCGTTCCATGTTGTGCCGTTGACGACCTCGAGATCGTCGGTATTGCCTGTGATATGGGGCAGATCGGAGGCATTGTACTTGATGCCGTCGCTCTTTTTGCCGGAATCCCATGCCCAGTCTGCCTGCCCTGCCGAGACGGCGTATTCGCCGTAGCCGCCCTTTGCCCCGACGCCCCGGCTGCCCATATTGGCACGGTGATCGTTGACGAAGAAATTGCGGAGCTTGTAATCGCGGTCGAGCGGAGCCGACCAGAGCTTGTCATTGTAACGCTTCCAGCCGGTAACCTGCACGGCGCCGCTGAATACCGGATTTGCACCCTCTGCCGCCTCATAAATGATGCGGTTTCCGTTTTTGCCGGAATCTTCCGGTGTAAAATGCACCGGCTCGGTCATGCGGTAAATGCCGTCTGCAAAGCGGACGACGATATCGCCCGAAACACTGCCGCTGTGCTTTCGGACTGCATCGCGTGCGCCCGCGAGTGTTCTGAGCGGCTGAGATTCCGTTCCGGCATTGCTGTCATTGCCGTCCGGCGAGACGTAAAGCACGAGTGCCGCATCTGCGGCTTCCGTGTTCAGCGTCACGGAAGAAAGCGTACACGCCGCGACGGGCAGTGCGCACAGGAACGCCGCCGCACGGCGTCCCGTTCCCCTGAAAATCATATGATTTTCCCCCTTTATCTGTGATTGGAGACGCGTTTCTGTATACGTCCCCTTTTTTATCATATCACGGGGCAGGGGAGCGGTGCAATGCTTTTTTTGCAGATATTCTGGATGATTTACAGTTGCGCGGTTTCGCTTACCAGCCGAGCTCCATGAGCCAGTTATTGAGCTCGCGCTCGCGGTCGCGGAGCTCCTTGTCTCCGCCGGTAAAATGTCCCGGCTCCCGTTCGCCGACAATGCTGCCGTCTACCAGATACAGCACCCGGCTGCACTTTGCCGCAACCTTCGGGTCATGCGTGACACAGAGGATCGTTGTGCCGTCGCGGTTGAGCGAGAGAAGCTCGTTCATCACGCCGTCCGAGCCCGAGCGGTTCAGCGAGCCCGTCGGCTCATCTGCAAAGATCATGCTCGGCTTGTTCATCATGCTTCTGGCGATGCAGGCTCTCTGGAGCTGTCCGCCGGAGATTTCATTGATGTCATTCGTGCCGATTCCGTCGATGCCGAGCCGGTGCATGAGGGCTCTGCCGCGCTCTTCGATTTCGCGGCGGCTTTCGGTGTTCTTTTTGGATTTCACCGCAGGCAGAATGATATTATCCAGAACAGAGAGATTTTTCATCATATACATCTGCTGGAAGATGAATCCCATTTCCTCCAGCCGCAGCCGGGTCATGGCGCGGTCGCTGAGCTTCGAGGTCTCCTGCCCGTTGAAGAAGATTTCGCCGGCGGTTGCGCGGTCCATGCCGGAAACGCAGTAAAGCAGCGTGCTCTTGCCCGAGCCCGAGGGCCCCATGACCGCAATCATTTCGCCCTTGTTGACGGTCAGGTCGATATTCTTCAGCACATTATTCTGATGCTTGTTGACAATGTAGGTCTTGCAGAGTCCCTTTGCCTGTAATACGATACTCATTTTGATTTCCTCCTGTTATTCAATCGAGGCTGTGTCGGAAGCCTGAATGGTTCTGGTGTAAAGTGCGGTCAGGAAGGCGCCGGTGACCGCCGCGCCAATCAGCAGAAGCGGATAAATGACAAACACGCTGACCGGGTCAAAGTCGCAGGTGATTTTGGAAACGTCGCCGATCATGGAGCTGATCAGACCGAACAGCAGATTGCTGACCGGGAACAGCACCGCTGTGGAAAGGATGCAGGCGAAAACGGATGTGATGCCGAAGCGCAGGGTGTGCTGTGCGATGATGCTGCCGTTTGAGATGCCGACTGCCTTCATCAGCGCGATTTCGCTCTTTTCCTTCGAGATGAACGAGCGCTCCATCAGCACAACGATCATGACGGTTACAATCCCGGAGATAATCAGCATCATATCACGGATTGATTTCATCGTATCGGTCATGCCGGTGACCTCCTGAATGATCTCGGAGGTTGTATAGACCTTGTCGGTGCCGAGTGCTTTTTTGATGATTTCCTTGTCTTTCGCGATTGTTTCTTTATCGGGATTCCCTTCAAAGCGGATGTTGATGCCGGTCGATCCCGAGACTTCGGTATGCCCGAAGTCGAAATCTGTGTGGAGTCTCAGGCTGGGCGACATAAACGAGGAATGTCTGCCGGTGATGATGAATTCATACTCCTTGCCTTCGATGCGTGCGGTGATGCGGTCGCCGATCTTTACATGGAGCATCTCAAACACAGAAGATGTTGCGGTGACCTCATCGGGCTTCTGCGGCAGGCTGCCCTCTTCAACCGGAAACTGATAATCCGATTTGCCCTTTTGCAGATTGAGCTGAATGCCGGCTTTGGTATCGCCGTGCCGAACCTCCGCATACTTCATGATTGTCGTCGTACAGGTGCCGGGGATACCGTTTTCCTTCAGCATGGTTTCGATTTCTTCAATCGAATCGGAATATTTCGCGGCATCCATTAACATCGGTCTTAATATATCGGCATCCAGGATATGCGCCTCTGAAGTCGGAATATCAAAGAGCATATGGATTTTCTCGCTCTTGAGCGTCATCACGAAATTGGACATACAGGTTATGAGCAGGAGACAGACGGAAAAAACAACGGTGATGATGCCGAAGCGCTTGGGTGCGCTCAGAACGTCATTTGCCGCAAGGAAGCCGGTTGCAGGGAGCTTTGAGCGTCCCAGATGCAGCAGGCTCTTTTTGCGGAAGCGTTCGCCGGTCTGCCCGCTGCGCACCGCGTCAATCGGGGAGAGCTTACGGATTCTGCGCGTGCAGGAATAGCAGAACAGCATGATAATGATGACGACTGCCGCCGAGCTGACCAGCCCCAGCGCTGTGCTGTGTGCGCCGCGCAGCACCATGTTTTCGGATACGGTCTCCATCATCGTGCTGCTGAGCGGAATGGAGCAGAGGAAGCCGATCAGGGAGCCGATCACGGAGATTGCGAGATATTTTGCGATATAGAGGCTGCGAATGCTGCCGTTTGAAATGCCGACCGCCTTCATGACGCCGATTTCACGGAATTCCTCGCTGATCGTAAAGCCGATCGAGAACCGCAGCACAACGAATGCAGTCAGCATCAGCAGCACGCTGATTGCCATGAGGGTGTATGCGGCGATCATGTCATAGAGATAATAGAGCTTATAATCGTTTTTTGCGGTGTATCCGACTTCTGCCGGATAGTTATCTGCAATATCCTGAACGGCTTTGATGTTGTCGGTTTTTATCATACTCTGAACCGATGAGACCGGAACCTCCGGCTCCTCTTGCAGAACGGCATAATCCGCAGCATTGAGCAGCACTGCGGGAGGCGCATTGCCGTCAGTCGGGTGCGTTGCGCATTTCATAAGCCCCAGATATTTCAGATCCATTTCTGTCGCGCCGATTTTCAGCGTCAGGGTGTCGCCGGGCTTGATTTCCGTTCCTTTGGAAAACTGCTTTGTCGCATAGAAGCATCCTTTTTCGACGCTTTTAATTGCCTCATCATGCCCGTCAAACGGGATGATGCCAAAGGTATCGGCATTATAGACCCACGCGGGATTGATGAAGGTTTCGAGCTGCCTGCCGCGGAAGTAGAAATTCTTTGAGGACCAGATCGTCAGAGCCTCGAAGGTTTTGATTTCCTTGATGCCCTCCAGCGCCGCGAGATCCTCCTCTGCCTTGCTGCCCGGATTATAGCCCAGCGTGATATCCGGAACATCCGCGAGCTCAAAATAGCGGTCGATGCCGCCGGTCACGGCGTTGATGTTGTTCACGCTCGCCGAAGCGAACATGGCGGAAAGAATGACAAAGAGCAGCAGGATGATGTTCATTGTCTTTTTGCGCTTCAGGTCTTTTTTCAGAATTCGGAAGAACATAGCAAATACCTCATTTCTGTGCCTTGGTTTGTTCTGTGCCTTGATTATAGCACAGAAATTCTTAACAAGTCTTTAAGACAGCACCGGAAATATCCCTAAAATGGCTGAGAGCGGAATCGGATTCCTTGATGAAATGCATAAAATCAAATCACGGCGCTTTCTTTTCCAACAGAAATGTGTTAAAATAATCTCGGATGTGATTTTGTTTTATTTTGCATCCGGAAAGGATTACAGAAGAATATGGGGTTTGTTGTATCGGATTTATTCAAAAAATACGGGGAAAAGGTTGTTGTCGATCATCTTAGCTTTGAGATGAAGGAACCGGGCGTTTATGCGCTGCTCGGCACGAACGGTGCCGGCAAGACAACCTCGATCCGCATGATTCTCAATATGCTCGTCAAGGACGGCGGCACGGTTTCATGGAACGGGGAACCGCTTACGCTGCAAAACTGCAATGTGGGCTATCTTGCGGAGGAGCGCGGCCTCTATCCGAAAAATACGCTGATGGATCAGCTGATGTATTTTTCCTCGCTGCGCGGCGTCCCGAAGGCGGAGGCGAAAAAGCGCATTACTTACTGGGCGGAGCGCCTTGAGGCGACCGAATACCTCTTCCCGAAGCAGCAGGGCAAGAAAAGAGTCAAGCCCATGAAAGCCGATCAGCTCTCGAAGGGTAATCAGCAGAAGATTCAGTTCATGCTTTCACTGCTCTCCGATCCGGAGCTGCTGATTCTCGATGAGCCGCTCTCCGGTCTCGACCCGGTCAATACCGACCTGTTCAAGAGCATCATCCACGAGGAAATCGAAAAAGGCAAATACCTTATTATGTCCAGTCACCAGATGGCGACGATTGAGGAATTCTGCACCGACCTGACCATTCTCAACCGCAGCAAGGCCGTCTTGCAGGGCAATCTCGCCGAGATCAAAAAGAGCTACGGCAGAATTCATCTGTTCATCAAGGCGGAGCAGGATCTGCGCGCACTGATCGAACAGGCGGGCATCACGATTATTTCCGATGTCGGTTTCTCCTATCAGTGCCGCGTCACCGGCGAGGAGCAGGCGAATGCCCTGCTGAAAACGCTCGTCGAAAAGGGCATTACGCTGATTGCCTTTGAGCTGCGCGAGCCGAGCCTGCACGAAATCTTCGTCGAAAAGGTGGGCGATGCACATGAAGAATAATAAGACGTCCAATGTCGGCAGCGTCTTTCGCTATACGGTGCAGCAGCACTACAAAACGACGTCGGTCCGGATTTTTCTGCTGATTCTGTTTGTGCTTTCGATCGTGTCCATTCCGCTGATCCGGAGCATGGCAGGCTCAGAGAATGAAGTCTCCTCCTCGGATATCACAAAGCTGCGGCTTGTGAATCAAACCGAATTCGCAATCTCTGCCGATGATGTTCATGCGGACGAGCGCTATGCGAATCTCGAAATCATTGACGAAGCAATAGAAAAGGATGCGCTCCGACAGTATCTGCACGACAACGATACCGCTGCCGCCGCAATTATCTCCGCAGACGAATCCGGCGCGGGATTCAAAATCGAGGGCTATTACGGCGAGGACAGCAAGATCTCCGAAAACGATGCCGAAACCCTGACTCATGTGCTGGAAGATGCGTTTCATCAGGCGCTGCTGCGGTCACTCTCTGTCTCGCAGGCGCAGATCGACAGCATGAATACAAAGGTGTTCTCGTCAGTTGCAACCGTATCCGATTATCTCAGCGGCGACAAAAACAGCATGGATACCGCAACGCATATGTTCGTCAATCTGTTCTATTCTTATTTCGTTCTCATTGTCAGTGCCCTTGCAATGAGCTATATCTTCCAGCTCTGCATGGAAGAGAAGGTCTCAAAGCTGGTCGAATCGCTGCTGGTCAGCGTTTCTCCGGCAGCGCTGCTTGCGGGCAAGATTCTTGCCGTTACGACCTTCATCTTCGGCGGCCTTGCGATGATCGCGGTCGGAATCGTGATTTCATATCATATCGCCAAGGCAACCGGTGACGTCAGTATGATCGGAGATTTCTTCGCCAAGACCTTCAACTTCAGCTGGAATGCACTTCACATCGGGCTGAAAGGCTGGCTGATGATTGCGGTCTGTGTGCTGCTGGCGTATTTCATCGGCGCATTTTTCAGCGGCATTGTCGGCTCCTGCTGCTCGAAAACCGAGGACACCCAGCAGGCGAGCATCGCGGTTGTCTGCTTCCTGATGATCGGCTATTTTACCGCGAGCTTTACACCGGCATTGGAATCGGACGGCGTGAACTATTTTGTCTCGCTGTTCCCGATTACCTCGATCTTTACGGCGCTGCCGAATTATCTCTGCGGCAAGATTCCGTTTGCAGTCTTCCTGATTGCGCTGATTATCCAGCTTGCGACAGTCTTTCTGCTCGCAAAGCTCGCGGGCGCAGTTTACCGGATGATGCTGCTTTACAGCGGCAGCTTCCCGAAGCCCAGCCAGCTTTTCCGGATGCTCCGCGATAACCGCAGCACCGCAAAGGCTGCTGCCGGAAAGGAGGATTGATGCACGATGGCGAAATCTCAGATGAAGAAAAACCCCGTCTCCGGAATCGGACGCGTTTACGGCTTTACGCTCAAGCAGATCTGCTCCGCAAAGGGATGGATTATCTCGACTGTCATCATCGCTCTGCTGCTGCTCTGCGCCATTCCGCTGATTCTGCTTGCATCCTCTGCCATTTCAGACAGTGACAGCGACGACGGAGAGGCAAAAATCAAAACGGTGCTGGTCTGTGATGAAACAGACGGCAATGCCGATTATTCCGCGCTCACGAAGGGCGACCGCTTTACCGATCTGACCTATACCGCATACAGCTCGATGGACGAGGCTGTCGCAGCCGTTTCCGATCAGAATTCGACCGTAATTCTGCGCGTCACCAAGCCCGATAACACGATGCTGCTGACGGTTTATCTGCCGGATGACTCCGAAATCTCCCGCAGCAAGGCGAGCAGCTACGCGGAATATGCCGTCAAAATGTTCCCGGCGGTCCTCATGCAGAAGGCGGAGCTGACCCCTGAGAGCGTCATGCTTCTCTCCATGCCCGTCGCGTCCTCTGCATCCGAGCTGAAGCTCGATGCGGCGAAGGATGATGAGGAAAAGAACATTCTTGAGGAAATCCTCGCGATCCTGCTGCCGTTCCTGATGCTGCTGCTCATTTATATGATGGTCATTCTTTACGGTCAGAGCATGGCGAACAGCGTCATGCTGGAGAAAAACTCCAAGCTGGTCGAGACTGTTCTGACAGCCGTGAATCCGATCGCGCTCATGGGCGGCAAGCTCTTTGCGACCGCAACTGCTGCCGTTATGCAGATTCTGATCTGGCTCGGATGCGGAATCGGCGGCGGAGTCGGCGGTGTATTCCTTGCGAAGCAGATTAACCCGAATACCGAAAGCGAGGCTGTTCACGCCGTTTCACAGGTCATGGACAATTCCGATCTGTTCTCCGTTTCCGGCATTCTGCTCGCGCTTGTGATTTTCGCGCTCGGCTTTCTGCTGTACCTCTCGCTCGGTGCAATCGCCGGCGCACTGGCATCGAAGGCGGAGGATCTCAGCAAGACCAATGTCATCTTCGTTCTTGTGCTGATTGCCAGCTTCTTCATGGTCATGGGCAGCCCGAGCGACGTAGAAAAAACCAATTCGTTTATCTCCTCTGCGGCATGGATCCGCTACTTCCCGTTCACGGCGATTCTGGTCAATCCCAGTGAGCTGATCCTCGGCAAGATGTCGTTGCTGACAGCGCTGATCTCAATTGTGATTCTGATCCTGTCGGTTTCGCTGATCGTGTATGTTGCAGCGTCGATTTACAAAATGCTGCTGTTCTACCGCGGCTCGATTCCGACGCCGGCAAAGCTCATTGCCATGCGGAAGGACAATAAGAAGAAAAAGTCTTCTGCCGATTAAACAGATACAGAAAAGCCCCGGAGTGATCGTATCACTTCGGGGCTTCAGTCTGTCGATAAAGTCATTTCAGCGAAATGAAGTGCCTGTCAAAGCGGAATGAAAGATTGAATAATGGGGGAAGGAAAACTCTTGTTTTCCTTCCCCCAAGCCCCCATCTT
>Ga0247608_10008351_pt1 | contig 10470 bp, 9 predicted proteins | sample 176DNAGHGlowgp2_FD_193490 | JGI IMG/M metagenome (GOLD analysis project Ga0247608, IMG submission 193490) | Sheep rumen microbial communities from Palmerston North, Manawatu-Wanganui, New Zealand - 1766 DNA GHGlow gp2 | ecosystem: Host-associated > Mammals > Digestive system > Stomach > Rumen ... | reverse complement strand
CGACAGCCTACATAACCCCCATCGGTACCCGTCTCACTGATAAGCACCCAACCTGCAGGAGCCTTGAAGAGACAAGGAAAGGTATAACCCTCACCCCAGCCATTCTTTCCCATGGCATCATCAGTAGTATATGGGGTCTCATAACTTGGAGAGGTTCGTGCGAAACCACCCATCGGCTTTGATTGTGGACAAAGGAAGGTTGTCGTACCATCAGGCAATACAAAGCCACTTGTCTCACGCTCTACGACACAGACACGAGCCTCCTTTTTCGGATAGACCTTATAACGGAATGCCACATCGCGATTGCTCACACGAAAAATGATATCCATCACGTTTTGCCCGTCTTGCTCATACGAGGCCACAGCTTCTGTTGCCTCGTAGTCAACGTGGCTCTGCTTAATGTTGCGCAGGGCATAGCTCTCTTTCACCGTTTTGGTCACTACCGATTTCTGCGAAAGACCCTGACTATAGTCGCCAATATTGGTCACAAGTCCAAGGGCAGAAGGGGCAATAACGGTCTGCCCGTCATAGGCCACCTGATAGGCTGGTTGTCCATTGTCCAGACACAGCGTCAGGATGACTCTTCCATCAGGACTGGCAATCTTCTCATCTGCCTGTACTGTAGTCAGGTACAACAATAACAGGCATAACAAACATATTTTTTTCATATACTTTTGGTTTTAGAATTACATAACTGGTGGCAAAGATACAAAAAAATTTGCAAATATGAAAGAATATGATTATCTTTGCACGGATTTTATGATATAACTAACAATGACCAAACAAAACTTGATATGAAAAGAAATCTTTTATTGGTAGTCTTCGGACTGATTGTTGCAAATGCTTTTGCACAAAAACCTGCCATCCCCCGCGATGCGGCCCTGGAGGCAAAGATTGAGAAAACCCTCGCCAAGATGACGCTCGACGAGAAGATCGGACAGATGCTCGAGCTGAATCTCGACGTGATGGGTAACATGAAAGTAAAGAACGCGAAAGTTGATCGTGAGAAGGTGCGCTCCGTACTCCAGCAGTATGGCAGATCAGATTCAGAGATTGACGCGATGGTAAAGATGACTGATCAGGAGATTATCGATAAACTCGGTAACTTCCCTATCGACATCTATCAGGGTGAGACACAACGCGAATGGCAACTCAACGAGGCAATGCTCGACACACTGATTTCGAAATGGAAGGTAGGCTCTATCCTGAATGCTCCTGGCACTCGTGCCCCAAGTGTAGAGCAATGGCAGAAATGGATCCGCCTGATTCAGGAGAAGTCGATGAAGTATTTAGGCATTCCTGATATCTACGGACTCGATCATAATCATGGCGTGACCTATACACAAGGTGGAACACTCTTCCCCCAGCCCATCAACCTGGGTGCTACATTCAATACCGATTTGGCTTTCAGAGGCGCAGAGATTACAGCCTACGAGAGTCGTGCTGCTAACTGTCCTTGGGTATATAACCCTGTGGTAGACCTGAGTCGCGATCCCCGTTGGCCTCGTGTCTATGAGAGCTTTGGCGAGGATGCCATCGTAAACGCCAAGATGGTAGCTGCTGAGATTAAGGGCTATCAGGGTGAGGACAATAACCACATCGATCGTTTCCACGTAGGTACCAGCACGAAGCATTATTTTGCCTATGGCGCACCTTGGACTGGTAAGGATCGTACCCCTGCCTACCTCAATCCGGCCATCATCCGCGAGAAGTATTTCGAGCCCTTCAAGGCAGCTGCCCTTGCTGGCACGCTGACCATGATGGTCAACTCAGCATCTGTCAATGGTGTACCCTTGCATGCAAGCTATGAGTATCTTACCAAGTGGCTCAAGGAGGATCTGCAATGGGATGGATTCTTAGTAACCGATTGGGCTGACATCAACAACCTCTTCTCTCGCGAGAAGGTGGCCAAGGACAAGAAAGACGCTATCCGCATTGCCATCAATGCTGGTATCGATATGTCGATGGATCCCTATAGCGTGGAGTTCTGCATCCTGCTGAAGGAACTGGTCAACGAAGGTAAGGTGAAGATGGAACGTATCGATGATGCCGTTCGTCGTATCCTCCGTGCAAAGTATCGCTTGGGTCTCTTCGACGAGCCTAACACTGGGGGCAAGGGCTTCGAGAAGTTTGGCTGCGACGAGTTTGCCAAGGCTTCACTCCTGGCTGCTGAAGAGTCAATGGTTCTTCTGAAGAACGAGGGGAATATCCTGCCACTCGCCAAGGGCAAAAAGATCCTGTTGACAGGTCCTAATGCCAACCAGATGCGTTGCCTGCATGGTGGCTGGAGCTACACCTGGCAGGGTTCGAAGGCCGAAGACCTCTCAGAGAAGTACAACACCATCTACGAGGCGCTCTGCAATAAATATGGTAAGGAGAATATCATCCTAGAGCAGGGTGTGACCTACAATGAGAACGGCGCCTATTACGATGAGAATGCCCCAGAAATCGACAAGGCTGTGGCTGCTGCTGCCAAAGCAGATATGATTATCGCTGTCATCGGTGAGAACTCTTACACAGAGACTCCTGGTAACCTCACAGACCTCTGGCTTTCTGAGAACCAGCGCAATCTGGTGAAGGAACTCGCCAAGACGGGCAAGCCCATCATCCTCGTGCTGAATGAAGGTCGTCCGCGCCTCATTGCTGACATCGAGCCGCTGGCTAAGGCGGTGGTAGATATCCTCATCCCAGGCAACTATGGCGGCGATGCTCTGGCTAACCTGCTGGCTGGCGATACTAACTTCTCTGGTAAGATGCCCTACACCTATCCGCGTGAGATCAACTCGCTGAATACTTATGATTATAAGGTGTCTGAGGAGGTTGGCACTATGGCTGGTGCCTATAACTACGATGCCAAGGTGAGTCTGCAATGGCCCTTCGGCTATGGCCTCAGCTACACCACCTTCGAATACTCGAACCTGAAGGTTGACAAGGCGCAGTTTACTGCTAATGACATTCTTACCGTCAGCGTGGATGTGAAGAATACAGGCAGCAAAGCCGGTAAGGAGGCTGTATTGCTTTATTCGAGCGATCTCATTGCCAGTATCGTACCAGACAATAAGCGTCTGCGCGACTTTACGAAGATCTCTTTGGAGCCAGGAGAGACCAAGACTGTTACCTTCCAGCTTCCAGCCAAGAAACTCGCCTTTGTTGGTGCTTGTGGCAAGTGGACCCTCGAAGAGGGTGACTTCATCCTGAAGGTAGGCAATCAGACTGTTCCCACCGCCTGCACCCAAACCAAGATCTGGGACGAGCCGAATATCTGAATCCTAAGAGATATATAACCAGAATTGCCACCTTTAGCTTGGGTGGCATTTTTGGTTTACCCGGAGTAAAGTCCAGGTTTACTCGGAGTAAAGTCGGGGTTTAGTCGGAGTAAAGTCTGTCTAAGTATAAGCATACACAGCATCCGATACGTTAATAAATCAAAAATCTTTCGGAATCCGTGCAAAGTTTCTGAGGTTCGTGGGTTCTATCTATAGAAATGTTTAATGGGTTTTGCGATGAAACAGATAATAGAAAAGATTCTGATGACGCTGGTAATCATCATGATAGCAGCGCTGATGGGTACGATGATGACAAGTTGTACGAGTGATGACGATGCTGTGGAATCTCTCTCGGGCCCTGACGATGAGCTCTATGCTATCATCGTTGACCCCAATGAGCAATTGATAGATATCACGCCTCAGGATTATGTGCTGACACTCAACGACATCGTGGCCTATAACCCTGAAAATGGCGAGATGAAGGTAAAGGGAGGTGAGCGAATCAGCGAAAAGGCATTCCCTGTACCAAAACAATGGAGTATCCGGTTCTATTCTAAAGATAAGTTGCTCTTTAGCGCCAATCTGAACTCAATCATTTCCAGCATAATAGGCGGACCAGGATTGACATTCGAACACTGGTGGGGGCCTGATAAGGATGGCTACAGCCGTTTTAAACTTGACATCATCCGTATCGTAGATGAAAAGGGTCGTGTGCTGGAGGGCGATCTAAGCAATAGCGAGAAGGCTGGGTTGGCACAATTTGAACAGATATTGAAAACCTACGGGAAAATCAACAAGGATATTACTTGGAATTGGGAAAACAAGTATTAAGAAACAAGAATGCCACCCAGAAGATTGGGTGGCATTCTTGTTATTCTTTTAGTCATCTGCGAAGGCGGCAGCCTCAGCTTCAGCTATGATTTCCTCACGCGATTTCTCTTTGTGAGTGACGTCAGAGAGGTCGTAATCTACCAAATCACTCCTTTTGGCCAGGAATTCATCGTTTAAAGCGTCTTCCCCGTTGGAAGACACAGATGTCTGCTTGGACTTGCGATTCCGCTTAGGAGCAGGGTTTGCGGGCTCCTCAGCGGGCGATTCCTTTGGCTCCTGCTCGATGATGAAGTTCTGTTCCTGTTCTGTGTCAGGAACGGCCATAGCAGGCTCTTCCTCCATCTTGGTACGTTCAGTCTTCGACTGGAACACAGCTTCCACGAACTGTGGTTCGCGCTTCAGGCGCTGGAGTGTATCCTTGGCAGCCAATTGCTGGGCTTCCTTCTTGGAGTAGCCTGTGCCTCGCTCGCCCTCGATGCCCTCAAGCATCACCTGAAAACTGAAGATAGGACTTCCATTCTCATCCTTCTTCTGCTTCAGCATACGGAAATCCATTCGTACACGATTCTTCTGACTCCACTCGAGGAGCTTCGACTTGAAATTGACTTCCTTAAAGGCCACCTTGTCGATGTCGACATAACGGCCCAGAACGCGCTTCTCAAAAAACTCGAGACAAGCCTCGTAGCCACGATCGAGATAGATGGCACCTACAAGGGCCTCGAAGGCATTGCCCTCGACATAGCTGTTGTGAGAGGTGCTGTGGCCTGCAGAAAGTAAGAGATTGCCCAGACCCATCTCGTTGGCTATCTTGCCCAACGTATCGCGTGATACGAGCTTAGAACGCGTATTGGTAAGGAATCCTTCGCGCTTACCCTCATAGTGGCGGTATACGATGTATCCTACCGCAGCATCGAGTATGGCATCACCCAAGAACTCCAGTCGCTCGTTGTTGAGCGGCTTGCCCTTGTCATTGCGCTTGCGGATGCTCTTATGCATCAGCGCCATCTTGTAATACTCGATGTTGTGGGGATAGAACCCCAGTATGGTGTAAAGAGCAGAAAAAAGCTCCTTCTCCTTGCGGAAAGGGAGCTTGATTCTATCAATAATGTCGTTAAGCTTCATACTTCTTGAATACCACACAAGCATTATGACCACCAAAGCCGAAGGTGTTGCTGAGACCAGCACGAACCACGCGCTTCTGAGCCTTGTTGAAGGTGAAATTCAGATTGTAGTCGATCTCAGGATCGTCATCGCCTTCCTCGTGGTTGATAGTGGGAGGAATGATGTCGTTCTGGACAGCCAGAACAGTAACCATAGCCTCAACGGCTCCAGCGGCACCCAGCAGATGGCCCGTCATCGACTTCGTAGAAGAGATGTTCAGCTTGAAGGCTGCATCACCAAATACCTCCTTGATGGCCTTAGCCTCAGAGATATCACCCACATGGGTAGATGTTCCGTGAACATTAATATAATCGATGTCCTCGGGCTTCAACTGTGCATCCTCCAGGGCATTCTTCATCACAAGCTTAGCTCCAAGTCCCTCAGGGTGAGAAGCTGTGATATGGTGAGCATCAGCGCTCATGCCAGCACCTACCATCTCAGCATAGATCTTGGCACCACGTGCCTTAGCATGCTCCAGTTCCTCAAGAATCAGACAGCCAGAACCCTCAGCCATGATAAATCCATCGCGGCTTGCACTGAATGGACGGCTAGCTTTCTCAGGCTCATCGTTACGGGTAGAGAGGGCATGCATAGCATTGAAACCACCTACACCAGTAGCACAGATAGCAGCCTCAGCACCACCAGCAACGATAGCATTAGCCTTACCCAGACGAATCAGGTTAAAGGCATCAGCCAAAGCATTAGAAGAAGAGGCACAAGCAGAAGCTGTGATGTAGTTGGGACCATGGAAGCCATACATAATGGAAATCTGACCAGCAGCGATGTCAGCAATCATCTTCGGAATGAAGAAAGGATTGAACTTAGGACCATCGGCTTCATGGACACCATAATACATTACTTCGTCCTCGAAGGTCTTAATTCCACCGATACCAACGCCATAGACCACACCGATGCGGTCTTTGTCTTCAGTCTCCAAATCCATCTTACTGTCCTCAACAGCCTGCTTGGCAGCAATCAGGGCCAGCTGTGTGTAGCGGTCCATCTTACGTGCCTCTTTACGGTCCAAAAAGTCGTTTACGTTGAGGTTCTTAACCTCACAGGCAAACTTTGTCTTAAATAAAGTTGTATCGAAACTTGTAATAGGTGCGGCACCGCTAACTCCGTTGAGCAGGTTTTTCCACATCTCTTCAGGAGTGTTGCCAACGGGAGTAACGGCTCCCAGACCTGTTACAACTACTCTTTTTAATTCCATAAGCTAATATTAAAACATAAGGGTTGCTTCAAGACAGAAGCAACCCCTTATGTTATTCTTCATATTTATTTTGCGTTCTCCTCGATGTAAGCGATAGCGTCACCAACGGTACTGATCTTCTCAGCCTTGTCATCAGGAATAGAGATACCGAACTCCTTCTCGAATTCCATGATCAACTCAACAGTATCCAGTGAATCTGCGCCCAGATCATTTGTGAAGCTGGCCTCAGCCTTTACTTCTGCTTCATCAACACCGAGTTTGTCTACGATAATTGCCTTTACTTTGCTTTCAATTTCTGACATAATTGTAATACTTTAAAATGTTAATAATGATTTTGCTATCTTGAAAAATACGGCCTTTTGCCGAAATCGGGTGCAAAGTAACACATTTTCTTTCACTTACGCAAATTTTTTTAAGAAAAACTGACTTTCTTTTGCACAAAAGGGGGTTATGTGTGCATAAATTTGGCTCTTTTTATATGTTTCTCGACATAAAATTTAAAAAATTGATGAAAAACTTCACTTTTAGTTGGTCAATTGAAAAACTTTCTGTAGTTTTGCGGAATAAAACGAATAGAAATGTCATTTACAGAGCAAGCTAACCAAATTTTCAATCGGGTAATAGCGGATTATCATCTCACGGATGATGTCAATACCCCGATTAAGAATCCGTATCAGAAAGATACGATTGAATACAGTCTTTATTTGAAGTGTTGGATTGATACTGTCCAGTGGCACTATGAGGATATCATCCGTGATCCTCATATTGATCCTATAGAGGCCCTCGCCCTGAAGCGCCGTATTGACCGCAGTAACCAGGACCGTACTGATCTGGTAGAAGAGATTGATTCTTATTTCCGTCAGTTTTACAGTGATGTTGTGCCTGGTCCGGGTGCCCGTCTGAATACGGAGAGTCCTGCCTGGGCTGTAGATCGTCTGAGTATTCTCGCCCTGAAAATCTATCATATGCAGGAACAGGTGGATCGTAAAGATGCCAATGCAGAACATATTGCCCGTTGTAAGGCTAAGCTCAACGTATTGTTGGAGCAGCAGAAAGATCTTTCATTGGCCATCGACCAGTTGTTGGAGGATATTAGTGCTGGACGTAAGTACATGAAGGTGTATCGACAGATGAAGATGTACAACGATCCCACCACTAATCCAATACTCTATAAGAAGTAAGAAAGGATGAAGAAAGAGCATATACTTGTGATACGATTCTCAGCATTAGGCGATGTAGCCATGACTGTACCCGTGGTATGGGCATTGGCTACCCAATATCCTGATATTCGCATCACAGTGCTCAGCAAGAAATTTGCGCGTCCGCTTTTCGATGATTTGGCTCCTAATGTCAACTTCATGGAAGCCGATTTAAAACAGGAGTATCATGGTGTAAAGGGACTTAACGCATTATATCGCCGTTTGGTTGCCAAACAGTTTACTAAGGTTGCTGATTTGCATAGTGTGCTTCGTTCCGACTATCTCCGTATGCGTTTCAACTTGGGCAGATATCGTGTAGAGCATATCAACAAACACAAGAATCAGCGCAGAAAACTTATCTCCTATAAGAATAAGGTACGTAAGCAACTACCCTCTTCTTTTGAGAATTATGCAGAAGTATTTGCCCGCTTAGGTTATCCTGTTGACATCCGACAATTCCGTAGTATCTTCCCTGAAGAAGGTGGTAACCTCAATCTGTTGCCAAAGGAAGTGGGACCTAAGAAGAGTTTTGAGACTTGGATAGGTATTGCACCTTTTGCTGCCCATCAAGGAAAAATATATCCTCCAAAACTGATGGAACAAGTTATCTTCAAACTGATTCAGCAACAGCCTAACGTGCGTATCTTCCTTTTCGGAAAGGGAGAAGATGAAGACAAATACTTCCCTTTGTGGAACGCTCAATACCGCCAATGTCTTATTGTCAATAAATGCTGCGAGAGCATGTATCAAGAGCTCATTTTGATGAGTCATCTGAATGTCATGCTTTCTATGGACTCTGCCAATATGCATTTGGCTTCATTGACTGGTATACCTGTTGTCAGTGTTTGGGGAGCCACCCATCCCTTGGCAGGTTTCCTTGGCTTCAACCAAAATACCGATAATGCCATACAACTTGACCTTGAGTGTCGCCCCTGTAGTATTTTTGGCAATAAACCTTGTCAGCGTGGTGACTATGCTTGTCTACAGAACATTCCGCCTGAGCGGATTGTTGAGAGAATAACAACCCTCATTAATAACTAAAACTTTCTTAATTATGAAGTATGTATGTGAAGTATGCGGTTACGTCTATGACCCCGCAGTAGGTGATCCTGACAGTGGCATCGAGCCAGGAACAGCATTTGAGGATATCCCCGATGATTGGGTATGCCCCATCTGTGGTGTAGGCAAAGATCAATTCAAGCCTGAGTGAGAAATAATAAGGTGGCAAAACGATTGCCACCTTATTTATATATAAGAGCCTTAGCGAAGTGCCAGATGATTATACCAGCTGTTACAGATACATTCATGGAATGTTTGGTACCAAATTGAGGTATTTCCAAACAACCATCTGATGCATCTATCACTTCCTGATGGACACCCTTTACCTCATTTCCTAAAATTACAGCATACTTAGTATTATTAATAGGTGTAAAAGTCTGTAGCTTAGTTGAACCATGAGCCTGTTCTACGGCAAAAATCTCGTAACCATCTTTTCTTAACGTCTCAACGGCTTCCATAGCCGTCGGATAATAATGCCAAGTCACACTGTCTTCTGCACCAAGAGCCGTCTTATGAATCTCTGTACTGGGAGGTGTTGAGGTTATACCGCACAAATAGACAGACTCAATACGGAAAGCATCACCTGTCCGAAATACGCTACCTACATTATGCATCGAACGTACATCGTCAAGTACTACTACTAAAGGTAGTTTTTCTGCCTCCCTAAACTCCTCTACAGAGAGGCGCTGCATTTCTATTGTCCTCAGTTTCTTCATATCTGCTGCAAAGGTACGAAAAAGATATGAAAAGCGAAAAGTAATAAATAAAAAGTTGTGGATAAACCTGTTGATAACTATGTGGAAAACATGGTGGATTATAAACAAAATACCATCTTAAGCCAGGAATTAGTGGATATCAACACACTTATTATTGTCATTTAAACAACTTTTCCACCATTTTTTGCTGAAAAAAGATATAAACTTATTAATTTTGCACCGAAAATAGAAATTGTGGATAAATAACGTTAGGTATTCATTATCAAGCAATAACAATTCACAGTAGTAGTTAATAGTGTATGTTTTACAGTTTATAAGTTATCTCACAAGAAAAAGAGAGAAAAGTTATCAAGATATTAACGGCATATCATACTACTTATTCTTTTTTAAAAATAAAAAATAAAAGAAAATAAATATATTGTAATGTTGAAAACTGAAGCATTGAAAGCGGAAATCCGTCGTTTATGTAAAGAGAAGGATGCCATTATCCTGGCTCACTATTATACAATTGGCGATATTCAGGATATTGCTGATTTTGTAGGTGATTCATTAGCTTTGGCAAGAAAGGCTGCAGAGACAGATGCTAAGATCATGGTGATGTGTGGTGTTCATTTCATGGCAGAAACATGTAAACTGCTCTCTCCTGATAAGATGGTACTTTGTCCTGACCTTGAAGCAGGATGCAGTCTGGCAGATAGTTGTAAAGCTGAGGATCTGAAAAAGTTTAAGGAAGAACATCCTGGTTATCAAGTCATCAGTTATGTGAATACTACAGCAGCGGTGAAGGCTTTAACTGATGTAGTTGTAACCAGTGGTAATGCCAAGAAAGTAGTAGATCAGTTGCCAAAGGATGCTAAGTTGATATTTGGTCCTGATTATAATCTTGGTAATTATATAAATGAGGTAACAGGTCGTGAAATGTTACTTTGGAATGGTGGTTGTCATGTACACGAACGTTTCTCTGTAGAAAAAATCATTGAATTGAAGAAACAATATCCTGAGGCTGTAGTGATGGCTCATTTAGA
>Ga0247608_10008349_pt1 | contig 10472 bp, 8 predicted proteins | sample 176DNAGHGlowgp2_FD_193490 | JGI IMG/M metagenome (GOLD analysis project Ga0247608, IMG submission 193490) | Sheep rumen microbial communities from Palmerston North, Manawatu-Wanganui, New Zealand - 1766 DNA GHGlow gp2 | ecosystem: Host-associated > Mammals > Digestive system > Stomach > Rumen ... | reverse complement strand
TCACGTAGTCCTCAAATCTTCGTGGTCGATATACCGACGTCTATTCCTATTATTATTCCCATGATAGCATAGTTTTGGTTGCAAAGGTACGAATAAGTGAGTGAAAATCCAAAGGAAATGTGGAAAAAATGAAAACCCCTGCTAGAGAAATCTCTAAGACAGGGGTTCATAATGAAAGGAGGAAATGTGGTACCTCCAGGAATCGAACCGGGGACACACGGATTTTCAGTCCGATGCTCTACCAACTGAGCTAAGGCACCAAAATGTTTGTTAGAACACTGCATTCTTTCGTTTGCGGGTGCAAAGGTACGAAGAAAAAAACAATCGGCCAAACTTTTGGCCGATTATTTTTGTTTTTCTATTTAAAAAAGTGTTTTATGTTGGTCTTTTTATCATTTTTGCTCCTCTTTCCCCTTGTTCTTGAAGGCCTCTTTGTTGGCCTTGATCTGTTCTTCAGCCTGCTTGTAGGCCTCGCTCTTATCGTCCATGATGACTATCTTCTGCAGCTTGGCCCAGCGGGCGGCATCGTAGTCCTTGACGCTGATGAAGAAGCTGAAGCGCGCCTGTTTGCCCTCCTTGACGGGATACAGGCTCTGCCAGTTGCTGCAGCCCTTGCCCGTTGCAATGGCATTGCCGTCGGCGTCGTAGGCCACGCCGTTATAGTTCATGAAAGGTGTCTGCTGGTTGGCATCGGCTGTCAGCAGGGCGGTGGTGTGGGCCTCGCGACTGTCGTCGAGTGTGAAGTTCTTCTCAAGCTTCAGCGGCAGGCCTTCTGCCAGTTCGGTAGGAATCTCCTTGCCTTCCAGGGCCTTCCCCACGGCGGGCAGTGTTTCTTTCTTGAACTTTAAGGTGTGGCCCTGGTTAATGAAGTCGGTCCAGAACTCCTTGGCCTTGTCGGGGTCGCTCTTCTTCAGCTCGTCATACTTGGCTGATGCTGCGGCTTGGGCAGCCTCGTATTCTGCTACGACCTTGGGCAGCTCGCCCAGGATACCGTCCGTAGGCAGTGCGGCAGCTTCTGCCTCTGCGCTGTTACTACCACCGCCGCATGCGGCGAACATACTGGCCATGAGTGCTATCGCACCAATGGCGAAAAGATTTCTTGTTGTTTTCTTCATAGCTGTTTTCATTAATGAATAGAAAAATACTTCCTTATTTTACTCTCCTTTATATCGGGTTCTCTTGTTTTGCAGTTTGGCGTACCCCTTGATGCCGTCGGGATTGTAGATGTCCAGATGGTCGTAGCCGTACATGATGAGGTTGCCCTGCTGGTCGAAGTACAGACGGTCGCTGTTGCGCTGGATGGCGTGCGGACGCTTCAGTATCTGGTCGAAGATGGTTGTCGTCAGCTTGTCGGTGACCTTCGGTGCGTTGGCGAAGTCGGTCGACGCCCACTCGCAGTAGTACTGTCCGTACTCTTCGCACTCGGCAAACATGCGCTTCTCGCCCATGGCGAAGTTTTGGAAGCGGTTGTCCTCGCTCTCCAGCTGGTAGACAAGCTGCCACTTGGCTTCCTGCCAGGGCAGCGGGGTCTTGGCTATGAAGCGGTTCCAGCAGCCGTAGAGCATGCCGTCCTTGACAATGGTGGACTGGATGTCGCTCTTGATTTTATAGTACTTGGCACCGCCTTCAGCCTCATGGTAGGGCTTGATGTGGGTGTTTGCGGTCGTCGGTACGGCAACAATCTCGCTGGTGGTGACGGCTATAAATGCACCGTCGTCGAATACGAAGGCGTTCTGGATGCCGTTGCTGGTATACTCGCGTACAAACTTACACTGTCCGCCGTCCATGTCGAACAGCAGGGCTCCCGTTCCATAGGCTACCAGCCAGCGCTTGTTGGGTGAGAACGTGATGCCGTTGAAGGCATGCTGGTGGCCGATGATGCCCTTGCCGTAGTCTGAGGTGGGGTAGAGGCATGGCGATGTCCCGCGGTCAGTGCCGTTGTATCGCACCAGTCCCACGTTGGTCACCATCATGTAGAGGTCCTTGCCGTCGTGGCCGATGGCGGTAATCATCTTTTCGCGGCCGCCGGGAATGAACTGCTTGATGTCGCCGGTCTTCTTGTCGACACTCAGCACAGAACGGTCTAACTGTTCGATGAAATAAAGAAAGTCAGAACTTTCGGCCAATGGCTTCTCTAACGAACAGTCGCCCATATTGACAATGGCAATATTTGAAAGTGTGTTGGTTTTCTTTGCTGCTGTTGTGGCTGCCGACTTGCGTACCGGGGCCTTGCCTCGGCGCTGTTGTGCACCAGCCGTCAGGGCGATGGCCAGTGCAAGAATGATAATGGTACTGATACGTTTCATTGTTTTTTCTTATTAGTATACTGTTTTCTTGCCGTTTCTCAGATAGACCCCTTTCCGGGTAGGTCGGCCTTGTAAACGACGTCCATTCAGGTCGTACCATGTGTCTGTACCGGCGCTTGTGCCGCTGCTGGTGGTACGGATGTCGGAGGATGCGGCATCATAGACGGTGATAGTGGCTGTTAGTCCGTTGCTGGCTGTTGTCGTAATGGTGACAGGGTCGGTAATGGTTCTGCGGACAGTCAGTTGGCCATTACTGATACGAACATTCGAACTGCTGGAATCCCAACTGACGCTCTTGTCGGTAGCGTTCTCGGGCAGGATGGTCACGGTGAGCTGTCTCGTGTCACCCCTGCTCAGCCATAAGTCACCCTCGTTGATGACGATGCTTTCGACCTCTACTCTGGGTTCAGTCACCTGAATGTACTCAGTCGTGGCCGACAGCGTGAACAGCGAAGCATACGTCTGGTCATCGGCAGTTGCCTTGATGTTTGCCCTTCCCGCACCGACAGCTGTCACGACACCGTCGGCATCTACGGTTAGCACCTTTTCGTCGCTCGATGTCCATACCACTTTCTTGTTGATAGCGTCGGCAGGATAGATGGATGCCACCATTTGTTGGGTCTGGCCAATCTGCATACGGTCGGTATATTCGGCCAGACTGATGCCGGTGGCTGGTGTTGGTATGCCTGTTAGTGCCTGTCCATCCAGCTGGAGTCTGATGGCCACTAATTCTCCACCGCCATATCGCGGGTTTGAACGGACGTAGGCCTCGCAAGGCTGTTCTATGGCGTTGTCATAGCGACTGAATTGGATGTTGGGTCCGTCAGTGGTCAACCGCAGAATGCTGGCTGCTTCGCTCATCGTGGGACCGTCGTAACCGGTGAGAATCTTGTCGGCTATAGCGGTTCCCGTCTCTGAGGTAATGGTCAGCGTGATGGTGGGCTGTGTAGAGCGAAGGATGACGGGTACCGCGGCCGGAATGATGCCGTCGGTGATTTCCTGAAGCACCAGCGTGCAGAAACCATTGGTTGTTTCTTCCCCGGAGAGGAGCGCTGTCGTGTAGGCTTTCGTGTGCTCGTCCACCTTGTAGTTGCCGTATTTGCGGTAGAAAGTGCCCCAGTAGCTGCCGGCTGCCTGCTGTCCGGCAATGACGGCCTCGCGGAGCACGGCGCCATTGTTGGCGACGATATCTTGCAAGGTGCTTATGGAGGCATTGTAGCCACGACTGACGAAACCGCTCACCTCCCGATGGGTGGTGTAGTCGGCTTCATATCCCCAATAGGTGACGACATTCTGAGTGTAGTAGTTCTCTTCGAGTTGTTCAGGTGCTGCGCTGAGCACAATGGCTGCCGTCATCTCCCAGTCGCCCTTCACACTGCCGCTGTTGGTGCAGTGTTTGAGAGACGAATCATACGAGCAGGCGTAGGCTATGCCGCCACGTACTTCGACATCGGCGGTATTGGTGCAGTAAGACACCTCTGAGTTCTCGACCAGGCCGACCACGCCTCCTGCTGTCTGTCCTTTGACAAATCCCTCGTTGGTGCAGTGGTCCATGCTGCTGTCGTAGAGGTAGCCTATGATGCCTCCTACATAGATGGTGGCGCTCATGCCCGGGTCGCGCGTACTTATTTCACCCCGGTTGGTACAGTTGCTGACGGTGGTACGATTCACGTAGCCTGCAATGCCACCCAGTGCACGGTATGTTCCCGTTATCGTACCCTCATTGGTACAGCCGGTGATGGTGTTGCCTGGGCTTTCCATATTTCCCACAATACCACCAGTATAATTACTTCCCTCCACCGTACCGGCAAAGCGACAGTCGCTGATGGTGGATGGTCTTGTCCCGTCGGAATCCCCATACACTTGAGCCACGATGCCAGCTGTGGGACCTGTAGAGGCGGATACATGTGCATAGCTCACGCATCCGCTGATGGTGCTGTGTTCGCACTGTGCCGCAATGCTGGCCTTATATGTTTGGGCGGTAAAGGCACTGTTCTCGTCGATGATAATATTCTTAACGGTAGCATCCTTTAGGTAGCCGAAGAGGGCAGCATTGTTGGCAATGCCCCACAAACCTTGTTCGGTGACGGTTTGGCGTATCACCTTCATATTTTTGATGGTGTGTCCCTTTCCATCGAAGGTGCCGCTGAACGAACTGTAGCCGTATGATGTCTCGCCGATAGCCACGAAATTGCCTCCGGCAAAGTCCACCTTGTCAGCACTGGCAAAGTCAACGTCGTTCTGCATGCAGAAGTAATAGCCTTGGAAGTTGACGCCCCCCATCACCCATTGGTGCAGGTAGCGGAAGTCGGCGATGGTGTTCATGCGGAAGGGGTCTGCTTCGGTGCCCTTGCCTCCGCTGGGAAACTCAAAGTCGAGAAGGTCGTCGGCCTGTGACGGCATCCATAACACAGATGCAAAGAGTGCCAAAAGGAGTAATGCGTTTTTTTTCATTATTATACCATTCTGTTTGTATGTCGTCTTGGTTTTTCTTTGTATTCTTTTTATCATTCACTCCTTTCTCTTGTTTCTTTCCGTCTATTCTCTTCGCGGACGTCACTTATCCATTTCTTGTTTTGTTTATCGTAGTCATCCATCATTTTATCCAAGGGTTCGGCGGCGGCTTGCAGTGTCGCAAAACCGAGGCTGAGAATCTTGATGACTATACGATAGAGTCCGCCAATAGCGCGGAATATCGGTCCGATGACGGGTAGGCGGCTCAGGAAATTCAACAGCCAGTTAACTACCATTACACCTACCACAATACTTACGATGAGTATAATCCATCCCATCACCATGGCCATTTCTGTTGACCAGAGAAATAATCCGTACATATCAAATCATTTTAGAATTTCTTTGTGCAAAGATAGTGATAAACGAAAAAAGTGGCTTTTCTTGTGGCGGTCTTTTTCGTTCATTCGAACAATTTCGAGTGTCAAATCGTATATTTTTACGGATTGACAGACGGGAAAGTTCTGTGTTTGGTAAAAAAGTAGTATCTTTGCAGCATGGAAAACTACATGAACATATTGGCATTTCTGATAGGAGCGTCAACGGCATTCTTTGCTATCTTTGCCCTGCACATCCTTTTCTGGCGTAAGCGCGGGACACGCTTCCAGACGGTGCTGGGCAGCATCATGGCCGTGTGGGCGGTGTGGTGTCTGAAAGATGTTGTCGAGACATTTCCCGGGATGTATAATGACAAGGTGCTCAACTGGATCTTCATCATGGATGCCTGGTCGGCACTGACCTATACTGTCTTCGTTTTCGAGGCAGTGATGCCAAGGTGGACTACTGGCAAACGGCTTTCATGGTTAGCGGTGCCTTTTTCCGTCTTTACCTTATTATATTATATATGGCCCGTTCAGCAGGTTATCTATGCTGAGGCGGCATTTCTCTGGTGCTATGCCTGGACCATTGTTTTCGTGGGGTGGGTGAAGGTGCGTCGGCGCATCAAGTATATTCATGACAACTTCTCCAATATTGACCATATCGACGTAGCGTGGCTGAAATCAGTCTTTGCCTTTGTCATTGTCACCCAGCTGGCGTGGCTGTTTACGTCGTTATATGCCACTGTGCTGGTAGACATCGTCTACTATCTTTCTATCATTCTGCTATGGCTGATGGTATTGCATTATAGCTGGGACTTCCGGCCCATTGACGAGGAACTGGAACATGCCAGCCATGCAGACACCAAAAGCAGCGCCTCTGTGATTAGGGAAGGCGCATTGGAACAGTTGGTGGAAGAGCTGCAGCTGTACCTGAAGAAGAATTTGACGCTTACTGACCTGGCGGTGGCCATGAACAGCAATCGCACCTATGTGAGCAACTATCTGAGTCAGGTTCGTGGACAGACATTCTACGACTACATCAATCAGTTGCGCATCGAGCGTGTCAGTGTCCCCTTGATGCGCGAACATCCTGAATACACTTTAGAGTATGTTGCTGCGGAGAGTGGCTTTGCTTCTATCTCTACGTTTCGTAGGGCATTTGTGAAACTGATGGGGCAAACGCCTCGCCAGTATATAACGGATTCCAGCCCTGTGCCTTGAGTTCAAATTCCTGGCTGTCGCGGGTGACGAGGATGTGGCCGAGGGTCTCCTTCGTGATGTGTCCGATGAGCTTGACGTCCTCCATGTCCTGTATCTTCTCATGGTCGCCGATGGGGACGGTGAAGAGCAGTTCATAGTCCTCACCGCCATTGAGGGCGCAGGTGGTAACGTTCATGTTCAGTTCTTCAGCCATTACTGCCGTCTGGTAGTCAATGGGAATCTGCTTCTCGAAGATGCGGCAACCAACACCAGACTGCTTGCAGATGTGCATCAGTTCGCTCGACAGACCGTCGCTAATGTCCATCATTGCCGTGGGACGGATGCCCGCCTCGCGTAATTTATTAATAATGTCGCCACGAGCCTCGGTCTTCAGTTGGCGCTGCAGGAGGTATTCCTTGCCAGCGAAGTCGGGTTGAAAATCAGGCACGGCTTTGCCGTTTTTCTTGGCTTCGTCCACCATCTGGTAATAGACGGCTTTTTCGCGTTCCAAGAGCTGGAGCCCCATGTAGGCGGCACCAAGGTCACCCGAGACGCAGATGAGGTCGGTTTCATGGGCGCCGTTGCGATAGACGATATCCTCTTTGCGAGCTTCACCGATACAAGTGATGCTGATGGCCAGACCAGTATAGCTGGAGGTTGTGTCGCCACCAACGATGTCGACGCCCCATTTTTCACATGCCATTCGTAGTCCGCTATAGAACTGCTCCATGTCCTCGACGGTGAAGCGCTTGCTGAGCGCTAACGATACGGTCATCTGGCGAGGGGTACCGTTCATGGCGAAGATGTCGCTGATGTTGACCATCGCTGACTTCCAGCCCAAATGCTGTAGGTCGATATACGTCAGGTCGAAGTGGACGCCCTCCATCAACATATCGGTGGTGATGAGTACTTCTGAGTCTGGGTAGTGAAGTACGGCGCAGTCATCGCCTACGCCGTACCGTGTTGATTCATTCTTGGGCTTGATGTCCGTTGTCAGACGGTCTATCAGCCCAAATTCTCCTAATTTTGCTATTTCCATTTATTTTCTTTTTTGCAGCGGACAACAGCGGACAAACACGGACCGTCCGTAAAAGTCTGCTGTCGTCCGCTGCTTAAAACTTTACGCAGTACGCTTGATCATTTCGCGCATGATTTCCGTCATCAGTGGCTGAGCCTTGTCGGCAGCCTCCTGAACCTCTTCGTGGCTAACTTCCACGGGATTATCGAAGCCGCCCAAGTCGGTGACGACGCTGATGCCGAAGGTCTTAATGCCGCAATGGTGGGCTACGATGACCTCTGGTACGGTAGACATGCCGACGGTGTCACCACCCAGCGTACGATACATGCGATATTCGGCAGGTGTCTCGAAGGTAGGACCGGTAACGCCGATGTACACACCGTAAACCAGACGGATATTCTTCTCCTTGGCAATCTTTGTTGCCAAGTTGATGAGCTCGTGGTCGTATGCTTCGTGCATGTCTGGGAAGCGCGGACCCGTGGGGAAGTTCTTGCCGCGTAGCGGGTGCTCTGGGAAGAAGTTGATGTGATCGGTAATGACCATCAGGTCGCCAATCTTAAAGGCTGGGTTCATACCACCTGCTGCATTCGACACGAAGAGGGTCTTGATGCCCAGTTCGTACATTACGCGAACGGGGAACGTTACTTCCTTCATGTTATAGCCTTCATAGTAGTGGAAGCGACCCTGCATGGCCATGATGTCAATGCCACCCAGTTTACCGAAGATCAGTTTGCCAGAGTGGCCTTCTACGGTAGATACAGGGAAGTTGGGGATTTCTTCGTAGGGAAATTCCAGCTTGTCAGTTATCTCGGAAGCTAATTGTCCGAGACCTGTTCCCAGAATAATCGCTGTTGTCGGACTTGTGGTCATCCTTGCCTTTAGCCAGAATGCTGTTTCTTGAATTTTTTCGTACATAGTCTCTGATTTGTTGGTTAAACGTATTTTCTTGATCCTGCAAGAAGCAGATGCGTACAGGCAGGACGTATATATTCTTTTTCACTTCATCGCTCAGCCCTCCAACATTATGCAGTCGTGTGGCATCTTTTTCTGTTGTGATGATAATCTTGGGGGAAGGCATCTCAGCAAACGTCTTGTTAACGAGCTGAATGTCCTTCTCTTTGAATAGATGATGGTCAGCAAAGGTATGCTGCTGCAGATGCTCTGTGTAGGGCGAAAGGTCGTGCACCAACTGCTTTGGCGATGCGATACCCGTCAGCAGTAGTACATGTGTATCGCGCAGACCCTCGAACGTCGGGATGTTCGTACTGCTATTGGTGAACAAGGGTTGCAGCTCAGCATATTCCAATGTTGTGAAATACAGACGTTGGTAGGGATAGAGGTCCATTGCCTTGGTGATGACGCGATACTCCATAGGATTCAGACCCTTTGGACATTTGCTCACGATAACGATGTCGGCACGGTTTTTGCCATTTAATGGCTCGCGCAGTCGACCTGCAGGCAGCAACTTGTCGTAGATGATAAGCCTGTGGTAGTCTACCAGTAGAATGTTGATTCCAGGTTTTACGTAACGGTGCTGGAAAGCGTCATCGAGCAGAATGACATCCAGCTTTTTGTCTTGTTCCGTCAACATGTCAATACCGTGACAGCGGTTCTTGTCGACAGCGATAGTGACATCCGTGAACTTCTGCTTCATCTGGTATGGCTCGTCACCAATCTCCGGCATGGTAGTCTGCATGCCAGCCTTGATGAATCCTTTGCTCTTGCGCTTATAGCCTCGACTGAGTACAGCCACATGGAACTGTTCCTTCAACAGGCGCACCAGATACTCCACATGTGGCGTCTTGCCCGTTCCGCCTACGGTGATGTTACCTACGCTGATGACAGGAATCTGGAAGGACCGCGTTTTCAGTATTCCCATTTCAAACATGGTATTGCGCGTCTTCACAGCTAAGCCATAAAGCCAGCTTAACGGCAATAACCACTTGTTGGTTTTGATGAAATCGCCCTCTACAATCCTATATGTCTTGTTTTCGTTCAATTCCCGATTGCCAATTATCAATTAATATTCAGATAGTAGGGCAGGCGAGCCTGAATGGCACTCTGATGGTTGATGGTCTTCACCAGTCGCAGAGGTTCATAGTATTCACCCAGTGCTTGACGCATTTCGTTGTCAATATAGCTACCCTTGCCATTTGCCTTCTCTAGCAGACTGATCCACCAGTCTTCTGGTTCCGGATAGTTTGTGGCATGATACTCCTTCAGCTTGGCCAACTCGGCAGCTTTCTTGATGGCATCATCCAGCGAACCAATGGCGTCCACCAGCTTGATACCAAGCGCATCGTTGCCCAGCCATACGCGTCCCTGTGCAATCTCTTCAATGTTGGCAACAGGCTGTTTACGACCGTCAGCTACACGCTTGCGGAACAGCTCGTAGCCACGACCGATATACTGGTCGAGTAACGCCATTTCCTCAGCGTTGAATGGACGAGCCATCGTGCCAAAGGCTGCATGCTTGTTGGTCTTAACCTCGTCGAACTTCACGCCTAGCTTTTCAGTCAGCAGTCCACTAAAATCTGGGAACATACCGAAAATACCAATAGAACCCGTGATGGTCGTGGGCTCAGAGTAGATGTAGTTGGCAGCACAACTGATGTAGTAACCACCCGAAGCGGCATAGCCACCCATTGAAACCACAACAGGTTTTTTGGCCTTCAACTGCGAAACGCTATGCCAGATCTGTTCTGAGGCATAAGCCGAACCACCAGGTGAGTTGACGCGCAGCACGACGGCTTTCACGTCATCATCGTTCATCAACGCTTCCAAGTCTTTGCAGACGGTACTGGCTACAATGTTATGTTCTTGCTGGAGCATGTCTCCTGTCTCTGAATCTATAATTTCGCCGTAGGCATAGTAGACGGCCACCTTGTCGCCTTCTTCCTTGTTGCCCTTCACGTTTTTCATGTCAGCAAGTGTCAGCTGAGCTATCTCGTCATCCTTGTCGATTTTCAGCAACTTCTTTATTTCGTCCTTTACTTCGTCAGTGTATATCAATTTATCCACTAACTTCATCTTCACCAAATCGTTCTGTTCTGCCAAAGCCACGAAGCGGTCGGCATAAGCGTTCAATGAGTCTACAGGAATGTTTCTGCTTGCCGA
>Ga0247608_10008348_pt1 | contig 10472 bp, 9 predicted proteins | sample 176DNAGHGlowgp2_FD_193490 | JGI IMG/M metagenome (GOLD analysis project Ga0247608, IMG submission 193490) | Sheep rumen microbial communities from Palmerston North, Manawatu-Wanganui, New Zealand - 1766 DNA GHGlow gp2 | ecosystem: Host-associated > Mammals > Digestive system > Stomach > Rumen ... | reverse complement strand
TTCACATCGAGGAGGATGTCGAAATCCCATCCCTTGCCTTCCACGGTGGGCTTCACCTTGGCGGTGGAACGCGAGTCGTCGATAGAAACGGCATAGATCTTCACGCCGGTCTCGTCCTGCCAGTCCTGATAGACCTCGTTCAAGGCGTTATGCTCTTTGATGCAGGGACCGCACCAGGTGGCCCAGAAGGTGAGGACGATGGGCTTACCGTTGTTGTTCAGCTTGGCGATGTTCACATCCTTGCCGTTCAGGTCTTTCAAAGTGACGTTAGGCAGGTCCGTTTTCGATTGCGCATGAAGGCCCGTGAAAACCAAAGCCATCAGCAAAAGTGTCATAAGTTTTTTCATGGTTTTATCTTATTGATTTACTGTTGATTAAATATCTTCAAGTTGGCAATACACTTCAAGTAGTTTACAGTATTTTTCCGCCCTGACGGTCACCTTCTTGATGACATTCGGGATCAGGACACACTCACCTTGTTTTACAAATATCGCGCCATTTTCCCAATTCAAGGTGAAATTTCCTTCCAAAGGCATCAAAATCACGAAAGAGTCGAGGTTGGAATAGTCTTTTACCATCTCGCCTTGCAGCTGCAGGAGGTTGGTTACAAAATACTGGCAATCCACGACGGGGACAGTCCTGTTCATCACGTCTTCGACCTCGGTCCTGTAACTTTCGGGCATCCTGCCGTCGATGGCTTCCACCGACTGCGGGATATGCAACTCGCGGCGCATTCCCGCCACGTCGATGCGGTCCCAGTCGTAGATGCGGTAGGTGGTGTCGCTGGTCTGTTGGATCTCGGCCACCATGATGCCAGGGCCGAGCGCATGGACACGACCTGCAGGGATGAAAAACACATCGTCTTTCTTCACCTGCTCGTGGTTGAGCACCGATTGCAGCTTATTGTCTTTCAGTACGTTGGCATAGTCCATTCGCGTCATCTCGCGGTTGAAGCCCATGACGAGTTCGGCGTCTTTGTCGGCCTGCATCACATACCACATCTCGGTCTTGCCGTTGCCCAAACCGCGCTTCTCGGCCAGCTCGTCATCGGGATGCACCTGCACCGAGAGCCAGTCGTTGGCGTCGATGATCTTCAGCAGGAGCGGGAACTGCTCACCATATTTGTCGAAGACCGTCTCCCCCACCAGGTCGCCCATGAAAGTCTCCACCAGGTCGTTGATCTCGTCGCCCTCGAAGTCGCCATTGGCGATTTCGCTCTGCTCATCCCAAATGCCCGAGAGCAGCCACACCTCGCCGCAGTTAGGCAGAGGACCGTAGTCCATGCCCAACATTTCCTTGATTTTGCGTCCGCCCCAAATCTTGTCCTTGAAGATGGGTTTGAATTTCAATGGATAGAGTACCGTTTGCATTACGCTTCGAAAATTTGGTGCAAAGGTAAGGATAAAACTCCAATAACCAACAATTCTCCGAGTTCAATTTCATTTTTTCGGACGGCCACGGTTCAAATGCTTCATTATCCAAAAAAGATTATCCGATTTGGATAATCCAATTTGGATAAACAAAAAATTTGTATTTTTGCAGCGTGATAATACGAAAACGTCCCTATGGAAAACCCTTTTCTAACCTCGGGTTATGTGTCGCCCGACCTGTTTTGCGACCGTGTTGAAGAGACACAACGCATTGTCGACCTCCTAACCAATGGCAACAATATTGCGCTTATCTCTCCGCGCAGAATGGGCAAAACGGGGTTGCTTAACCATTGTTTCGCGCAACCCGAAATCAGCAAGCGCTATCACACCTTCCTCGTCGACATTTACTCGGCACGAAACCTGAAAGAAATGGTATACGCCATGGGGCGCGAAATCCTCAACATACTAAAACCCAAAGGGAAAAAGGCTTTTGAAACCTTCATTGAAATGGTTTCTTCATTGCGCAGTGGCATCCGCTACGATGCCGCAGGAATCCCATCATGGAATGTCGAAATCGGCGACATAAAATCGCCTGACTTCACATTAGACGAGATTTTTTCGTATTTGGAAAAAGCTGACCGACAATGCATTGTAGCCATTGACGAGTTCCAATCAGTGACCCGATTCCCCGAAAACAACATTGAGGCCATTTTGAGAACCTATATACAAAAGTGTAAAAACACATGGTTCGTGTTTAGCGGTTCGCAACGCAGTATGATGAACGAGATCTTCAACTCACCGGCAAGGCCTTTCTATCAAAGCGTATCGTTCATTCCGTTAAGAGTCATTAGTTTACAAAATTACAGCGATTTTATCCATCACCATTTCAACCGCAATGGCAAACACATCGAACAAAATGTCATCGATAGCGTATACCAACAGTTTGAAGGTGTTACGTGGTACGTACAAAAAATGATGAACATGTTGTTTACCAGCACGAAAGAGGGCACAACTTGCAATCTTAAAATGCTTCAACCGGCACTGCAACGCGTCATTGACGACCACGAAGACGGTTACAAGGATACGCTTTTCCGCATCTCAGCCAAGCAAAAAGAGTTGCTGCTTGCCATAAGCAAAGAAGGCAAAGCCACCCAAATCACCAGTGGAACATTTGTCAAGAGCCACAAACTGACCTCGGCAAGCAGCGTACAAAAAGCAGCTAAATCATTGATTGAACAACAAATAATAACGCAAGAAATGGGCGTTTACGAAATCTACGACAAGTTTTTCGCCCTCTGGTTGGTACAAAGTCAAGAATAAAACCATGGAAAACCTCATCGAATTGCGTCATATCCTTCATGCTCACCCCGAACTATCGAGCCAGGAAGCGCTGACCAACGGCATTTTGAATGAATGGGTGAAACAAACCCACCCCGACCAAATCATAGCGAAAATCGGCGGCTACGGACTGGCCGCTATATATAAAGGTGCTAAGCCCGGCAAACGCATCCTCATCCGTGGCGACATTGATGCTTTGCATATCCCCGAGCCCAATGATCTTCCCTACCGCTCACAAAACCAAGGCGTTTCACACAAATGCGGCCACGACGGTCACGCCACCATCCTCTGCGGCTTGGCGCAATGGCTCGGCGAACAGCGCCCCGACCAAGGCGAAGTGGTGCTGCTTTTCCAGCCCGCCGAAGAAACCGGTCAAGGCGCACAAGCCATACTCAGCGACCCTCAGTTTGAGCAAATCAAACCCGATGTGGCCTACGGGTTGCACAACCTACCCAGTTTCGAGAAAGGCAAAATCATGGTGAAGGAAGGCTGCTTCGCAGCGGCATCGTTCGGTTTGAAACTCATCTTCGACGGTCGCACTGCACACGCCTCGCAACCCGAGACGGGGCATAGTCCTTCGGAGTTGCTGGCCCAACTCATCCACCATCTGGAGAAAAAACGCGAGCAGCTGAAGGCCGTGAAGCCCTTGACCACTTTCGTCATCACGCACGCCATCTTGGGTGAAGAGACTTTCGGTGTCGCCCCCGGCCATGCTGAGATTTGGCTCACCCTGCGCAGCTTCAACGACCGCAACCTGGAGCTGATGTCGACGGAAATCATCGAGTTTTGCCGCGCCAAGGCCAAAGACCACCTCTTCGACTTCAACTTCTCGATGCACGAGGCCTTTGCCGCCACCAACAGCAACGACAACTGCGTGAAGACCATAGAGCAAGCAGCCAAAAACCTTGAATTGAGTCTCGGCCATTTGGACGAGCCTTTCCGTTGGTCGGAAGACTTCGGAAGATTTGGAAGCGTCTGTCCTATCGGTTTCTTCGGTTTGGGTTCGGGCACAGAGCAGCCAGCACTTCACGACCCGATGTTCGACTTCCCCGATGACATTTTGGAGATTGGGATGGGGATGTTTTGGGAGATAATCAGACTAACCTTAGAATCTCCCCAATAATCGCCCTCGAATAGGCATTCGCCACCTCAGCGATGAACTTGCCAAAGTCAACGCGGGCGTTGTGGTCGGCGGTGTCGCTGATGGTGCGGATGACGGTAAATGGCGTGCCAAACTCCAGACAAACTTGTGCCACGGCTGCGCCTTCCATCTCGACACACAACACATCGGGCAGCAGACCGAGAATCTCATTGCGTTTCTCATTGCTGTTGATGAACTGGTCGCCGCTGGCGATGTCACCGAAATGCAAGGTCGGCGCCAAGCCAAATTCCTTGACTGCCTCAGCGCCCACCATGTTTTCAACACCTTTACTTAACAAGTTGGACACGGCCTTACCTGCCAATTCGGTCAGTTCGGGGTCGCTGTCGACATAAATGCGGTTGAGCAGGGGCAACTCAAAGCGTGAGATGATGGGACGGGCGTCCAAGTCGTGCTGCACCAAACGCTTTGAAATCACGATGTCGCCCACCTTCAAGCCATCGGCCAAGGCGCCCGCCGTGCCGATGAAGATCAAATCCGTCACGGCAAACTCTTGTATTAATAAGGTAGCTGTAATCGTGGCCGCCACCTTGCCCCATTTGGAGAAAGCCACCACGCAACGCACGTTGCCGATCTTGCCCACCACAAACTCACGGTTGGCGATTTTCACGATAGTCTTTTCAGTAAGCAGGGCTTTCACTTCGTCGATTTCTTGCGCCATGGCGCCAAGGATGCCTATGTTTCGGGTCATGGATTTAAAGATTTAAGATTTAAAATTCAAAGATTCAAAGATTCAAGATTTGAGAAATTTGCACGGCAAAAATAAAAAATCTTACCTTTGCAAAAAATTATCGAATGAAGAAGATTTGCATTTTTTGTGGCAGCAGCATGGGTTTCGACCCGATTTACAGGGAAAAAGCAGCCGAACTGGGTAGTGTTTTGGCCGACAACGACTGCGAGCTACTCTACGGCGGCGGCAACGTGGGACTGATGAACATCATCGCCGAGGTGATGAAACAACGCCATTGCAAAATCATAGGCTCTATCACCCAACATCTTTTGGACATGCGCGTGGGTCGCCCCGACATCGACGAGCTGATTGTGGTGGAGACCATGGCCGAACGCAAGAAAATCCTTGAGGACATGGCCGATGCCTTCATCGCCATGCCGGGCGGTGTGGGCACCATGGACGAGTTCTTCGAGGTGATGGTGCTCAGCCAACTGCGCGTCTTCGACAAGCCCGTGGCCCTCTTCAACGTGAACGGCTACTACGACGACATTGTCCGCTTCCTCGACCGCGCCACCCGCGATGGCTTCATCCATAGTGAACACGCCAACAACATCATCGTCAGCGACGACCCCAAGACACTGCTGCAAGGCATCGAGAACTTCAAACCCGTGGAGCTGAAGAAATGGGTAAGTGAGATTAAGGAACAAGTCAGATAGTTTAGAGTTTAGTGTTTAGAGTTGAGAGTTAAAACTAGTCCCGTAGGGACGACAGGATATTAAGCAGGCGACGTGAGTCCCTGCGTCACAAAACATCAAGACCATGATCATCATAGGAATAACAGGAACCCTCGGCGCTGGCAAAGGCACCATCGTCGACTATCTCGTCAAAGAGAAAGGCTTCGTGCACTACTCGGTGCGAGCCTACATCACTGAAGAATGCCAACGTCGTGGCCTCGAGGTGAACCGCGACACGCTCACCATGGTCGGCAACGACCTGCGCGCCGCGCATTGCCCGAGCTACATCACCGACCAGCTCTTCGAACGTGCCAAGGCTGAAGGCAAAAACGCCGTCATCGAGAGCGTGCGCACGCCCGGCGAGATCCACTCGCTGCGCGAGAAAGGCGAGTTCTACCTCTTCGCCGTCGACGCCGACCGCCGCATCCGCTACGACCGCATCTACCTCCGCGGCTCGGAGACCGACCACATCGACTTTGAGACCTTCGTGGCCAACGAGGAACGCGAGATGACCGCCACCGACCCCAACAAGCAGAACCTCGGCGCTTGCATCAAGGAGGCCGACTTCGTCTTCATGAACGACGGCTCCATCCCACAACTCCACCAACAGGTGGAGAAGGTGCTGACGAAACTCCACGTGCGCCCCTCGTGGGACGACTACTTCCTCAACCTCGCCGACACCGTCAGCGAGCGCGCCACCTGCAACCGTGGGCGCAGCGGCTGCGTCATCGTGAAGGACAAGCAGATCCTCGTGACGGGCTATGTGGGCTCGCCCAAGGGCCTGCCCCACTGCGACGACGTAGGCCACCTCTTCCGTAAGGTCATCCACGAAGACGGCAGCGTCACCCAACACTGCGTACGCACCGTCCACGCCGAACAGAACGCCATCTGCCAGGCCGCTCGTAGGGGCATCGCCTTGGACGGCAGCACCCTCTACTGCCGCATGACACCCTGCCGCACCTGCGCCATGCTCATCATCAACTGCGGCATCGAACGCGTGGTGTGCGAACGCCGCTACCACGACGGCGCAGAGACCGAGGAAATGTTCCGCACCGTGGGCATCAAGTTGGAATATAAGTACGACGAGGTGCAGCAGTACGAAGGACAACGCTGCGACAACACCAACCCAATACAATGACACGACAACAAAAATCATAACACCATGAAAAGACATCTACTCCTACTCCTGGCTCTGGCCCTGGCCCTGCCTAGCGCCATCCAGGCACAAGCCTCACGCGACATGTGGGACTTCGTCACCTCCTTCTCCTGCTCCACCGGCCGCCAACATGCCGTGGCCAGCGACGGCGAATACATCTACACCAGCGCATGGGGTAAGTCATCGACAGTGCTGTCGATGTTCTACAAGTACGACCTCAACGGCACCCTCGTCGAGGAATTCGACGTCGCCGGCATCGACAACTCCGACAACTACATGCGTGACATGACCTACGACGGCCAGTACTTCTACGGCTGCGACGCCCACAGCGGCATCATCTGGTGCTACGACCTCAACAACAAGACGCTGGTCGGGCAGATCCAGACCGCCTTCACTGAGCTGGGCACCTGCTCCTACGACCCCGTCTACGACGCCTTCTGGGTAGGCGAACGCGCCACCGGTAGCAGCCCCTCGCTGCACCTCGACCTAAAGCTCGTCGACCGCACAGGCGCCGTCGTCAGGACGGCCACGGCCCACAACCTCGGCGGCCACACCGTGCATGGCACCGGCTATTTCACCGACGAGAACGGCACACCGCACCTCTACCTCTTCGCCGTGGAAGGCTTCACCGCCCATGTGTTCGACTACAACATTGAAGACGACACCATGGATCCCAACTACATCTTCGACTTCGCCGCCACACCAGGCTGGAGCTATGCCTGCTCCGCCGGCGGCGCCTACGTCGGACAATACAACGGCACGACCTGTTTCTTCGGCGACGTCGACAAGAGTCCCAACCTCATCGGCATCTATGCCTTGAGCGACTACGTCCCCGGTCCGCCCACTCCGCCCGAAGGCGACCTCTTCTTCGACTTCAACGACGGCATCATGCAGTGGACCACCATCGACGCCGACGGCGACGGTTACTGCTGGGAGATGCGCCGCAACTGGGGCAACAGCGAGAACCCCTACAGCGTCACCTCAGCCTCACAATCCACCACCTACGGCGCTTTGACGCCAGAGAACTATCTGGTGAGCCCCTACAAGTTGGATTGCGAGGAGATCACCTTTATCGCCTGCGCACAAGACGCCGAATACCCTGCCGAGCATTTCGGCGTGGCCGTCTCCACCGAAGGCAACACCGACGCTGACGACTTTACCATCGTCTGGGAGACCGACATGACCGCCAAGGCCGCAGGCGCATGGTATTACTACTCCGTCGACCTCAGAGACTACCAGGGACAGGACATCTACGTGGCCATCGTCCACTTCGACTGCACCAACCAGTTCATGCTCAACATCGACGACATCACGCTTTACAGGACCTACGACGGCGTGTCAGATGACACTGCCGCCATGCTTTCGGTCTATCCCAATCCCGCCAGCGACAGGCTACAGGTGGAAAGCACGGCCAGCATTGAGTCCTACGAGATTTACAGCATCACTGGCGCCTTGCTGCGCCACGCCACTGTGGGACAAAACAGCTTCACCCTCGACCTTGAAGCCCTTCCTACGGGTACCTACCTCCTGAAGACGACCTCCGAAGGTATCGTGCAAACCAAGCGTTTCGTGAAGCAATAAACATTACGACAATACAAAGCTAAAACCCCAACCTTTTAGGCTGGGGTTTTTGTATTTTTGTATCAAAAATGTTACACTTTCTTCCCTACAAACCTAACCACCAGCCATAACACCACAAATCCCATCAAAAACGCCACCCATGACGGCAAGCCCAAAGCCGTAGGCAAAACGCCTACGAGCAATGCCGTAGCGCCCACGGTGAGCGCGTAAGGCATCTGTGTGCTGACGTGCTGCAAATGGTTGCAACTTGAGGCCAACGAACTCATAATCGTTGTGTCGGAAATCGGGCTGCAATGGTCGCCCATGACAGATCCCGCCAGCACCGAAGCCACCACGTTGTAGAACAGCGGCATCGTGGCCTCAACACTCAGACCTTGTTCCTGGCAGAGCAGCCACGAAGCGGGCAGAATCAGCGGATAGAGTATGGCCATCGTGCCCCATGAAGTGCCAGTAGAGAAACCGATCAAGGCGGCCAAGACGAAAGTCAGCACTGGAACGACCCACGGCGACAACGACCATTGCAAGAGCAAATGTGAGACAAACTCAGCCGTGTGCATGTCTTTGGTCACCAAGGCGATAGACCAGGCCATCGTAAGGATGAGCACCGCATTGAACATGCTCTTGAAGCCCTCCACCATCTCCTCCATGATTTTTCCAAACTTCATGTCGCCACGCAGCAAAGTCATCACGATGGCCGTGAGCAGCGAGAACAACGAAGCCCAAAGCAAGGCCTTGTAGGAATTGGCCGCCCCGATGGTAGCCGAGAGCTTGGAGAAGAAATCCGATTCCGCCGACTGCCACACAGCGGCATCGTAGCCTGTGGCCATCAAGCCGACGATGGTGCCGAAAATCAACACCAGCAAAGGAATCAAGGCATCGATGATATGGGCTGGACGCGCCACGCTGTTGGTCATTTCGGTCTCGGTCAAACCCATTTTCCGTGCTTTGCGCTCCGCTTTCAGCATGGGGCCGAAGTCGCGCCCGCTGAGGACAATCATCAAGACGAAGCCGAGGGTCAAGAAAGGATAGAAACTATAAGCCAACGAATGGAAAAACACGGAATAGGCCGAAGCATTGAGGCCGATGGCGTTGATGCCGTCCTGGATATAACTCAGCTCCGCCCCAATCCATGTAGTCACGAAAGCCACGGCCACCACAGGCGCCGAAGTCGAGTCGACGATGTAGGCCAATTTCTCGCGCGACACCTTCAGCTTGTCGGCAATCGGGCGCATCGTGTTGCCCACCACAAGGGTGTTGGAATAGTCGTCGAAAAAGATGCAAAGGTCCATGAGGAAGGTCATCAGCTGTCCCGAGCGCGGCCCTTTCGCCCTTCGCGAGAGCCAGTTGACCACGCCCTGCATCCCGCCGTTGGCCGTGATGATGCGCACCATGCCACCGATAATCAAGGTGAAGACGATGATCGTCACATGGTCGGCATCGAAAAGCGAGCCCACGACGTAGGTATCCACCACGCGCAGCAGGCCGCCGCCCATGGCCGCCGCCGGACTTGCGCCACCATACAAGGCCATGATGAAAGCCCCAGTGAACACGCCGACAAAAAGCGACGAAATCACCTCCTTTATTAATAAAGCCATCACAATAGCGACCAATGGCGGCAAAATCGACATCCACAGCGGCATCGGGCCTGTCACGGGTCCAAAAACATACAGTAACGCCATGCCTAAAACCAAGGCAAGCGCTACCGTCAAACCTATCCATTTCTTCTTCATAGGCACAAAATGAGGCTCAAAGATACGATTTTTTCAGAAAAAACGTTCAATCAAAGCTTTTTGGCCTTATTTTTGCGCTTTATTATTATTTGGACATACATTAAAACCTAGATAACTATGAAGAAAACATTCATCATCGCCTTGTGCTGCATGGCTTTGTCGTTTGCAGCCTGCAAGCCTGAACCGACTCCTGAAAATGTTGATTACACTGAAAAATACGTCGGCCATTACATCGGAGATTTCGATTTGACTATCGCTACGATCAACAACGAAGCCATCACGCCTATGACCTTCCCTGTTCCCGGCATCAGCATGATCCTTACCAAAGGTGATATAGACAATACCATCACCGCCACAGTGACTGTCGACAACGAAACGCGTCAGACCACAGGAAAAACCTCTGCTGACAAAATTGACTTTGATGCAGTCGACCTCAGCATCGACAAGCCCGACCAAGGCTATACGGTAGAATTGAAACTCAAGATGGAAGGTATCAAAACTGGAGACAACTCTTTAGTAATCACCGGTGACTTCAAAGACGGCCACGGTGTCATCGTCTTTGGGCAAGAGAACCAGTTCGACGAAGCATCGGGCTCAATTAAAGGAGAACTCGTAAAACAATAACTTAAAACTCATATCATCATGAAGAAAACCGCATTGTTTTTGGCTTGCTGCATCGGCCTGATGTTCTTCGCAAGCTGTAAGAAAGGCGATCCCACCATCAGCGTCGCCAC
>Ga0247608_10008344_pt1 | contig 10473 bp, 14 predicted proteins | sample 176DNAGHGlowgp2_FD_193490 | JGI IMG/M metagenome (GOLD analysis project Ga0247608, IMG submission 193490) | Sheep rumen microbial communities from Palmerston North, Manawatu-Wanganui, New Zealand - 1766 DNA GHGlow gp2 | ecosystem: Host-associated > Mammals > Digestive system > Stomach > Rumen ... | reverse complement strand
ATTCCTTCCATACCATCTATATAGTTATTATTCGGTGCAGATTATTGATTTTAAGATTTACTTTCCCAATTCAGCAATAAAATAACAAATGGCACTGCAAAGATAGAAATAATTTGCTAATGTTCCAAACTTTAAGGGCTTTTTTCTGAATATGATTACCTTATAACAATCTTTCCTCCCCCAGGCCCGAAGACGAAGTCACCTATCAGACGTACAGAACGAGGAATATGCAGTGTAACAAACTGCCGACACGTAGCAAAAGCCATCGAACATATAGTCACCACTCCATCAGGCACCTGATACTCGGAATCCTTAAATGAGAAACGAGCAAACAGCAACCTATGCCCATCAAGGCTATACCCTACCCCATGCTCATCAAAACGATACTCCCCATCATCCTCGAATGCCCATGTTTCCTCATCACGATTAGCATACTCTTTTGTCCAGAAATAAACGGGAGGCATCAATTCCTCATTTTCTTCAGGATCCTTGCTAAACTCCAACTGGTCATATTCATGCACATGAGCCGTCCAAGGAACATGAAGCGTACCAATCTTACAGCCCAACAAGGCCCCAGGCTCTATATCCTCCACTCCTTCTGGAATCCAATACGCCCCTTCCACGTTAGCCCCTCTCAGCAGCCGTTTCCCGTCTGCCGAATATACGAAGCCAAAACCGTCCATCCATAACTGGTCACTTTCCACCATCTTCCTGATACACAATCTCCTTTCCGATAAACTCCACTCGATCCATTACGCTGGCAAAGGCATCCATCACCATGTTTCCCTTTACATACACCTCATAGTCATTCTGAGAATCATCCTGCCAACGCACAGGCATCATCTCCAGACCTATGCTCTTATAGAAACGCTGCTGATGATCAGGCCTTTCCGCCACTTTACAAGTCAGCAAGATAGGTTCTCCCAATTCCTCGAACATACATTGCAAACGGCCTGCCTCCATCTCGCGATTATCTCTCGCAGAGAAATCCTTCAGCATAAAAACGACATGAGCATCAAACTGCTCGCATCTGTCATTATCGTTCAGATGCAGCGACACAGCATAGCAAATATAAAACCCATCTGGTGGAAAAATCCAGAAACGAGGAGGCTCCAGACCGTGCTCCCTGCAAAAAGCCTTCAGTCTATCCTGCAAGTCATTCACTCCGAAAACGTCACCACTTGCCATTGGCACATCATCAGACATAATCTTCAATCGTCGCATTCTACGTTAAATCCACTTATAGTTCAGACTATGGTTGCTGCCCATACCACCATAGGAAATAGACAATCAGAGCCAAGATTCCGATAGCGATAATTGTTCCGACCAATCTGCCCAGCAAGAACCTGAAGAACTCACCCAACGAATTGAACTCAAACAGAAAGCCATTATACTCCTTAAAAAACTTCATAGAATCTTAACACTATCAATTACGTTTTTGATATTAGCTGAGAGCAAAATAAAGGAGTTAAAAAAAATCAAATTTTGCACCTGTAAATAAGCCCTGAGAATATTTCAAGTTAAAAAAACATGAATATGATGCCAAACTACGATTCTGATCATCGAATATCTCAATATTCGTATTGATTTGATATTGCCCTTCTCCGATAATACTTGTAATTTCATTCAAATATATAGGAAATCTGAAGTCATTCCATATACAAGAGTCGAAATTGGGAGTAATACCTTCTACTTTCTGTATTGAACGCCCCATTGTAGATAGAGTTAAGACTGCATTCCCGCTTTTGCCATTCATATTATCAACTTGTATTTGACAATGAACAATGAAACTACTGTCATTACCATAGGTATTGACATTATCCATTCCCATCTGCGCATAAACATCATCAAATCTTACAGCCCTAACATATACATTATTTATAATTGCTTTAGGTCTAATCTTCAGGGCCTCAAGTTTTTCTTTAGCAGGTTCACATCCCAATTGTGCAGCCTTCTCATAATACTCATATGCTTTTGTTTCATCCTTATTTACACCAAGACCATATTCATACAATAATCCCATATTTGACATAGCCCCAGCATTGCCTAGATCAATGGCTTTTTGATACCATTTTGCAGCTTCTACATAGTCTTGATTAACGCCTTTACCATTGTGATAGCATACTCCTAAATCATTCATTGCATCTCCATGACCACAATCTGCGGCCTTTCGATACCATTTCGATGCTTCAGTATAATCCTGATTGACACCATAGCCATTATCGTAGCAAATTCCAATATCATACATAGCATCTTTAATGCCATTGTCTGCTGCTTTTTGAAGCCATTTCATAGCTTCAGTATAATCCTGGTTAACACCAAGACCTTTAAAGTATAAAGTTCCTACTTCAAAAAAAGCACCAACAATTCCCAAATCTGCCGCTTTGAGATACCATCTCATTGCTTCTGTATAATCTTGATTGATACCAAGACCATTTGCATATCCTATACCTAAATTATACATTGCCTCAGCATATCCAAGATCAGCAGCATTACGGAACCATTTTACAGCCTCAGTATTATTCTTGGGTACGCCATCGCCATTAACATAGCATATACCTAAATTATACATTGCCTGAGCATTTCCAAGTTCTGCGGACTTACAGAACCATTTTGCTGCATCATCAAAATTCTGAGTCACACCATACCCATTAATGTAACATAAGCCTAATTGTTGCATAGCCCAAGAATTACCTGCATCAGCAGCTTGGCGATACAACTTTACTGCTTCTGTATAGTTCTGAAACACTCCATCCCCAAATGCATAACAATTAGCCAAATTATACATTGCCCAGACACTTCCTGCGTCAGCCCCTCTCCGATACCACTTAACAGCCTCTGTCGAACTTTGTATAACGCCTTCTCCTCTTTCATAACAATTCGCTAAACTATTCATTGCTGGCGCATTGCCTGCATTTGCAGCCTTGGTGAAGTAATCAACTGCTAATTCGTAATTTCTTTTTACACTATTACTAATAGCATATAACCTTGCGTAATAGAACATCGCCCAAATTTCACCTGCTTCAGCTCTTTTGCGGAGTTCTTCTAACTTACCAGGAGCAGCACCAGTATCTACAGCATCATAGAGATCTTTGGCATCATCCTCTGAAAAGAGTAATCTTCCATTATGTACTTCTATAACATCAAAGACACCATTACTAGTGATATCAATAATACAATTTTCCATACTTAAATAATTATTATAGTGAGTTTCAGAGTTACCTTTAGATGTTTTTTGCTAACCAATAAGCGAATCTCGATGTACCCTCTCTTCTCTTATAATTAGAAATATCTAATTGCTTTGTGATATTCAAACCGTAGGTCTGATTCAGTCGCTTAGCCATCTTCTTGAATTCCCTACCGTGAGAGCAACTCTTATCCAATCCGAAATAAGCCAGATAGTAATGAATCATTTCATGCACAAATATATCTTCAAATTGCTTTGGGGTAAAGTCATAATAGTCTGTCATCGATATACAAAAATTGAAGAGTCTTTTGCTAAACCAGACTTGTTCGTAATCACAATGGAAATAGCCACACGTTCTGAAAGAATGCAACAAGTCAAACTGCGGGATAGGTAACTTTCCCTCAAAATATTTCATATTACACTCATCGAAAGTAATAAGCATGTTGTCAAAATTGGCAACCATACGCAACTATCCTTTATATGCCCATTCTGGCGAATTCAATTCTTTTGCCAGTTCCTGCTCCATTGCTTTTAGCTGTTCAATAGAACTGTTGATGCCCACTTGCACCTGCTCAACTGTCTGCATGTATTCCTGACAAGTATTATTGACAATGGTTATACATGTACTGCTGAATTGATCCGATTTCTTGTCCTGCCAATTCTCGTGGAGCACTTGGTTATTCCGATTGAACGCCTGCACATACTGGTGCATCTCGTCCAAAAGCATCTTCAACTGTCTCATTGTTTATACTCATTTAAAGCAGAAATCGCCTTATTTAAAAAATTATTACCATCTTCCTTGCTTTGTTCCAACTTGTGTCGTTGACGGTTTGTCATAAACTCCACACGTTCGAACTCCCCATGGACATTCTGATAGATTTTCTTGGCAGACTCAGCGTAGTTTTGGGCCTTTTTATACAAAGCTTTGTATTTCTCGAGTGCCTGTTCTCGATGCGCAAGTTCCTGACCATCCATACCTCCACCTCTTTTAAGCGACGCCTCATAATCTGCTTTAGCATGACCTAGTTTCTGCTGAGCTATGTTAAGGTGTTCCTCAATCTTACGCTTCAAATCTCGGGCCTCATCGTCTTTATTTGCAAAGAGGTTACGAAATCGATAGGTCATAGCTATCGTAGCCTGCATAAAATTGCTATAGGCAGTGGAGTACGACTCCAAGAGCCGTACTTCCCTTACCTTTACATCACTATTGGCCATACCTTATTTATCGAATATTTTGATATTCCATCAACTTCGATGTAATCTTGGCGATGTAGTTTGAATATTCCGTAAACATCTCTGACATCTTTTTGATGTCCTGCACACTTCGGTCGAACTGCTCACGGAACTTGTCGTTCTGCTTGTCCTGCCAGCCCTCAGAAACGGCGTTCATACGTTGCTGGGCTGCCTGCATCGTCTGATACATATTCTGCCCAAGACTCTTAATGTTCTTTCCAAACAGAGCCAGTTGCTCTATGTTTTTAACACCAGCATCACTTGCCATAGTCTTTATACTTTAAAATGTTAATAGTTAAAAATCAAACGGAGTAAACAGCGTATAACTGTTATTTGTCTCATTATAATAGATAGCCCTGAGACGTTCGATATCAGATGATAGATTCTCCAACTTCAAGTCATCACTCAGTCCTAAAGTATTAACAGCATTGTCATCACTCTTCAGCATTACCAAATGGTGGAACATATTGAAGAATTCCTTGGCAGACATGTAGTCAGAGAAAAGCAACTGCTTAGGTTTGTCAATCTGCAAGACGACATGAACGCCAGCCTCTGCACCATTCTTCAGAATGTATTCAATCACCTTCTGATAGCTATTAAAAGCGGAGTCAACACTTGAAGTCGGACCAAAATCGTTTATAATTTGGAATTCATTTTCTTCCTGCTTGGGCTGTTCCTTTACAATCTCCATATCCATTCGCAACTCTCTAAAACGTTCCTGCCCCAAGATATACAATACCATCGGCTCAGCAGTTCTATCCTTAATAGAGGTAGCAATATTTTGCAACTCTGCGCCACAAGTGCCAGGATTCAGCAGCTCTATCTCGCCCTTTCCTGCTAGATCGTCCAGCATCTTCCTCGTCTTTCTCTGATCGTCAGGCAGACAGCTGATAACTATAATCTTCATGGCCTTATTAGAAATCTTAAGACTCTTAATAGAAGCCATTGCCGTTCTGGATACCTGTTCCTCATCGTTGATACCAAACAGCATCACATTGTCTGCATATTCATTACGCAACGGAATAATAACCGGCTTCATCTTTGTGTCGATAGAACGGCCAAAGGCAATAGCAGCCTTACCTTTCTGGTCAAGCAAGCTCTTCACCTCATCATCAATCTCAAATATCTGCGAGCCAACAAAGTAGAATTGGTCGTTTTGATAGTTCTTTGTCTTATCATTAATCTTCTTGATAACCTCAAAGGCTTCTTTCGTAGGCAGATAGGTAGACTTGAACACCACATCATTGTCAATGTCATGATGCAGAACCTGACCTGTCTTCAACTGGCTTGTTGTATCTACAGAACCTCTTACCAGTCGCTCAGAATCATCAGGCGAACATTTCAGCAGATAGAAGTCTGAGATATTATTCAGAATCTCGCTCGATATCTCTGCCTGAGCTATCGTCTGCGTAGCCAGTACCAAATGAACGCCTTGGCTACGACCCTCCTTAGCAATTTTCTGAAGAATCTCAGATATCTCACGATACAGCTTGGCCTCCTTGCTGTTCATCGTTGGGAACATCACGTGGCACTCGTCTGCTATGAATACGATGCGAGGCATCTTCTTAGTGGGATTGACAGCATTATACTCCACGATGTTCGAAACGCCACTGGCTCGCAACAACTTACCACGTTCGCGCATCTTATTGCTGATATCCCTTAGTATCTCAAGTGTAATCTGAATATCAGAGTTATCCACCAACAACGCCTTTACGTGCTTCTCGTTCTTATAACGGTTGAATTCTACACCACCTATCTTAAAGTCCATCAGGTAGAGTTCTAGTTCCTCAGGCGAATACTTCGCCATCGCACCAATAATCACATCATGTAGGAACACAGACTTACCTGTACCAGACTGTCCAATAATAAAGCAATGTATATGGCTGACGGTATCGAGCGTGAAATCAACTAATTCGCCATTCTCAGAAGAACCTACAGGAATCACCATCGCCTTGTCGATAGGTGTGAATCCACCAGACAGCATTTTGTCGTGATCCACACTGGCAGCTGCCACTTGCGGCAATTCTGCGCTCTCATTAATATAATTAAAGCAAGCTTTGGCTAAGATGGGATTATCAAGAATAGGTGTGCAGCGGATATCTGCATCCTTGGTGTAATTGCCATAATTCTCTGCTTCCAACACTTGATAAAAATCCTTCAGGGCTAATAAAGAATCAATATCTCTGTCGTTCTTGAAATCCAAGTTATTCATCAACACGAAGTAGATACCTCCCTTATGACCATTTTCAAACAGAGCGTCTATATCTCTCATTTCATTGAGACATTTCTGATAGTCAGTAACCACAACCACATCGTATGGAACCACGACCTTGTTCTTGCTCTCATTATATTTCGCAACATCGCCATATTCCTCCAACGACTTCGCCATCTTTGCTCTCAGAGTGTCCTTCAGTTGATTCCAATCATTAGGACTACTAATCAGCTTACCATATAACTTTTCGTCGAGATTCCTTGTTAAGAACGATGCCTGAGCAGAGAACGCCAAATCTACGAAATGTAAATTGAGACTTCTAGAGGGAAGCGACAACAACATATCTACCACCAACTGATTCAAACGACCTTGCGCTTTTTCTGCCGTTTTGTTCGTGTAGTTAATCACAAAGTTCTGCCCTGCCTTACCTCCTTGCCACTCCATAATGGTTGGAGTTTCAAAAACCATATTGCCTACTTTGTCAAAAGTATGCTGACCATCAGGAAGATAAGCGACACTACTTTTTCTAATTGTGTTCTCAGAAATCTGGTTAAATACTGCCTGAGCACTATCTGAAGAAGTAACTTCTATGTTGAATTGGAAGAGAGGCAGATACTTATCTCTTATTGCATCTCCTAACTCAATATATTCCTCTCCGATCACTTTATTATTATATTTACCAGACATATTGCTGGGCCCTTTCTGAGAATCAATTGCTATATTCTCAACTAATTGTTTTATTTGATTGATAGTTTTCATCTTTCTTGTAAATGTATTTATTCGTTTTTTATATAATTTGCAACAACTTATTGAAATTGTAATATCTTAGAATATTTTCTTAATCAATTTATAAATGAAATAATAGAAATAATAAGTTAAGACTAACATGTAATACCCAAAAGGCAAAGCTAATGCATTTGCGAAAGCATTAGCACCACTTGCATTTTTATGATCTATTGGCTGGAAAATTATTCCGACAAGCGCCAAGACAATAGGAACATAAAGAAAGATTATTTTCCTCTTGAGTTTCTTTTTTCTTTTTCTCTCTTCTTCTTGTTCCTGCAAGAATAATTGATAATCTTCTTCTTTTTGTTTCTTGATTCGATCATCTTCTTCTGCCTTTAGTTTTTTTAATCGTGCAGCCTCTTCGTCTTCCACCTTTTTCTTTACGCTAGCAATCTTTGGAGAAACGTTATCGTGCCATTCTTTCATACATACAACAGCCGCTTCATCACATAAGTTCTTTATTCCTGCATAGGAGGGAATCGCATCAAATTTGGCCAAAAATGAATTTCCATCAATTTCAATAACCTCCAATGATTTGGGAAGATTCAACGCATTTTTTGAATCTGAGATCTTTTTCTTTACTGAAACATACAAGGTATTACTATCGCTTATTTCTCCATTCTGAAGCCATCTCATAGCCGAGTAGTAATCACCTGCATCAAATAAAGCTTGAGCGGCATCCAAACATGAGTCCGCATCTTCACATATCATAGCAAGTTTTATGCTCGCGTCAACTTTTGTGTCTCCACCTTTGATGTATTCATTCAGAGCTTTCGTTATTTCCTTATTCTGTGCAGTACTTGGTAATTCCAACTTTTTAAAAATACCTTGAAGGTTTACCCTCTCTTCTGACACCTTATTAATATATGGCCTGTTAGCCTTGCCAGCATTAGCATAGTTCTTGAAAGCCTGCGAATAATTACCTTCGCACTCAGCAATAAAGCCCAATAAGCGATTGGCATCGGGATCGTCACTTAGTGATTGAGTGCTCAAATATTTACTTGCTTTTTTGAAATCTACAGGCGTATCGACACCCAACAGATGTATCATACCCATTTGAAAGCAAGACATAGCATCACCACTCTCAGCTTTTGCTTTTAACTCAGAGCCATTCGTCAATGCCTGAATGACTAAGTCTTTAATGTTAGTTACGTATTTTTCCATAATGATAATCACGATCTATTTATATCCTCACTAAATCCACTAACGATTTGCACGTTCTCTTAATATTGAGTATGCAATCCTCACAAAGTCTTGGGCATTCGCAAAATCAGCGTCAGAAGCGATAGAATAGCCAAACCAAATCTCAGGAATTCCCCCAACGCAGTTAAACACAAGTATTCTAACCCCTGAGACAATATACTCACAAGCAAATTTTCCTTCATATTCATCAAATAGAAGGTTATAATTACGATGACCTTCCAGAATCCTTTGCACTTCTTCTCTTGTCCACATATTGTTTAAGTTATGTTTGTTGTTTTTTTATTACTTTATTACTAGATGTGTACTTGTTGCAAATAGATGGAATACGACATGAAAAACTGATTCTATCGAAACCATGAGTCCTCCTATAATTAGCCAACTTAACACTTTATTATAACATTTGCAATTTACAACTGAGCAATCATAAATTACACACAATGTCAATGTCAATAATAACATTATAATGCACACCGAAAAACTCGCACAAATGACTTTAATTGGGATTTTCCTGTCATCTGCTTTTTCTGATAGTCGTTTCAGTGTTCCTTCATTAAGCCCCATGATAATTGCTAAACCGGCAATCAGAAAGCCCATCAACTCAGGAATCACATTTAAAAGAATCTTTGGCAGTTCTTCTTTGTCTAGAATAACATCAAATACAGTACGATAAATAGTGCAGAAAGGATGAATACCATCCAGAAGCCCCAATACCACCTACCTACCAATCCGATCATATCCGAGAATACGGTTATAATACCAACTTTTCGATTACCCATTATAATCCTTTGTTTCTGAGATTAGCTTATCTATAGTTGCCGCAACAGCCTTAAAGGTATCTACTAAATCTGCTTGACCAGGTTCTTTGTTAATAACACCTACAATTTTCTGCATGATTTGGTATGCCTGAGATAGACACTTAATCTCATCACTTTCCAGACTATTACTAACTAATTCAATGTCTTCCTTTCTAAGTTCAAACCACATAATTACAAAATTGTTTCTGTGCTCAAGAAACGTTACTCATTTTAGGTCAATAGTCATGACATAAAAGAAGTGTGAGCCTGTCAGCTAATCCGCTGGTAGGCCTTCGACTGCCTGAAAGATAGATTAGAGAGAACAGCTCACACCCTTGTATGCAGTAAGGTATATACCTATACTATCATAACAAAGGGAAGAGCGTCGCTACATTTCCAATCTTTACAGGTAAGTTGTCGAAGTTTACCAGCTGGAAAAAGCTAAACGCTTCCTATGTCATGTCTGCGACGGATTATCCGCCACGTTGCAAATATAAGAAATAATTTGCAAACAACAAACACTGTGAGCTGTTTTTTTTGCAAAAATCCCTCTTTTTTCTTGGATTTAGCCACTTCGTATCGATATTTTCTTCATTTATCGTCATTATTTGTACGTTTTACACTAATTTCTAATGATTTTGTTTGCAAATGTACGAAGTAAAGACGAAAAATGGAAGAAACAGCGTGACCATTTCTTCCATTTCACTTTTTTCTATGGAATGTCGGTATTAAGGATTCTTTTCTCTTATTTTCCCCATCCTTCTAATACATCATCCTTTATAATATCAACAAAAGATTGATGTTTATCACGAGCAATAAGATGCATGAATTGTTTGTAGCCATCACCGTTAATTACAATAGGTGTGTTGGAGAATCCTGATACCTGATGACTTTCCATATAAGAATCAAACATATATGAAAATAATCTGCTTCGATATTCTTGAACAGAAAGATTCTTATTGGCTCCTTTAGTGTTTCTTGAAGGTATTGGATTCATGTCATCACATGAATAATAAATAATCAGATCCGTATTGATAGCAAATAAATCGGCTACTTTT
>Ga0247608_10008340_pt1 | contig 10475 bp, 9 predicted proteins | sample 176DNAGHGlowgp2_FD_193490 | JGI IMG/M metagenome (GOLD analysis project Ga0247608, IMG submission 193490) | Sheep rumen microbial communities from Palmerston North, Manawatu-Wanganui, New Zealand - 1766 DNA GHGlow gp2 | ecosystem: Host-associated > Mammals > Digestive system > Stomach > Rumen ... | reverse complement strand
GTGGACCAGCCAGGGCTTGAACCTGGGACCTCCAGATTATGAGTCTGTTGCTCTAACCAACTGAGCTACAAGTCCGTGATTTGGGATGCAAAGTTACAGCAATTTCATTAAATATCCAAATTTTTTTGCGGAAATAACGAAAAAATGCTTAACTTTGCGCCCTTATGAGAACAATTTGTCTGAATCAGGGGCCTTTTCAGCTCTCTGAGAGTGTGGCAACCATCGGAGTCTTCGACGGTGTGCATGCAGGTCATCAGCTGCTGATCCGTATGGTCAGGGAAGAGGCTCGCAGCCGTGGTTTGTGTCCGATGGTCATCACCTTCGACCGTCAGCCTCGTCAGGTGCTTGATCCTACGTTCCATCCTCAGGTGCTGACCACCCTGGAGGAGAAGGAGGCTATCATCGCCTCCCTTGGCGTAGAGACCCTGGTGGTGCTGCCTTTCACGAAGGACTTGGCTGCACTGACGGCTCGTGACTTCATGCAGCAGGTGTTACGCCAGCAACTGCATGTACGGACACTCATCACTGGCTACGACAACCGTTTCGGCCGTAACCGTGCTGAAGGTTTCGACGATTATGTGCGCTATGGTCAGGAGCTGGGGATGCAGGTGCTTCGTGGCGATAAGGAGCTGATGGCTGATGGCAGCTGTGCCGTGAGTTCGTCTGTGATCCGTCAGCTGTTGGCGGAAGAGGGGCGTGTGGATATGATGCCTCAGTGCCTGACGCGCTATTATCAGCTGTCTGGCGAGGTAAAGTCTGGCGAGCATATTGGTCATCGACTGGGATACCCCACGGCAAACCTGGAGCCTTTCTCTGTTGACAAGCTTATTCCAGCTCCCGGGGTGTATGCCGTATGGGCAACGCTGGAAGACGGGCATCGATATGCGGCCATGATGAATATTGGTACGCGTCCCACTTTTGAGGGGCATCGTCAGACATTAGAGGTCAATATCCTTGATTTTGTGGGCAACCTCTACGGACAGCGGATGACAATAGCCTTCGTAGCTCGTCTGCGTGAAGAAAAGCGTTTTGACTCTCCAGAGGCGCTTGTGATGCAATTGGATGAAGATCAGGAAAAAGTAAGAAAGATATTGATATGAAGAATGCGTTAATTTATACGGTTATTTTCGGAGCTATTCAGGTAATCGTAAGTTTCATCGTCCAGGGCATCTGGACACTGGTGATGGGAAAAGACACGGTGATGAATGCCACAGGGATGATCATCACGATGGCTGTGTTCAGTATACTTACGATGGCCGTGTTCCTGCTGGCTAAGTGGAGTGTGGTGTCGCGCCATTGGGTGCGTACCCGTCCTTGGTTTGTCCTTTTCTGGTGTGTGCTGGCGGCCTTGGGAGCGATTATCCCGTCAGTATGGTTGCAGGAGCATATGCCAGAATTGCCCAATGTGGTAGAGGGGGAGTTTGACATGATTATGAAGGATCGCTGGGGATATGTGATTGTTGGTCTACTGGCTCCCCTGGCTGAGGAGATGGTTTTTCGTGGTGCCGTTCTGCGCAGCCTGCTTCAGTGGAAGTCAAACCCGTGGATAGGTATTGTGGTCTCTGCTCTGCTTTTTGCCATGATCCACATGAATCCTGCCCAAATGCCGCATGCCTTCCTCATCGGATTGCTTTTGGGCTGGATGTACTGGCGTACGGATAGTATCGTGCCAGGCGTGGTTTATCATTGGGTGAACAACACCGTAGCTTATGTCATGTATAACCTCTATCCCAACCCTGACCTCACGCTGGTCGAGTTGTTCGGCAGCGAACAGAAGGTGCTGATGGCACTGGGTTTCTCGTTGCTCATCTTCCTGCCGTCGCTCTTTCAGTTGAATCAGCGGTTGGCGAAATGAAAAGATAAAAGTGGAACCTCAAGAAAATGAAGTGGGCTGCTCCCGATATTCGGTGGCAGCCCGTTCTTCGTTGTTAGTATTTTCCAATGATTTGAGAGAATGAAACTTCACAGTTTCTTTTGTTTAATAATGATTGTTATAAAGAAAGCATAGAATTAATTTCTTACTCATAATAGGCAGGCTGTTCTGCAGGTGTCGTGGTCTTGGCACTGTCGGCAACATTTTCTGCCTGGATGGTTCCCAGAGCGTTCACTGAGTCAGCCTTCTGCTGGTGGAACTTGGCGTAGGCCTCTTTCGGATCTTCCCATCCGTAGTTCCATGGTGCTTGGGCGGCATTGCCTAAGGTCAGGACGATGGCCACGATGGCAGCAGCCTTGAACAACGGCATCAGACGGCTCGTCAGTGTCACGGTCTTTGCCTTGGGAGCCTCGCCTGTCATCTCCAGCATGCGGGCATCGAAATCGTCGCCTAAGCCTTCGGCTTTCTCTGCCTCGTAGGTGAAAAGGGCGCTGTATTTCCTGAGATCCTCAGGAATATCAGGCTGACTGAAGAAGGTCTTCAGAATGGTCTCCTCCTGCAGGGTGGTCTCTCCCTGCCAGTATCGCTCCAAGAGTTGTTCAATATACTTATAGTCCATATTCTTCTGTTTCTAAAAATTTCTGCCGGATGGTCTGGCGAGCTCGGAAGATGTTGATTTTCACCTGTTCCTCACTGATGTCCATGATCTGGGCGATTTCCTTATAGCTCTTCCCCTCAAAGTCTCGGAGCTGCATGGCACTTCGCTGTTTCTCCGGCAGAGCGTTGATGAGGCGGCGTATCAGCATGAGCTTGTCTTGCTGCATGGCCTGTTCCTCGGGATTGGATGAGTAGCTTTGGTCTGGAGCATCATGCTCACTTTCCTCTAAGCTTTGGTTCTGGTTCTCCATCTTCCGCATCTTGTCGAGCGAGATGTTCCGGCAGATGGTGAGGCAGAAGGCTTCTATCGATTCGATGTCATTCCATTGCTCCCTCTTGTTCCATACCTTAATCATTGTCTCCTGAACAATGTCTTCCGCCTCCGCAGGGTTGAGGGTGATGCGGAGGGCAAGCCTGTAGAGCTCATTTTTGAGCGGCAGGATATCATTCCGGAAACTGATTTTTTTCATCCTCTCTAATAGTAATGACGATTGAAACGGGGGAAAGTTACAAAAAGGCGAAAAAAATTTCGCCTTTTTATTGAATTACTGTACCGGCATGACCATCGATGGCCGTAGCAAGAGTGATAATGACACGGCCTACACCGGCGTCGATGGCTGCAAGGGCATTCTCAATCTTTGGCAGCATACCGCCACTGATGGTGCCGTCTTCCTTATATTTAATAAAGTCCGCGTGTGTGATGACGGGAATCACAGAGTCGTCGTCATCAGGATTGCTAAGCACACCTTTCTTCTCGAAACTGAAGATCAGCGTTACATCGTAATAGGGTGCCAGGGCTTTAGCTGTTTCCGAGGCAATGGTGTCGGCATTGGTGTTGAGGATCGTTCCCTGACCATCGTGTGTCAATGGAGCCATCACGGGGGTGATGCCTTCTTCGATAAGACGACTGAGCATCTGGCCATTGGCTTTGTCTACATCACCCACGAATCCATAGTCGATGCCATCCTTCAGGGGACGCTTGTGTGAACGGATAACGTCGATGTCGGCTCCCGTCAGTCCGAGGGCATTTACACCGTTGGCCTGCAGACGGGCCACAAGATTCTTGTTCACCAGACCGCCATAGACCATCGTTACAACATTGAGCATCTCTGCATCGGTGATTCTGCGGCCATTCACCATCTTCGACTCGATGCCGAGACTGGCAGCCACTTGTGTGGCACGACGGCCTCCACCATGTACCAAGACCTTTTTCCCCTCAATGGCACTGAAGTCCTTGAGGAGCTGTGCGAGTTGGGCCTCGTCCTCGACAACGGCCCCACCAACCTTGACTACAGTCAGCTTCTCTTTCATCACTCCAGATATGTATAACCGTATAAGCCTGAACGATAGTTCGAGAGGAATTCCTTGCCCTCTTCGAGTGAGATCTTACCCTGCTTCACACTCTTGGCCACCCAGACCTCCAGCTGGCGTACCAGTTTTTTGGGATTGTACTGTACGTATTCGAGCACCTCCTCCACAGTCTCACCGTCGATGATCTGGTCGATGTGATAGGTGCCGTCCTTCTCAGAGATGTGTACGGCATTGGTGTCGCCGAACAGGTTGTGCATGTCGCCCAAGATTTCCTGATAGGCACCCACGAGGAACACACCCAGATAATAAGGCTCGTTCTTCTTGAGGGCATGTACAGGCAGTGAATGGGTGTTATGACGATTCGTGGTGAAGTTGGCAATCTTACCGTCACTGTCGCAGGTGATATCCTGGATGGTGGCGTTACGGGTTGGGCGCTCATCCAGACGCTGGAGAGGCATAATCGGGAATACCTGGTCGATGGCCCACGAGTCGCTGAGGCTCTGGAAGAGCGAGAAGTTGCAGAAATATTTATCAGCCAGGAGCTTGTCGATTTTCATCAGCTCTTCGGGGATATGCTTCAGGCTCTTGGCAAGGGCATGGATCTCGTGACACACGCTCCAGTACATGGCTTCCACCTCGGCACGGGTCTTCAAGTCGACGATACCATGCGAGAAGAGGTCGAGTACTTCTTCACGAATCTGCTCAGCATCGTGCCAGTCTTCCAATACATTGCGTGGCGAGAGATTGTCCCAGATCTCATAGAGGTCCTTCACTAACTGATGTGAATTCTCGTCGGGCTCGAATTCCTCAGGCATCTCGGGCAGAGAGGCCGTCTCCAGCACGTCGATCACCAGCACTGAATGGTGGGCTGCCAGTGAGCGCCCGCTCTCAGTGATGATATTGGGATGGGGCAGGTCGTTTTTGTTGGCGGCATCCACAAAGGTGTAGATACAGTCGTTCACATACTCCTGGATGCTGTAGTTCACAGAGCTTTCGCTCGAAGGTGAACGGGTTCCGTCGTAGTCGACGCCAAGTCCGCCTCCGCAGTCTACGAAGTCTACGTTATATCCCATCTTGTGCAACTGGATATAGAACTGCGAGGCCTCCCTCAGGGCCGTCTGGATACGGCGTATCTTCGTAATCTGAGAACCGATATGGAAATGGATCAGTCGCAGACAGTCGCGCATGTCTTTCTTGTCGAGAAAATCGAGGGCCTCTAACAACTCAGAGCTTGTCAGTCCGAATTTCGAGGCGTCACCACCGCTCTCCTCCCATTTGCCAGAACCTGACGAGGCGAGTTTGATGCGGATACCGATGTGTGGACGGATGTTCATCTTCTTGGCCTCGCGGGCAATGATTTCCAGCTCGTTCATCTTCTCTACGACGATGAAGATCTGCTTGCCCATCTTCTGGGCCAGCAGGGCCAGTTCGATGTAGCTTTGGTCCTTATAGCCGTTGCACACGATGATGGAGTCACTCTGACACTGCATGGCTATCACGGCGTGGAGTTCGGGCTTCGAACCAGCCTCCAGACCGAGGTTGAACTTCCTGCCATGGGAAATAATCTCCTCTACCACAGGCTGCATCTGGTTTACCTTGATGGGATAGACCACATAGTTCTCACCTTTGTAGTCATATTCTTCCGAGGCTTTCTTAAAGCAGCTCCAGGTCTTCTCGATACGGTTGTCGAGAATGTCGGGGAAGCGCAACAATACTGGTGGCGTGACGTCGCGCAACGCCAGTTCGTCCATTACCTCACGCAGGTCAATCTGCGTATTGTTCTTACACGGAGTGACGTAGACATCGCCCTTGTCGTTGATGCCAAAATACGAAGTGCCCCAACCGTTGATGTTGTAGAGCTCCTTCGAATCCTCAATGGTCCATTTCTTCATTTGTGTTGACGGTCTATAGGTTTAGTAATTCACGTATCTTCTGTACGCTGATTTTGATTTTCTCGTAATTGTCCATCAGGCTTACATCTAGGGTATACCTGGCTTTGGTGTAGTAGGGCTCGCGCTTCTCCAGCTGTTCGCGGATGAAGGTGATGAGCTGTTCGGGCGTCTTACCCTTCAGCAGGGGGCGCTCCGTCTTTCCCATCAGCAAGTGCTTGTACAGCACCTCGGGGTCGGCCTTCAGATATACCACCTTCCCCTGCTGGTTCAGGTAGTCCATGTTGTCGAAGAAGCAGGGCGTACCACCACCACAGCTGATGATCACATCTTCAAACTCTGCCACTTCGTGCAGCATGTTGTACTCTATCTTGCGGAATCCCTCCTCGCCCTTCTCGGCAAATATCTGGGCTACCGTCTTGCGCATACGGCTCTCGATATACCAGTCAAGGTCGTAGAAGATAATACCCAGTTCCTTCGACAGCGCCTTTCCAACGGTAGTCTTCCCGGCGCCCATATAGCCTATCAGGATAATCCTCGTCATTTACGGTTGGTAGGTGTTGACTGGATAATCTTCATACACTCGTCGTACGTCAGTTCTGTCACCTTTTCGTGCAGGCTCTTAGGCAGACGGTAGTTCTTGCCATCATAAGTCAGGTATGGACCGTAACGGCCGTTCAGGATTTCCAACTTCGGGTCTTCAAGGAAGAACTTCATGTGTTTCTTGCTGTCTTGCTGACGCTTCTCCTGAATGAGTAGGATGGCATCATCGAGAGTGATGCCCATCGGGTCGGTACCCTTGGGAATCGAAGTGTACTGACGGTCGTGGAGGACATAGGGTCCGAAACGGCCGGCACCGATGGTAACGGGTTTACCCTCATACTCACCAATCTCACGGGGCAGCTTAAACAGTTCCATAGCCTCGTCGATGGTAATGGTCTCCATGCTCTGTTCCTTGGGCAACTGGGCAAACATGGGTTTCTCCCTGTCGTCGGCACTGCCAATCTGTACCACGGGGCCAAAACGGCCAATCTTCACAAATACCGGACGTCCTGTCTTGGGGTCGTTGCCCAAGAGGCGCTCACCAGCCTTGTGCTGCTGACGGCTGTTCATCGTTTCCTCCACCACGGGCTCGAAACTATTATAGAACTGCTTCATCATGTCCGTCCACCTCTCGCCGCCTTCGGCAATCTTATCGAAGTCCTGCTCCACCTTGGCGGTGAAGTTGTAGTCCATAATATCCTTGAAATGCTCCATCAGGAAGTCGTTTACCACCATACCGATGTCAGTAGGCAACAACTTACCCTTCTCTGAGCCGACAATCTCTTTTCGTGTCTTCTGTGTCACCTGCTTGCCCTTTAACTGTAGCAGTGTGTAGGAACGCTCCTCACCCTTCTTGTCGCCACGCTGCACATAGTCGCGTTGCTGGATGGTTGAGATGGTGGGTGCATAGGTAGAGGGGCGGCCGATGCCCAGTTCTTCCATCTTTTTCACGAGGCTGGCCTCGGTATAGCGCTGTGGTCCTGCACTGAATCGTTCCGTGGCAAGAATCTCCCGACGTGTCAACTCCTGATCCTTTTTCATCGGAGGCAGGATATGACCGAACTCATCCTGCTGCTCGTCATCGTCTGACGACTCGCGATAGACCTTGATAAATCCGTCGAACTTCACCACCTCACCCTGGGCCACAAACATCTCGTTGGTGTTGCTTATCTGGATGTTCACGGTGGTCTTTTCAATCTCTGCATCTGCCATCTGGCTGGCGATGGTGCGCTTCCAGATCAGTTCATAGAGGCGTTTCTCCTGAGCCGTTCCGTCAATCTCCACCTGATCCATATAAGTGGGGCGGATGGCCTCGTGGGCCTCCTGGGCACCTTTGGCACTCGTGTGATACTGGCGTGTCTTACTGTATTTGTCGCCGTATAGGTTCACAATTTCGTTCTTGCTGGCACTCAGACAGAGTTTCGAGAGGTTCACAGAGTCTGTACGCATATAAGTGATTCGTCCACTCTCATACAGGCGCTGGGCCACCATCATCGTCTGACTTACCGAGAAGCCCAGCTTACGGGCGGCCTCCTGCTGCAGGGTTGATGTGGTGAATGGGGGTGCCGGTGTACGTTTCATGGGCTTCTTCGAGATGCTCTCCACAGTAAACGTAGCATCCTTGCATTTTTCTAAGAACGCCATCACCTCGCTTTCTGTCTTGAAACGGCTGGCAAGCTGTGCCTTTACCTCTGAGGCGGAGCCATCGGCATTGGTAATGGCAAATATGCCACTTACACTGTAGTAAACCTCGCTTTGGAAGTTCTGTATCTCACGCTCACGCTCCACAATCAGTCTCACGGCCACACTCTGCACACGTCCGGCAGAGAGGGCGGGCTTAACCTTGCGCCAAAGTACTGGCGAGAGTTTAAAACCTACGATGCGGTCGAGCACACGACGTGCCTGCTGGGCATTCACCAGATTCATATTCAGGTGGCGCGGATGCTCAATAGCTTCAAGGATGGCGGGTTTGGTGATTTCATGGAACACGATACGGTTCGTCTTCTGTTTGTCTAATCCCAGCACCTCGCAAAGGTGCCAGGATATAGCCTCTCCCTCACGGTCTTCATCGGATGCGAGCCATACCTTCTCTGCCTTCTCTGCCTTGCTGCGCAGATCGGCCACAAGCTTGGCCTTTTCTTCGGGAATCTCATATTCGGGCTCCAAAGTCCGATCGTCGATGCTTAGCTCACGCTTCTTCAAGTCACGGATGTGGCCATAGCTCGACATGACCTTAAAGTCCTTTCCAAGGAATTTCTCAATGGTCTTCGCCTTGGCAGGAGACTCCACAATCACTAAGTTCTTTTGCATATCTTACTCTTTTCTTTTTACTTTCGGGCTGCAAAAGTACATAAAAAAGTTGCTCCCACCTTATTTATATAGAGAATTTTTGTTTTATTAACAGTTTCGTGCCAGGAATCGGTGTACGGCTTGTCGTATAGACTTGAGTCCGAAGCGCTCCACATACACCTCCCTCAATGGCAACCATGTCAGCTCTGCGGCATCATCATCTGCGGCAACCTCTTGCCCGTCTTCGACATGGCAGAGGAAGAAGAGGTCGAGCGTGTGAATGTCCATGCCTGAGTAGCGGTATATGTTGGGTATAGAGAAAAGATATTCTACGCGGTCTGGCTTGATCTCAAGACCCGTCTCTTCCCTGATTTCACGTACCATACCCTCCTCTGCGGTCTCTGCATTGTCCACGAATCCGCCAGGCAGGTCCAGGGTACCCTTGGCAGGGTCCTTGGCGCGACGCGCAATCAGCAGTTCCCCCTTACTGTTTAGGATGAATGCTGCCGTTGAGGCTCTCGGGTTCTGGTAATATGTAAAGCCGCAGTCATTGCAATGCCTGCTTAAAGCATTATGTATCTCAAAATTCTTACTCCCGCATTTCGGACAGAAGTGAAACAGTTCTAATGGATGATCTTTCATAACTCAAACGCCGTCTTACTCCCACTTGTCTGTTCTAAACGGAAAGAGTGGTAAGTTTCCTCCATTTTTCACGTTGCCAATCTGGAAATTCCTGAAACAATATCTCACTGCCACGGGCTTCTTTACCTCTGGAGACGAGATCTTAATGGCTTCGTCCCAATAACCGCCGCCCGGCTGCCAGAAGTGCTGGGCTTTAGCCGGATGGAACACTTTATCCTCACCCGCAATCTCAAAACCCTGTATGTCCTCAAAAGGTGCGTCCGTGTGGTAGTTATGGTCCAGATGGATGAAGATGGCATCCTCTTTCACCAGCATGTCCTTATAGGTAGGACTCTCGTACATCAGTCCCTCGAAGCCGTAGTCACGGGCCAGTGCCGTATAGGCCAACCGCTCGCCTACCTGCTGTTTCTGTGTGGGGTGGATTTGTGAGAACTCGTAGGGATACACCAAATCGTTGGTACACACCAACGAACTGTTGGGGATGATTTGTGAGGCCTTGAACTGTTGCTCGCGTAACAGGGCACCGCTGATGGCGTTGTTGTCGTCATCATAACGGTAGGGTGCAATCTGCACGAAGTAAAAGGGAATCTCACCCAGACCGAACTGTCCTCTCCACTGGTCCACCAATAACTTCATACGCTCAGAATACTGGTCACCAGGGTCGCCCACGTTCGAGCAGCCTTGATAATAGAGGATTCCCTTCACCGTATAGTTCAGAATAGGGTTAAATGTGCCGTTGCCCCAAAGCAGTGATCGGTGATAGTCCCACTGTGACCATTTCTTACAGATCTCTACCGAGTCTGTCGGGTCGTTGGTGTACTTCTCCAGATTCTCTTTTGTCAGCCAGCTTTCCGCGCGCGTACCTCCTTTATTCGCTTCAATGAGTCCGATGGGTATGTCGAGGGCCTCATGCATCTTACGGGCGAAGAAATAACCCGTGGCCGAGAAGTCGCCTACAGTGTTTGGCGTGCATACCCGCCATGCACACTGGGCATCGTCCTGAGGTGTAGCACTCATCGTGCTTGGAATCTTCACGCTTCTCACGCCTGCATGCTTTTTGGCATCTACCACTATGTCGTTATAGCCTTCCACGGGACACATCCAGAAGCCTTTTACCGGCATCTCCATGTTCGACTGTCCTGCACAGACCCATACCTCGCCGGCCACCACATTGTTGATGCTTACCTGCTCACCGTCGTCAAAGGTGATGCTGAGTGGCTCGTACGAAGCCTTGGGTGTCTTTACCTTTACCAACCAGCGTCCGTCCTTGT
>Ga0247608_10008334_pt1 | contig 10480 bp, 13 predicted proteins | sample 176DNAGHGlowgp2_FD_193490 | JGI IMG/M metagenome (GOLD analysis project Ga0247608, IMG submission 193490) | Sheep rumen microbial communities from Palmerston North, Manawatu-Wanganui, New Zealand - 1766 DNA GHGlow gp2 | ecosystem: Host-associated > Mammals > Digestive system > Stomach > Rumen ... | reverse complement strand
GCCTTCCAGCGAAGGAGGGCTGTAGTGACGCTCAAGATAGGTGGAGTGTATCTCCTTGACCGTATCCCACGACACGCCGAGATGGTTGGACACGTCTTGGAGCGTCATCCCACGCAACAGGTCCACCACATATTTGGCGAAGCGGTGTGTATAGCTGCGGCTGCCTGTGGCGAAGGGTATCCTCTCCTGCTGGTCATAGTCACAGTGGCGACACTTATAGCGTTGTACTTTCATGCGAATAATCACCTTCTTGCCACCTATGGGAAGACCGATAAAGTCGCGCATACGGTAGCCATTCTTCACCGAATGACGCTTTCCGCACCTCGGGCACACTTTTTCTCGCTCTTTTGTTTGGACATGCAAGATAATTGTGTTACCTTTGTATTCCTCACGGGTACATTCATGGGTGTATAGACCCCTGGCATGATATAGAAAACTGCTGTTCATACTTGTACATTTGTTTGTGGTTATTCAAATATACAAAAATAACAGTGGTTTTCTTCTTTAGTATCACTTTATCACTCGAAATGTCGGATGAACCAAAAATGGCATAATCGAAATACGATTTTTTGTAAATCCGACTCTATTTTCGCAGAAAAAATGTAATTTTGCACCGTATTCTTCGGAGTACAAGACATATTGAAACAACGAAGCGTTATGCTCGACTTGCAAAAGGAAACGTGAGAAACTTCCAAGAAAGAACTGCAAGAACGGTGTACGGTTCGCGCTATATAGCGTGGGCTGGTTACTCCTTCTCAGTTCAGGTAATTCTCACGACCTCCTTTTGAAGAAGTGGTATATCAGTGCCACGCTTCATAACAATTAAAGGCTCCCGTGGCGGCTGGGGAGCAATGGGAAATAGTCTTATGAAACTAAAAACTATCTTATTGTCGTTTGGACTGGCATTTATCTTTAATGCCTGTGCTCCTTCTGCTGATGATTGCATTCGTATTTATGAAAATGGAATTGAGAAAGTCAGAAAAGCATCAACAAAGCAGGAACTGAGTGAAATTACTTATGAAGTAAAAGACAAACTCACGGATTTGGGCAATAAGCCTGGTGGGGATGAGAAAATGTCTCAGGAAGACACACATAGAGTTTTGTCCGCTCAAAATAGATTCAATCAGGCTGTAGAACAACGTGCAAGAGAACTCGCAAACTAAATTCCTATATGACTATGACAAAGAGATTCTTTTTACTCATAATTGGCATAGTTTTGTCTGTTATCGTATTTGCTGGCAATCCGAATCGGACGTACAATATTAAATATGTAGATACGAACTCAGGTGTTGCTGCAAAAAATATGACGCTCAAAGTTACTTCAACTCAAATTTCTTATTTTGAGAGGGATGCTTATTGGAATTGCAGGTACGAAGGAACGATTAAAGACCAAAATGGCTTGATATATCACAAATACTATCTTCCTACGACGAAAAGTACCGTGTTAATTAGCGATTCCAAGATTATGAAGGTAGGCAATAGTTTCTATTATATCATTATCTTAAATGGGCAGTACCACTATGCGTTATAGTATAATTGCAGCCTTTCTATTTGTTTGTTTCTTTTTGGCTTCTTGTTCGGAAGAAAAAAAGCAAGAGGGAACGGAAAGGCCGTTCATGCAATCTGTTGACAGAACGCCGCCCCCAGATAAAGCATATTTCAGAGACGATATTTTCGCCCCAAAAGAAAAGAGAAATGAAGGAGCAGAAACTTGGATAGAAAAAGACGAATAACAACAAAACATTTATGAAAAATGACAATAGCGGTTGCGGCTGTATAATCGTTGGAATAGTATGTGTCATCATTTTATCTGGCATCAGAAAGTGCGCATCAGCCACGCCAGACATTATGAAGGCATATGGCGAAGCACTTAGTGGTCCGTATGGAGGATTATGGGGATTCCCTCTATTAATTCTCTTAATATTTGCTATTGCATATATTCAAGGCAGAAAGGAGAAATGATTATGGCGACGTTTATAAATATTATTTGTGCTATCATTGGTATCATAATAGTCGGGGCTTTTGCTATTTGGTTATTTGCATTGATATACGCATTCATCAAAGAGAAGGACGAAGGAGTCAAAATGTTCGCTTTGTGTGTACTTGCACTAGGCCTCATTGTGACGTTAGTATCACAGTGTGCCGGATGCGAAAACTAAAGCAAAGGTATCAAACCCACCATTACAAAGTAGAGCGGGAAGCCGCACCGACATTCTTGGCATCAGTTCCCGCTCTGCATTTTAATTGTCTATTTCTTTTTCTTACAGATTATACTATAATCCCACACAGGCATAGGAAGTATCTTATTCTGTACAACCGTCTTGTATTGTGGCATGTGTTTGGGAATGTCACATTTAGATGATTGAACCCAGTAAAATGGTTGTTTCTTCGTAGTTAATTTGTTGATTTCTGGAGCTTTTGTAGCCAGCCAAATTTTTAACCATTGCAATTTCTTGACCATTTTCGAGACTTCACTGGTTATAGCAGAATGTACCTCGATATAGAAGACTTCTCTGTCATAACAAAGCGCATAGTCCCAACGGTTATCATCTGGATATAATTTTAATGTTGTTTCATCAATATCTAGACTGCCATCTATTTTGTCTGGGTCTGGAACTATTATTTTATCTGCGTATTTACCAAAAGCATTTTTACCCTCTTGATAACCCGATGCCACGTCAGGTGTCGCTTCTACGGCTTCCTTGAAAGTCAACTTTCGCTGCTGCTTTTCTTTTCCCATAGTTCACCCTTCGTTAATCTGTATATTTATATACGATGTCTGCAACTTTAGAAGAGAACTGAGACAATCCACCCCATTCAGAAATAGCACAATCTTCGCTTCCTGCATCCAATGAAGAAATATCTGCAGATGTGACTTTCCCTGTTGTTGTACGCGAGAAATAATATGTAGATAACTGTTTGCCAAGCAAGCCTTCAAAAATTTGTGATGTTGCGGCATTTTTGCGAAGGTCAAACATCTCATAGAATGCATCTTCTTTGTTGGAAGCTTCAGACTTCTTCACAATATTGAACGCCCATGCAAAATCCAATAATGTAGTTGAATGAGTTGATACTATCACCTTTAAACCATTATGGATTAGTTCAAGGATTTCCAATAACACAGCTTTGATGGCCTGTGGATGGAGTCCCATTTCAGGTTCTTCAATAACAACATATTTATAATTGTCCTTCTTGAATACTTGGGAGGCAGGACCTGAAAGGCAATAGAAAGCAATAAGTAATGGCATGAACTCCTTTTGACCTGCACTCCAAGTCATAAACGGGATGCTCATGTCATCAATCTTCATCTTCATCTTCTTTTGTCCAGAATTCTCCTCCATAACAATTTTGCCGCCATGGAAAATGTTTTCATCGAATGATTGCTTTAATGCATTTTTCAATCGATTACTCACAGGGAAAAGAGTTTCTGGGTCACCCATTCCGCCTTGTATGTATATCCTTAGTGTCTCACTAAATGATTTCAAGACGTATGGAGTAGCCATATCAAACTCCATGAAATTCTTGGGTCGTCCATCTGCTATGCTTAATATGCGTTGAGCTGGTATGTAAAACATGGATTCTTTTGTCGGTACATTCCTTTTCAAAAGGGAATCAAGAGATATTGCTCGTCCGTTATATGTAATTTCTGTATCGGACTTAAATATCTTATTCATTCCATCGCCAAAGAATGTATCAAGAACCTTCTGAGGATTTTTCTTATCAATTATATAGTTGTATTTCCGTAAAGTAGATAACACAAATTCTTTATCTATGACATATTTAAGTAATTCCAAAAAAAGACTCTTACCACTGGCTTGAGGTCCTACTAAGAAAGTCAAATCTCCAAATTCCACTTCAACATTGCCGATTGGGCCGAAGTTCTTTATCTTCAATGATTTCATACTCCAAGATATTTTTCATTTATAATGTGTGCAAAGGTAGCACAATTTCTTGAGACGAAAGAACAAAAGACGAAAAATCCCTCAAAAGTTTTGTAATCTCGTATATTCTGTGTACCTTTGCCCCGACAATGAGCCATTGAAACAGGCTGGTGGCTCAGCGTCGGGAGTTCATTGACAAGCAAATCACGGCAGAATGAGGAAATGAGAACCGTTGCCAGTTCGTAACCCAGATTTTTCTCAATCCTCCGAACTGCCTTTATTTACAAAAGGTTTGCGATTTTATCCAAAGATACGAAATAATTTTGAATTAGACAAAGAAAAAACTGACAAACAGACTTTCCATTAGTCAAGAATGAAATTGAAAAATGTATTATGGGCTTCCTCAAGTCTCTTTTCGTCTAGTCAGATCTCTCCAAATTGCCTTTCGTAATCCCATTCAAAAACAATAGAAAATTGACAAAAACGTATGATTATAGCCTAAACAAAAATGGAAACCCTCGTAAATAGAGGGTTTCCAAGAGATTCTCATATTCAAAAAGATTCAAAAATGAATATATATCATTTATTGAGATATTGACTCTGTTTGGTTACAACTTGCTCCTTTGGAACTTCTTTGCTCACAACATACATCTTGACAGTTCTATCGTTGCAAGTAGCCATGTGCTGAGATTCAAGTACCCATCCGTTGCTAACAAACCAATTGACAGCTCCTATGGCACTATGGAACTTAATTATTTGTCCATCCTCCGTTTTGTATGTCTCACTTCCTTTACCCTCACCTGTATCTATGGTTGGGGTTGAGGATTTGTGCATTGAATAAATCTCAATATAAGTCTTTACCTTTTCAGAAGGGTTCTTCTGAGCCTTTACGCTCAGTACAAATACACATAACGCTAAGAAAACAACAAATCTTTTCATTTTATAATACAAGTTAAAACATAAAAATACTTCAAATTACTTTACCTCAACTGAATGTCTTTGAACTTCCATCCATCTTTAATAGGCTCTTCAATCGTGAATGACTTTGCCGTAGATGGTATTGGTGGGAATGTAAGAGCAAACTTCAACCTCTCGCCAGAATTATTAAATTCTGTTCGATATGGAGAAATGCTTATATTGTCTGCTTTAAGCATTTGTAGTTTTTTTCCAGATGCTTTGATAAATGTTCCCCTCTCAATAGCACACCATTGGTATTGGAATTGAGTCTGTAATTCAAATTCGACCCTTGTTTCATAATCAGACAAAGCAACTTTAGTAACAAAAATGCCATTAACGCCTTTTTTTATTGAGGGATAATTGATAACCTTGCTGTAGGAACTGTAATCATAGTTATCGAATGGATGCAGCATATTATATAACCTTTTCTTTTCTTGCTCTTCAAGGAATTTTGCTTGGCGCTCCACCTCTTCTTTTTCTCTCTTAATCTTCATTTGAAGTTCGTCATATTCTGACCTAGAGCCAAGCCGTCCACCTATCACCTTTCCTTCTGCATTCTTTATAGGAACAAAACAGTAAGGATTGTTTTCCTTCCATTCGTCTTTTTCCTTCCAACTCAATTCTGAACTTCTTTCAATTGCTTGACGTTTTTCAACATACTCCGATGCTGTTCTTACACGTGCATTGAGTTCAGGGTCTATCATCAATTCACCTTGTTTCCGAATAGCATAATCCCTAGCTTCATCCGCTCCAAGGGTTCTAATGCTTTCAAACGATTCATTAATAGACTTTCTAAGATTGTAAAACCAATTTAGAGTCTCTTCATCATTATAAAGCTTCCCAGCATATTCTGCAAACAATGATTGTAGCTTGCTATATTGCTCGTTGGCTTCCATATTCCTCCGTTCAATTTGTTCCAATGAGTGTTGAAGAATAGAATTATCATGCTGTTTTGGTTGATATACTTGTGGTGTGAAAGTTGCCCATTGGGCATAGCTGCTAATACTAAAACAGATTACTATTCCGAATAAAGACTTTCTCATTACTTAATTGCTTTTAAGATTATTATTTTGCCACAAAGATAGGAAAAATATCTGATTCAACAATGATATACGGTGAATAATATTCAAAATTGTTATGAAAATGAATGTTTTTAGATTTAATTAAGGTAAAATGAAGAATGATTGCGCTAATTTGCGCAATCAATTAATCAAAAATCTAATAGGTCATAACTGCTTTCAAGTTCGCTGTCTGTGATTCCCAAGTAACGCTTGGTGATTGTAAGGCTAGCGTGATTAAACAGCGTCTGCAACCGCATAAGTGCCAAAGGTGCATCGGTGCCAGCCGATTCAAACACCTTGCGCCCAAAGGTCTTTCTCATTGTATGTGTAGAAAAGTGGTCAATCTTCAAGTTATACTTGGTCTTAATCTCCTTAAACAGTAGGAATCTAGGTAATAAAACGATAATAAAAAGGGCGAATATAGATAGCACCGTAAATAGCACCAATAAACTCATAAAAAAGATAACTGCCTCTGTTTCACAACAGAAGCAGTTAATAAACGATATTAATAACTAAAAACCTTCTCTAAACATGTTAACCTTACAACAAATCTTTTTTACCTAAAAAACTAAAAACCTACTGAACTAACAATCTAAATTACCTAATAACTAACAACTATTGAATCATAAAAACCTATTTCTAATGTAGAACGCTTGTCATCGGTTTTGTTCCTTTTGACGATGCAAAGGTACGACGAAAAACGCTAACGCGCAATATTTTTCATCCGCTTTTGCCAGAAAACTGGCTGATTATTGACGCAGGTCAAGCGGCTTGTGTGCGGACACACTTATTTTGTGCTCGTAAACAGCGCTTCAGCCACCCTGTTGGTCAGCTCCACGAACTGCTGGATGGTGAGCTGCTCGGGACGGTGGGTTAGCAGGTCGGCATATTGTGCGAAAAACGGTGCGTCAGGCGGCAGCATCTGGCGCAGGCTGACGCGCAGCATCTTGCGGCGCTGGTTGAAGGTGGTCTTCACCACCCGGCGGAACAGCTCCTCGTCACAGCCCAGCCGCTCCACCTTGTTGCGTGTCATGCGGATGACGGCGCTCTGCACCTTGGGAGGCGGGTTAAACACAGTGGGCGGCACGGTGAACAGGTACTCCACGTCGTACCATGCCTGTATGAGCACCGACAGAATGCCGTACTGCTTGGAGCCGGGCTGGGCTGCCATGCGCTGGGCCACCTCATGCTGAATCATGCCTGTGCAGCAGGGGATGAGGTCGCGGTTGTCGAGCATCTTGAAGAAAATCTGTGAAGAGATGTCATAGGGATAGTTGCCGGTGAGCACGAACTGCCCTCCGTTGAAGAGCGCCCTGAGGTCCATGCGGAGGAAGTCGTCGGAGATGACGTCCTGTCGCAGTTGTGGGAAATGCTCATGCAGATAGGCCACCGACTCGTCGTCAATCTCCACCACGCGCAGTGGGCGGGGCTTCTCAGCCAGATACTGTGTAAGAACGCCCATGCCGGGACCCACCTCAAGCACTGGTAGGTCGGGACAAGCATCCACTGTGTCGGCAATGCGTCGGGCGATGGTTAGGTCAGTCAGGAAGTGCTGGCCCAGGTTCTTCTTTGGTCTTACTTGTTTCATAGTCTAACTCTTTCTTAGTTGGAGCGGGGTCTTGCCGAAGTGTTCACGCACGTACTTCCCGAAGAACGACGTGTTGGGAAAGCCCAGTTGGTGGCACACCTGCTTCAGGCTGAGGTCGGTGTTCTTCAGGTAGTAGCGTATGTCCTCCATGACCTGCTCGGTAATCCACTCGTTGGCCGTCTTGCCTGAGTTCTTCTTGCACACGGACGAGAGGTACTTGGCCGAGACACATAGCTCGGAGGCATACCAGTCAACGGTGCGGTGCTTGACCTCGGTGTTGCCCAGCAGACTGAGGAAACGCTGGAACAAGGCGTTCACTGTGGGGTGAGGGGGAGCCGGCTCGTAGCCGCTGACGGTCTGCATCTTGCTACAGAGCCCCAGGAAGCCAGAACGCAGCAGTGACTGTATGATCTCAGTCTTGTAGGGGGCATTCCCGTTGTCGTTGACACACATCAGCAGCATCTCGTAGAAATGGTAGAAGAAGTCAAAGTCGCTGCCCTCGATGTTGAGCACGTGCAGGTGGCGCACGTACATCATCTCGTTCCACAGCGCCATCTTCTCCCTGAGGAAGCTCTGCAGCATGTGTGAAGAGATGAGCAGGGCCTTGAACTCGAAGTCAGGGCTGAGCATCAGGTTGCCCAGCACGGCGTTGGGTGGCAGTACCACCACCTGGTTCTTGGCTATCTCTATGCGTCGCCCTTGCACCAGCGCCTGTGCGCGTCCCTCCAAGGCCAGGGCCACCAGATGGGTGTTCACGCGTGCTACATTCGCATCGGCCAGCATCTTTACGCTGTCGATGATGACGATGTCGCCATCGGAGTAGCCTACGGTGACGTTCTCGTCACTGGCGATGGCTTCCAGCGTCAGCGACTGAGGTACATTCTTCAGCTGTTCCATTTCACCTGCAAAGGTGCGACTTTATTTTCAAAAAACCATGTTCTAATGTCGTGTTTTTATGTTCTTTTTTATTCTTTAAAGAAAAATGTCATAAAATCGATGTCTTTTCGGACACGGATAATCCAAATAATATGTCCATCTTTGCACCGTTTTTGAACATCATGCTGAATAAACGACAAGATGAGAACATCCATAATGATGGTGCTGCTGCTCTTGACAATGATGAGTTGCAGCGAGAGAAAGGAAAGCATAGGGAAAGCTCCCACGCGAGTAAAGATTGAAACAGTGACAACGGCAGCTGTCGCATCGTCTGCAACCACCTATGTGGGTGTGGTGCAGGAGCGTGAGGCCACGGCTGTGAGCTTCACGGGCATGGGTGTGGTCCGGCGTGTGGCCGTCAGTGAGGGGCAGGCCGTCAGGCGCGGACAGCTGCTGGCTGAGATGGACGACACGCAGGCCCGCAGTCTGTTGCGTGCCGCTGAGGCCCAGGTGGCCCAGGCCGAGGATGCCCTGCAGCGCTACGGCCTGTTGCATGATGCCGGCTCGTTGCCCGAGGTGCAGTGGGTGGAGGTGCAGAGCAAGGTGGCCCAGGCCCGCTCTTCGCTCGACGTGGCCAAGAAGAATCTCAGCGACTGTCGCCTGGTGGCTCCCGTGAGTGGCATCATCGGCAAGAAGATGATTGGCGTGGGCGAGACCGCCTTGCCCTCGCAGGCCGTCGTCACCATCCTCGACATCTCGTCGGTGAAGGTGAAGGTGGCAGTGCCGGAGACGGAGGTGGCCGCCATCAGTCCCAACACGCCATCGCGCATCACCGTAGAGGCCGCCGGTGTGGAGACAGACGGTGGGGTCATAGAGAAGGGCGTGGTGGCCGATGCGCTGACGCACACCTACGACCTGTTTGTCAACGTCCCCAACCGTGATGGCCAGCTGCTGCCCGGCATGGTGGCCTCCGTCAGGTTTGCCGCCGTGGCACAGCAACAGGCAGGACAGACGTTGCTGCCTGTCAGCGCCGTGCAGCGCCGTGCTGACGGCAGCCTCTTCGTGTGGACCGTCGGCAATGACAGTACCGCCCACCGCACGCCTGTCAGCGTCGGACCGACGCAGGGCAACCGCATTGTCGTCAGCAGCGGCATAGAGGACGGGCAGCGGGTGGTCACTGAGGGCTACCAGAAGCTGAGCGAGGGAGTGCATGTGGTCTATTAATCTGTAAATAGGCAAAGAGCAAATGAAAAAGACGAACTGGCTCCGCTGGCCGTTGGAGCACTATTCCATATCGCTGCTTTTAGTGGCACTGCTCTTCTTCCTGGGCATCTTCGGGATGGCCGACATGCCCAAGGACGAGTTTCCCGCCTTCACCATCCGTCAGGGGGCGGTGGTGGCTGTCTTTCCCGGTGCCACGGCCGAGGAAGTGGAGCAGCAGGTGGCCAAGCCCCTGGAACGCTTTCTGTTCACCTATCCCGAGGTGAAGCGTGAGAAGACCACCACCACCTGCCAGAACGGCATGTGCATGGTGCTGGTCCACCTGAACGATGACGTGAATAATAAAGATGAGGTGTGGAGCAAGATGAAGCACGGCCTGTCGCTGTTCAAGCAGCAGCTGCCCGCCGGTGTGCTGGCCCTGGTGGCCAACGACGACTTCGGCAACACCTCGGCGCTGCTCATCGCCATCGAGAGTCCCGAGCGCAGCTACCGTGAGCTGCACCGCTATGGCGAGGACCTCAGCGACCGTCTGCGGCGCATCCCCTCAGTGGCCAACGTGCGCACCTACGGCGAACAGCAGGAGCAGTTGTCCATCTATGTCGACCGCCAGCGCCTGCAGGCATACGGCATTGGCCAGCAGACAGTGCTGGCCCAGCTGCAGCAACAGGGGCTGACGACGCTGAGCGGCAGCATCAGCACCAGCCACCAGCAGACCCCCATCCACATTGAACCCACGCAGCAGAGCGAGGCCGAGATTGAGAACCTCATCATCTTCAGCGACCCGCTCAGCGGCAAGACGGTGCGGGTGCGGGACATCGCACGCGTGGTGCGCGAATATGATATGTCGGGAGGCTACATCGAGCAGGACGGTCACCCCTGTGTGCTGCTCTCGCTTG
>Ga0247608_10008333_pt1 | contig 10481 bp, 9 predicted proteins | sample 176DNAGHGlowgp2_FD_193490 | JGI IMG/M metagenome (GOLD analysis project Ga0247608, IMG submission 193490) | Sheep rumen microbial communities from Palmerston North, Manawatu-Wanganui, New Zealand - 1766 DNA GHGlow gp2 | ecosystem: Host-associated > Mammals > Digestive system > Stomach > Rumen ... | reverse complement strand
GTCAATCGGCTCTCCGAGTACGTTAAACATACGTCCGAGCGTTGCCTCCCCGACCGGTACCTGAATGGTCTTTCCGGATGCTTCCACATCCATTCCTCTTGCCATTCCCTCGCTTCCGGTCAGCATGATGCAGCGGACTTCCTTGTTTCCGATATGCTGTGCCACTTCCATAACACGTTTTTCCCCGTCAACGGTCACGCTTAATGCCTCTTTAATCCGGGGCATGTGTTCCGCGTCAAACCGGACGTCGATTACGGATCCCGAAATCTGTGTGATTTTGCCTTTCATGAATCTGTCTCCTGAATTCTTACTCTTCTTCGTTTTTCTTCTTTAACATACGAATGAGTTCTTTCTGGGCATCCAGTGCCTTTCTTTCGCGCTTTCTCTTCATTGCCTTTGCGCCTGCGGAAATCTCGGTGATTTCCTGTGTGATCATCGCCTGTCTCGTATGGTTGTACTGCACTTTCAAATCATTTAAAATTTCCTGCGAGTTCCGGTTTGCCGAATCCATCGCGTTCATTCTCGCGCTCTGCTCGGAGCAGAAACTGTCGACAAGCGCACCGTAAACTATTCCGAGTACGTAACTTTCAATGGTATTGTTCAGTACTTCGCTTAAGTTCGGCATGAATTTAAACGGTACTTTTACCTTCTTTTCCCATGCCGGCGGCTGAATGTTAAAGTCCGCCTTGTGGAAGGGAAGAAGCCTCATTACCTGTGCTTCTTCGGAATAACTGTTCTGATAGTCGGTGAAAATTACATACATTTTCGTAATCTCACCCCTGTCATAACGGTCCAGAAGTACGTTTGTAATTTCTCTCGCCCTGTATAACGACGGGTTCTGCGCCGTATAACGGAAGGACTGCTCAATCGGGATATGATGCGTCGTAAAATAGTGACGGCCGCATTCCCCGACTACGAAAAGAAGATTGTCCTCATGCTCTTCGAGCATCCGCACGGTTTCCTTGATTACGTTCTGGTTATACGCTCCGGCCAGCCCCTTATCCGCCGTAATTACCAGAAATCCGTAAGTTCCCTCCAGATTCTCAATTACGCCCTTCGGATAAAAATAGCGGCTCTTAACATTTTCGTCGATACGGAAAATTCTCTTAATCTCATGGGAAATCGCATCGAAATAAGGACGCGTGGCTTCGAAATTTTTCTTTGCCTTACGAAGCTTCGTGGACGAAATCAGATACATCGCACTCGTAATTTTACGGGTGTCCTGCACACTCTTGATTCGGTTTTTGATTTCTTTAATGCTTCCCATTTACTTCCTCTTCGCAAGAAACTCCTTCGCAATATCGAGAATTTCCTTTCTGAGTTCATCGGTCAGTGTTTCACTTCCCTTGATACGGTCTGCAAGATCCATTCTGTTTGCCCTGAAATACGCAAGCATTTCTTCGGACACTTTATTGATTTCCTTCTCCGGAACCGGAATGAATACTCTTCCGAGAGCACATACCAAAAGGATGATTTCCTCTTCTCCGGAGTACGGCTTATACTGCTTCTGTCTTAAAATTCTCATCAGGCCTTTGCCGTACAGCAGCTGATTCTTGGTGGTATCGTCAAGGTCCGAGGAAAACTGGGTAAATACCTCCATCTCACGGAACTGTGCCAGATCCAGACGAAGCGTTCCGGTTGCCTTCTTCATGGCTTTGGTCTGCGCATCGCCGCCGACACGGGATACGGACAGTCCGACATTGACTGCGGGCCGTTGTCCCTCAAAGAAAAGCGCACTTTCCAGGAAAATCTGTCCGTCGGTAATGGAGATGATATTGGTCGGAATGTAGGCGGATACGTCGCCCGCCTGCGTTTCGACAATCGGGAGTGCGGTCATGGAACCGCCTCCGAGTTCGTCGCTTAAATGTGCGGCTCTCTCCAGAAGTCTTGAATGGAGATAAAATACATCTCCGGGATATGCTTCACGTCCCGGGGAACGATCCAGCAAAAGACTTAAGGAACGGTATGCTATCGCATGCTTGGACAGATCGTCATAGACAATTAAAACATCCTGTCCTTTCTGCATGAAATATTCGCCGAGTGCACAGCCCGCATAGGGGGCAATATACTGAACGGGTGCCGCGTCCGATGCGGAAGCGTGTACGATGATGGTATAATCCATCGCACCCTTGTTTTTCAAATTGTTAACCATCTGGGCAACGGAACTTGCCTTCTGTCCGATTGCCACATAGATACAGATTACGTCCTTCCCTTTCTGGTTGGTAATCGTATCCAGTGCGATTGCGGTTTTTCCGGTCTGACGGTCACCGATAATCAGCTCACGCTGTCCGCGGCCGATCGGGAACATGGAATCGATTGCAAGAAGTCCCGTTTCCATCGGCCTGTTTACCGGCTGGCGGTCGATAATTCCCGGTGCGGGACTTTCAATCGGCCTGTAATCCTTCGCTTCAATCGCCCCTCTTCCGTCAATCGGCTCTCCGAGCGGGTTTACAACTCTTCCGATAAAATCGTCGCCGACGGGTATACCTGCGGTTTTTCCGGTTCTGTAAACGCTGCTTCCCTCCAGAATGGGTGCTTCATCCGAGAAAAGAATGCATCCGACCTCGTCACGTCTTAATTCCATGACCATACCGCGAATACCGTCGGTAAAAATCAGGATTTCGCCGTAAGTGGCATTCTCCAGTCCTTCCACGGTTGCAATCCCGTCTCCGACCGTAAGCACCGTTCCGACTTCACGCGCGATTGCTTCCGGGGTCCAGTTATGAACCGTCTCCTTCATTAAAGGAATGACGTCATCGGAATGTTTCGCAAGATACGCAAGTTTTTCACGAAGCTGTTCGAATTTTCCCTCTTTGCTCCAGTCGTAAACGTCATTTCCGATTTCCAGACGGAATCCGCCCGGAAACTCTTTGCTCTTTACCCAGGAAACCTCGATTTCCCTTTCGTATTTACGGGAAAGAAATCTGACAAATCCCTCCATCTGGGCATCGGTAGGTTTCTCGGCGGAATACAGATATGCTCTTGTATTGCTGCTTAAACTACTCATTCTTCATGTTTCCTTCCGCGCTCTTTAAGAATTCGTCATAACTCTTTGATACGTCCGCACTTAATACAATCTTCTCCGTTGCGGTCGTAACAATGTCCGCAATCTCCTTCTGTGCTTCGGCGATGATTTTGTCGTGTTCCATCTCGCCTCTCTTCTTTGCAGCTTCCACAATGCCTGCAGCATCCGCTTTCGCCTGCTCAAGCATTCTGGTTCTTTCTTCGGCATTCTTTGCGCCGGCCTCGGATTTCATTGCGGAAATCTCTTCCTCTGCGCCTGCGATTTTACCTTCGTATTCGGTCTTGATTCTGTCGGCTTCCTCCAGCGCATTTTTTGCATCCTCATGCTGCTGCCGGTACTCTGCCTCTCTCTTTTCCATAAAATCCTTCACGGGTTTGTATAAAAAGAAATACAGAATTCCGAAAAGAATCACAAAATTTAATAAATGGAGCAGTATCTGCTGCCAGTCAATATTCAAAGGCACGTTCATTTTTCTTCTCCCAAGCCGCCCCGACCGGTGGCTTTTTACAGTCTGAATTACTTTTACCGATGGCTTTTACAGCCCGAATTACTTTTAACGGTATCCTGTTACAGGACGAATACAATCAGAATCGTAACAACGAGTGCATAAATAACAACCGTCTCGATAAATACCATACCGAGCATCCAGAGAGACTGGATTTTACCGCTTGCTTCCGGCTGACGGGAAATACCCTCTACGGATTTCGCCACGCCGATACCCATTGCAAGAGCACCGAGTGCTGCGGGAATTGCGATTGCGATTGCTGCCGCAAGAGCCTTCATGGAAGTGGTGGAAAGCCTGTAAGTTGTCTCTCCCGCCTCAACTGCAAGACCGGTTCCGTCTTCCGCCGCGATATCGCCTTCTGCCGCAAATGCTTTCATGGGAAGTGCAAGAGCACCTGCGATTGTAAGAATTAAAATCATAGCCACTGCAAATTTCATTATGTTTTTCATTTGGATACCTCCGGAATAATTGTGTTGTTTCTTAATGTTCGTTTCTTAATGTTTATTTCTTAATGTTCGTTTCTTTGTGTACGTTTCTTTTAGTTATGTTTCTTTATTATTCTTTATGTTTCTTTATTTTTCTTCTTTTTCTTTTTCCCCTTTTCCAGCTTCTTCTCGGAAACCTCACCGTAGAAGATGGAAACCAGAAGCGTCAATACATAGGCCTGAATCAGTGCATGTAAGAGGGTGAACAAAACTCCCACGATAACCGGCAGACCGAAACTTAAGAACATCGGGTAATAAACCAGTTCCGTAACCAGTGCACCGCTGAGCAACGCTCCGAACAAACGGAAACTCATGGAAAGCGGAAGGGAAAATTCCTTAACCGTTCCGAACAGACCGTGAAATCCGTTGTTAAATATTCCGCCCAGCAGAATGAACAGGTAGGATCCGCATCCCATCGCAATTGCACCGTTTATGTCGGAAAGAGGTGCGGGGAGAGAAACCGATGCGCCGTTCGTGGTAACAACCTGAACCCCGAAGAGTTCAAACATCGTTCCGACAAAGATGTAGATTCCCGCCGCGAAGATATATGCACTTAAAATTTCGTTCTTTTTCGGCGAATTTTCTTTTGCAAGACCCCTGAACATTCCGACCAGTGTTTCCAGAACCAGCTGGAACTTCCCGGGAATCTTCTTAAATTTCGGAATCACGAAAATCCGGACGATAATTGCAAACACGGCAAGAATTGCCGTCACCGTATACGCGGAAATCAGTCCGGGATTGACTTGGAGTCCGAAGAAATTCACCTTCATCGTCTCGTGCAGTACCGCATCTCGCATTACCTCCGGCAGGGTTTCCGCGTGGGGTCTCGGTGCCCCGAGCAGAATAATACCGGTAACGATTGCGACAATCAGCACGAAAAAGATGATGATACTTACGATTCTCTTTTTCTTACTCATGTCCGATTGTCCTTTCTGACAATAAGTTTTCCTTTATAAAATTTCATTTAATTAATTCTTATCGCTTTACAATCACATATTTGTAAATGGGATTTCCCATGGAGGAAAATTTCTCCTCATACTCCGTCATCACGTTTCCGGCACAGAGTTCCGGATCCTGATGCAGATTTCTTGTAACTGCCTTTATTTCCCATGGTTCCCCTTCCAGCTCACCTAACGCAAAATCAAAAAGCGCTTCGTTATCCGTTTTAAATTCGATGACTCCGTCCGCTCTTAATATTTCATGGTACTTTCTTAAAAACAGTTTATTCTCGAGTCTTCGCTTTGCGTGTCTGTCTTTCGGCCAGGGGTCCGAAAAGTTCAGATAAATCCCGTCCGCCTCTTCTTTTTCAAATAGCTCCGCGATTCCCTCGGCATCCATTCTTAAAAACCGGATATTGGAAAGAGGATTGGTTTCTACCTTCTGCACCGCGCGAATCAGTGTGGAGGAATATTTTTCAATTCCGATATAATTATTCTCCGGATGCAGCTCTGCAAGGGTGGTAATAAATTTGCCCTTTCCCATCCCGATTTCGAGAAAGAGCGGATTTTCATTTCCGAAAATGCTCTGCTTCCAGCTGCCCTTATATTCTTTCATTTCCTCTTCGGGAATCACGAGTTCGGAGGCCTGAATATACTCTCTCGATCCCTTTACGTTTTTCAGTCTCATAATAAAAAACCCAAATTTTCACAAATATCATCCCTATAATACTCCTCTTTTCCATAAAAATAAAGTAAAAAAAGAGACTCCGCAAAATCGCCCCGCAGGATAATAAATGCCGTTTCGGGACCGGACAAATATCATTATGTCTTGACAAAAAATTGCTCAATTTAGTATAATCGTATGAGCGCTACAGGAAAAAGCGCGGTTCGGATAGTTTGAGGAGAAGTACTCAAGAGGCCGAAGAGGCGCCCCTGCTAAGGGTGTAGGTCGGGCGACCGGCGCGAGGGTTCAAATCCCTCCTTCTCCGCATAAAAAACACTGCAGAAATCTGCAGTGTTTTTTTATTCGTCTATATAATCATCCCGTCTGCCCTTCCGCTTTCTGTGGCGGTTCATGGCGCTTTTCCTCTTTCTGGAAAACTGATACTGGGAAATTACACTCCTTGTGATAATCACGAGAACACTAAGTGCAACCAGGGTTCCGAGCCCGATTAAGGCATTCTTTACATTAATGAAAATACCGTTTTTGTTACGATTCGTAACCGGTTTCTTTCCTTCGTCCTCCGAGCTTTCTTCGCCTGTTTCACTTTCCGCTTCCGTATTTTCCATCACTCCGACGGTTGTAAGAGACAACTCCTCCGTCTTTTCCCCCGAAACGGAATGGGTGTGAGGATTCTTCATTTTCACTTTTTTCTTAAATTCATCAAAGAGGGAGGCATTTTCCGCCGTCATATTTAAGGCCGCTACTCCGACCGGATTCGAGTGATACAGATATAACACTCTTGCAACCCCTCCCGCGGCATTTGAATTTGCGCTCAAATCATACTGCACTTCCGAAAAATCCGCATTTTTCGGTAAAATCACAACCGCCGTGGGATCCAGTGTAAGAATGGATTTGTTCGAGCCGAACACATCCTGACCGACGGAGAAAAATCCGGTGGAAAGCATATTGCTCTCCTCCATATGGTCCGAAATATTTACTTTTTTGAAATTCTCAAATCCGTAATTGAATAAGGCAACCGTATCCTCAAACTGATACGGGGTTTCCTCTTTCATAATGACACAAATTAACTCCAGGCCGTCTTTTTTTGCCGCGGAAACAAGCGTCTGACGGGCTTCCGAAGTAAATCCCGTTTTGGATCCGACCAGTGCGTCATACTCATATTTCTTGCCCTTTACCAGCATGTTCTTGGTATTGAGTTTGAAAGAATCCGGCTGCGTGGATGTGGCCACGAACTCACAGGACGGTTCCCTGGAAAGCGATGCGAGGTAATCATATCCGAAATAGTATTTTGCAATCAGCGCCAGATCCCTGCAGGTCGTATAGTGCTGCTCGTCATGAAGACCGTTCGGATTGGTAAAATGCGTGTTTACGCATCCGATTTCGGCCGCCTTGTCATTCATCATTTTTACAAAGGCTTCCCGGTCTCCCTTTCCGACATGTTCCGCAATGGCATTTGCAACCTCGTTTGCGGAAAGAATCATCATTCCCTCGAGTGCCTTGTTCATCGGGATGATTTCCCCTGCATCCATACCGATATTGGAATCTCCGCGCGAAACATCATGCACCGCATCATAGGAAAATTCCACTTTCTCATCCAGTTTGCAGTTTTCGTATGCCAAAAGCCCGGTCATGATTTTTGTCGTAGACGCGGGATAAAGCCTTTCATCGATATTCTTGGCATAAAGGATGGCTCCCGTCCTGGCTTCCATCAGGATTGCGCCTTCCGCACCGATCTGAGGTCCCTGCGGCCAGTCCGGAATGGTATTGGACTGCACAACTTCATTCATTCTTGCGGCTCTTGCATCCGACATTTCGTCTGCGGACACAACACGGGGCATACCGGAAAATACCAGCAGGATTGCAAGCATGAAAACCGGCATTTTCGAAACATGACGTAAAATGCATCCCTTGTATTTTATTTTTTTGTCTCTTTGCTTCTTTACCTGCATGTTCCGTTCTTATTCTTCCGTTTTTTTGTATTTGAGGATTGCCGTTTCGTATAAATCGGTTCCTTCGGAATCAATTACCACGATAGCGGGAAACTCCTTTACCGACAGTTTACGGATTGCTTCCGTTCCGAGATCGTCATACGCAATCACCTCGGAAGACAAAATCGCTTTGGAGAGAAGTGCGCCTGCACCGCCGATTGCAGCGAAATAAACGGCATCGTTTCTTACGATGGCCTCATGCACTTCCTTGCTTCTTTTTCCTTTTCCGATCATACCGGAAAGTCCGAGATCGAGAAGTTTCGGAGCATATTTATCCATTCTGCTCGCGGTTGTGGGCCCGGCACTTCCGATCGGCCGTCCCTGTCTTGCAGGAGACGGTCCCATATAATAAATGACATTTCCCTGAATGTCAAAAGGAAGCTCTTCTCCTCTTTCCAGAGCCTCGTACATGCGCTTATGCGCCGCATCTCTCGCCGTATAAATGGTACCCGTAAGATACACCATATCCCCGGCTTTTAATGTTTTTGCTTCTTCCGGTGTAAACGGAACGTTTATATGTCTGTCCATCTGATTTACTCCATACTTTTTTACAGTTCCCTGACCGCGTGACGGTTTACGTGGCAGCAGATATTGACTGCTACCGGAAGTCCCGCAATGTGCGTGGGATAGGTAAGCACGTTTACGGCAAGCGCCGTTGTGACTCCGCCGAGACCTCCCGGACCGATTCCGGTCTGATTGATCCGCTCAAGCAGTTCTTTTTCCATTTCCGCCACATACGGAATTTCGGAATGCTCTCCCGCTTTGCGAAGCAGCGCCATCTTGGAAAGAAGCGCACATTTTTCAAACGTGCCTCCGATTCCGACACCCACCACCATCGGCGGACAGGCATTTGGTCCGGCATCCCTTACCGCGCTTAAAACAGCATTCTTTACTCCCTCGATTCCGTCAGCGGGTTTTAACATAAATACCCGGCTCATATTTTCGCTGCCGAAGCCCTTCGGAGCGACAGTTATTTTTACCCGGTCACCTGCTGCCGGAAAATAATGCAGAACCGCAGGCGTATTGTCTCCGGTATTCACTCTCTCAATCGGATCGGAAACCACGGATTTACGAAGGAATCCGTCCACATAGCCCTGACGTACCCCTTCATTTACGGCATCTTCCAAAAGCCCTCCGGTAAAATGCACGTCCTGACCGACCTCCAGATATACCACAGCCATACCGGTATCCTGACAAATCGGAATCATGTCTTCCTTTGCAATCACCAGATTTTCTTCGAGCTGCTCAAGAATCTGCTTTCCGAGCGGGGACTCTTCCGTAACGGCTGCCCTGTCCAGCGCTTCTTTCATATCGGGCGTCAGTGTGTGATTCGCTTCGATACAAAGTTCCCTGATTGCATTTGTTATTTCCGACACATCTATTTCTCTCATGTGTAATCCTTTCGTAATTTGTAATTCGATGCCATTCCGAATTGGCTCCCGATTGAATATTTCCTCTGCGAGCACACTCTCGCTACGACTCACGTCGGAATCATTACAATCGTCCGCTGTATAAATGTATATTCGAGCGAGTGACTTGCAGGACTCCGCCGAGGCGAACCTGTGCCAACCTGAGTCCTCGGCGGAGTTCGTGATGGCACGATGCAAGCCGGTAACGTAATTATACTTTCCGAAGCATCTCCGCAGAAAGTATCCCTCTTTAACAGCAATGCCCGGTGGGTGATATACCGCACCGGGCCAAACCAATTTCATCTCGTGAATATTTAGAACACGAACACTGCTGCGCCGTATGCGGGAAGGGTGAACTCGATATGATAATCCTTATTGTCGCACATTCCCTCCACAGCGGTAAGCGTCTTCGGAATCACTCCGTTGTTTCCTCCGAACCTCTCTTCGTCCGAATTCAGTAACAATTTGTACTTGCCCTTCTTCGGAACACCGATCCATAAATCTTCTCTTCTCATCGGCGTCATATTCAGAACAACCAGAATGCTGTTCTTTCCGTTTTTCGCCCTGCGGACATAACTGTAAATGCTGCGGTCCTTGTCATCGGCATTCATCCATTCGAAACCGTCCCAGCTGTTGTCAAGTTCGTAAAGTGCAGGATATTTGTTGTAAATTTCGAGAACTTCCTTCATGTAATCACTCATGCCGCGATTCAGATGATTCTCCAAAAGGAACCAGTCAAGTTCTCTTTCCTCGCACCACTCACGCTCCTGTGCAAACTCCTGTCCCATGAACAGAAGCTTCTTTCCGGAATGCGTAAACATATAGGTCATTCCGACACGGAGGTTCGCATACTTGTCTACCTGATAGCCCGGCATTTTATTTACCATGGAACATTTCAGGTGTACCACCTCGTCGTGGGAAATCGGTAAAATATAATTCTCGCTGCAGTTGTAACTCATCGCGAAAGTCATCTTGTAATGGTTGTTCTTACGGAAGTAAGGATCCAGTTTCATGTACTCGCAGAAATCATGCATCCATCCCATATTCCATTTGAAGGTAAATCCGAGACCGCCGTCTTCCGGACTCGCCGTAACTTTCGGCCACGCCGTGGATTCTTCTGCAATGGTGCAGACACCCGGATAGGATCCTCTTACAACGGAATTCATATGTTTGAAAAATTCAATCGCTTCCAGATTCTCATTGCCGCCGTATTTGTTGGCAACCCAGGCACCGTCCTGTTTTCCGTAGTCCAGATACAGCATGCTCGCAACTGCATCCACACGGAGTCCGTCGATATGGAATTCTCTTACCCAGAAAAGTGCATTGGCAATTAAGAAGTTCTTTACTTCGCTCATGCCGTAATTGAAAATCTTGGTACCCCAGTCGGGATGCTCTCCGAGTCTGGTATCGGGATGCTCGAACAGGGGCTGTCCGTCAAAGTTTGCA
>Ga0247608_10008332_pt1 | contig 10481 bp, 7 predicted proteins | sample 176DNAGHGlowgp2_FD_193490 | JGI IMG/M metagenome (GOLD analysis project Ga0247608, IMG submission 193490) | Sheep rumen microbial communities from Palmerston North, Manawatu-Wanganui, New Zealand - 1766 DNA GHGlow gp2 | ecosystem: Host-associated > Mammals > Digestive system > Stomach > Rumen ... | reverse complement strand
GTAGAGCGTCAGCACAATCATTTTCGAGCGGCCTGCACGCGCTGCATTGGCGTAGAGGCGCTTGTTCACGTCGGTGAGCTCGCTGGCGTGGTCGTGGTTGACGCCATCCATGAGGCTATAGCAGAACTTGAGCTCGGGAATGAGCTTGAAGAAAGGCAGGTAGAAGTCGCAGCCCAAGCCCACCTCGACCATGAAGTCGTAGCGCCTGAGCTGTATGTAGTCCTGCTCCTTGCCCGAGAGGTTGATCATGGGGTTGACGCCAGCCATGAGGTAGGGCCGATAGTTGTTGAACCGCTCGGCCGAGAACTTCAGGTCGACGGGGAACGAGATGTAGGTGTTCTTCATGTCTTGCGTCAGCTGAAGCAACTTTCCATTCTCGTCGGTGCGGTCGCGGTTGATGAAGGTGAGGTGCTTGGCTCCGAAGTGCATCGATGGCGTCAGGCGCGCCGAGAAATGAGACGACAGCCTCAGGTCGGCCAGCACGCCCACGGAGAAGCCGGGGTTCCACGAGTCTTGGTCGAGCACGATGGTCTCTATGTGCTCAGTACCGTCGTCGGCCACCACCGTCTGCGGCCCCAGGCCGCTGAACTCGATGTCCTGTGCGTGGAAGCCCACGAGGATGCCGAAGTGCAGCGGACGAAGGTCTATGTAGGGCTTGTACTGCACCGTGCGCTCTTGCGCTGACAGGGTGAGTGAAGCCATCAACAGTGTACCTATTATATAAATAAGGCGTAGTCTGTTCATACATTATTATAACGCCAAAAGCGCCCCGATATTATATTCCACCCAATTTCGACGGTGTATAAATTGCGAAAAAACCTACCAAAAATTAGGTATATTCCAAAATTAGTTCGTATCTTTGCATCACAAAATTTAAGTATTCACTCATTTTTAAACTAAAACAGAGAACTATGGCATACGTAATTGGTGACGACTGTATCGCATGCGGTACATGTCAGGGAGAGTGCCCCGTAGAGGCAATTTCTGAAGGTGAAAAGTATTCAATCGACCCCGACCTCTGCACAGAGTGCGGCACTTGCGCAAGCGTTTGCCCGTCGGAGGCCATCAGCCTTCCCGCTTAAACCGCTTTAAGCTTCATAAACCAAAAAAACGCGAAGAGGCTTCCTACCTACTGGTGGGAGCCTCTTTTCACATTGTATGGCAGCGACCTGTCTGCCCTGCGTAGCGTAGGCAGAGGGTCAGGCATGAAGAGGCGCAGCCCTTCACTGGCCTTGCGGTGGTGGAAGGCTGCGCCTTGCTGTGTGGCTCGGTTAGTCTATCTGAGCGAGCTTGTTGTCGGAGCCGAGCACGTCGATAATCTTGTGCTTGTACATCTTCTCCATCTCGTCGCGAGCGGGGCCGCAGTACTTGCGGGGGTCGAACTCACCGGGCTTGTCGTGGAGCACGCGACGCACAGCGGCGGTGAAGGCCAGACGCGAGTCGGAGTCGATGTTGATCTTGCACACGGCGCTCTTCGCAGCCTTGCGCAGCTGCTCCTCGGGAATACCGATGGCATCGGGCAGCTTGCCGCCCAGCGAGTTAATCTCGTCGACATATTCCTGGGGCACGGAGCTGGAGCCGTGGAGCACGATGGGGAAGCCAGGCAGCTTCTCCATGACGGCATCGAGCACGTCGAAAGCCAGGGGCGGCGGCACGAGCTTGCCGGTCTTCGGGTCGCGGGTACACTGCTCGGGGGTGAACTTGTAGGCGCCGTGGCTGGTGCCGATGCTGATGGCCAGCGAGTCGCAGCCAGAGCGCTGCGAGAACTCTATCACCTCCTCGGGCTTGGTGTAGTGCGACACGGCGCTCGACACCTCGTCCTCAACGCCGGCGAGCACGCCCAGCTCAGCCTCGACGGTCACGTCGAACTGGTGGGCATAGTCCACCACCTTCTTCGTCAGGGCGATGTTCTCCTCGAAGGGCAGCGACGAGGCGTCGATCATCACGCTCGAGAAACCGTAGTCGATGCAGCTCTTGCAGGTCTCGAAGCTATCGCCATGGTCCAGGTGCAGCACAATCTCGGGATGCTTGCATCCCAGCTCCTTGGCATACTCCACGGCACCCTGGGCCATGTAGCGCAGCAGCGTGGCGTTGGCATAGTTGCGCGCACCCTTCGACACCTGCAGGATGACAGGGCTGTTCAGGTCGGAGCTGGCCTTGATGATGGCCTGCAGCTGCTCCATGTTGTTGAAGTTGAAGGCGGGAATGGCATAGCCGCCATTGATGGCACGGGCAAACATCTCACGGGTGTTCACCAGGCCTAAAGTCTTGTAGTCTACCATAATGCTTTAATGAGTTTTTGGTGTTTAAGAATTGTTCCTAATATGCTTACGACCGCAAAATTAGTGAATTCTTTTCGAAATCGGGAAAAAAAAGGCCACGGATTGCACGCTTTTAGCGGATTTTAAATCTTTTGCCCGCTTTGCGTGCCATCCGTGGCAGGAAAATGCAACCCTAAGTTGTCAAAGTTGCTTCGTAGTGGCTTACTTCTCCTCGGGTTCTACCAGCTTCCAGATGCCGGCAGCGCAGGCTCCGCCCACCAGCGGGCCAACGATGAATATCCAGAGGTTGGCCAGGGCTGTGCCACCCTGGAAGACGGCCGGAGCTATGGAGCGTGCGGGGTTGACGCTGGTGCCGGTGTAGCGTATGCACACCAGGTGGACCAGCACCAGGCTCAGGCCTATGGCCAGGCCGGCGAAGTTGTTGGTGGCGCCGTTGGTCTTGGCCGTGGCACCGAGCACCACGAGCACGAACACGCAGGTGAAGATGATCTCGGCCAGCAGGCCGCCTACCACGGTGACGTTGGCCTGCAGGTCGTTGGCACCAGTGCCCTCAAGGCCAGGCACGTTGGCTGTGAGCAGGCACAGCAGAGCCGAGCCAATGAAGGCGCCTATGACCTGGAACAGCATGTACATGCCACAATCCTTGGCACTGATGCGTCCGGTGAGGAAGCAGCCTAAGGTGATGGCGGGGTTGATGTGGCAACCGGAAATGCCACCGATGGTGTAGGCCATGGCCACCACGGCCAGGCCAAAGGCCAGGGCAGTGCCCACCACGGCGGGAATGTTGGCTACGGGGTCGCAACCCAGGCTCACGGCCACGCCGCAACCCATCAAGACGAGCACCATGGTGCCCACCATTTCTGCAAGATACTTTTTCATGATCGTTTTGTTTTTGAATGTTGATGAATTAAGGTGAATTAATGTTGTGTCAAGTCAGGAAACAGCGACGGTCTACTCTTCCTTATAGTCGAAAAAGGAAAACTCGGCATACGACGGGCCTGTGCCGATGTAGCTGGGGTTCATCGTGGCATACATGCCGATGACCACGCCCGTGAATCCTCCCACCACCTCGGTGCTCAGCAGCGAGCAGTCGATGTGGTCGAGGGCGGTGTAGTTGACGCCGTCGGTGGAGTACTCGAAGTGGTACATCAGTCCGTCGCTGTGTATGCGCAGGTAGCAGCGGCTCTGGCGCAGGGGCACCGCCTTCTTCACCACGTCGAGGCTCTTCATCCTTACCCGCAGGGTGAGCATGGCACCCTGGCTGTCGGAGTTGACGAAGAAGTCGACGTGTCCGTCGTGGATCTGATAGATGGTAAGCCCGGCCTCGTCGTGGGGCACGGAGTCGAAGAAGTCGACAAGGGTCTCCACCGTACAGTTGGCAGCCTCCTGCCGACGACCGACAAAGGTGGGGTTGACGTTCTGCAGGAGCGTGGTGCTCGAAGCCGTGAGGCGCAGCTTGCCGTCGATCATCTCGTAGCGCGAGCTGATGGGGTTTTGTATGTACACCCACTCCGGCCCCAGCGGGCGGTCGAAGGTGGTGCGTATGTGGCGCGGTCGGGGCTGCTGTGCAGCGGGTGTCGCCACGCGCATGAGCGTGTCTACTGGCTGTCCGCCGTTGACCACGGGCCACTCGCCCTGTGGCCACTCCACGGGGGCAAGGAAGGTTTCGCGACCCAGGTGGTGGTAGCTGCCGCCGTAGTTGCGGTAGGCCAGGAACACCAGCCACCACGAGCCGTCTGCGGCCTGCACAAAGTCGCCGTGGCCGGTGCCCTGGATGGGACTCGACTGGCCGGCCAGCGAGCAATGGGTGAGCAGCGGGTTGGCCGGGTTGGCCTCGTAGGGGCCCTCGATGCTGCGCGAGCGCGCTATGGTGAGCTTGTGGGCCAGCTCGGTGCCGCCCTCGGAGATGAGCAGGTAGTAGTAGCCGTCTTTCTTGTAGATGTGAGGCCCCTCAGGGTAGCGACCGCCAGTGCCCTGCCAGAGTGGGCGGCTGGGCGTGAGCTGGCGCCCCGTCTTGGGGTCGATCTGGCACAGGGTGATGGTGTTGTCGGGATTGCTCACCATATAGCACTTGCCGTCCTCGAAATAGAGCGACGGGTCTATGCCCTGCTGCTCAAGCCAGATGGGTTCGCTCCAAGGTCCTTTCGGGTTGCGCGCGGTGACCATGAAGTTGCCGCCACCGCCTACGTTGGTGGTTATCAGGTAGTAGGTGCCGTCGTGATAGCGCAGCGTGGGTGCATAGATACCCTGCCACGACGTGGCATCCTTCAGGGGTAGCTGGCTGTCGCGGGTGAGCACGTTGCCTATCTGCTCCCAGTTGACCAGGTCGCGCGAGTGGAAGATGGGCACGCCAGGGAAATACTGAAACGAGGAGTTGACAAGGTAGTAGTCGCCGTTGACACGGCAAATGCTGGGGTCAGGATGGTAGCCGGGAATGATGGGATTGCGATACTGGGCCAAGCCCATCAAAGAGGAAAGGGCCAGGAAAAGGGTTACAATCGTTTTTCTCATACGCAAGAAATGTTCGTATTTTTCGCTGCAAATATAAGAATAAAAAATGTAAACTGCAAATTTTTAGCACAAAAAAAGGGGCTTCGCTAAGCCCCAACCTTTGTTAACCTTAAATCTAATACTATGAAAAACACGATGCAAAGTTACACATTATATTTGCAACTTCCACATATTTCTATCCTTTTTACTTCAAAAGGGCCGCTTTCTTGATGTAAATCAACGACTTAGTGAGGCGCAATGCCCGCCAGCATCTTTTTCGGCATGGTGGCCGAGGTCGTTCAGGCAGGGAAAAGGAATCTCAAGGTCTGTTTAGAGTTCGGAGATGCCGCCAACGCCTGTTCGCTTCAGCTCCTTGTCTGGTGGGTTGCCACCGTAGTTCAGCGACCCCACCCCACTGACAACGCCTTTGATGGCCTTGCGAGCAAAGCAGCTGATGCCACCCACGCCGCTCACCTCGCCAACAACCGTGTCGGCCTGCAGCTGCTCGGCTGCGATGCTGCCCACGCCCGAACAGTCGAGCCTGGCCCAACGGGCAGTGCCGCCAAGCTCTACGTTGCCCACGCCGTCGCAAGTGGCCTCGAGGCGCTCTAAGCCAAGGCCTGAGAAATAGAGGGAGCCAACGCCGCTGTTGGTCACCTTCAGACTGCTGCCGCTCACGCGGTCTACCTCGACGTTGGCCAGTCCACGGTTCTCTAACTCTATGAGCGTGGGCGAATAGATGGTCACGTCTACATTGTCGGTCTCGATGTTGGCATTTTTCTTGGTGAATGTGATGGCGAGCTTCCGCTTGTTCACTTTGAGGAGGAACAGTTCAAGATAATTGTCGGGGGCCGAGATGACCACCCGGGGCTTTTCCTCGGCTGTCTGGATGAACTTGACGTTGGCCGGCACGTCGAGCGAAACCTTGTCGAACGGCGGCTGGGCAAACTCCTGCTTCACGATGTGGTCGCTGGGAGCAATGCGCTCACCAAGGTCGGAAAACTTTATGCTGCTGTCAAAGTGACAGGAGGCAAGCGTAAGCAGGCTGCAGAGCAGCAGGAGGAGCAGTGATTTTCTTTTGGTCATAATGGTTGGCATTTTAATAATCGTGCTTGGTTGCATCGCCGGCAGCAGTTCGCTGCCAAGGCTGTCTTTTTTTGTTTCTTTGACGTTGGCATTGGGCCAAAGGTTGCACAGAGAGGTGGGGCAACGGTGGTTTTTAACAAAATGTAACTAATCGGAGAAAATTTTGAGCCGCAAACTTGCTGAATATGAATATTTTTTGTATTTTTGCGCAGAAAAAGCAACAGTATATCAGCCAGACACTGTTTTGCCTGGCTGCCTGTTGAACAGGAACGATTACTACTATACAGAACCGATAAGGAAACCTTAAAACAACTACACTATGGAAGTGGAAACAATCATGCAAAGCCTGCAGCGCAAGCATCCCGGCGAGCTTGAGTATTTGCAGGCAGTGAGGGAAGTGCTCGAATCTATCAGCGACGTCTACAACCAGCATCCTGAGTTTGAAAAGGCCAAGGTGGTGGAGCGCCTTGTAGAGCCAGAGCGCATAGTAACGTTTAGAGTGCCCTGGGTTGACGACAAAGGCGAGGTGCAGGTCAATCTGGGCTATCGCGTGCAGTTCAACTCGGCTATCGGGCCATACAAGGGCGGACTGAGATTCCATCCCTCGGTGAACCTATCCATACTGAAGTTCCTCGGCTTTGAGCAAACATTCAAAAACGCACTCACAACCCTGCCCATGGGTGGAGGAAAAGGCGGGGCAGACTTCTCGATAAGGGGAAAGAGCGACAACGAGGTGATGCGCTTCTGCCAAGCCTACATGAACGAACTCTACCGCCACATAGGCCCCGACGAAGATGTGCCAGCAGGCGACATTGGCGTTGGAGCAAGGGAGATAGGCTACCTCTTCGGACAGTACAAGAAACTTACCCACCAGTTCCAAGGCGTGCTCACCGGAAAAGGCATAGAATGGGGAGGATCCATATTGCGCCCGGAGGCCACAGGCTATGGCGCGCTCTACTTCGTCAGCCAAATGCTTAACGAGCATGGCATCGACATCAAAGGCAAGACCGTAGCCCTGTCAGGGTTTGGCAACGTGGCCTGGGGAGCAGCAAAGAAGGCAACAGAGCTGGGAGCCAAGGTAGTGACCATCAGTGGCCCCGACGGATATATCTACGACCCCAACGGCCTGGACCAAGAGAAAATAAACTACATGCTGGAACTCCGCGCATCGGGCAACGACGTGTGCCAGCCTTACGCCGACGACTTCCCAGAAGCCACCTTCTATGCTGGACGGAAGCCATGGGAAGTGGCCTGCGACATAGCCTTGCCTTGTGCCACACAGAACGAACTTGATGCCAACGATGCCAAACGGCTGCTCTCTAACAATGTGCTCTGCGTGGCCGAGGTGTCGAACATGGGCTGTACGGCAGAAGCCGTCAACAAGTTCGTGGAAGCACGCCAACTCTTTGCGCCTGGAAAGGCTGTCAATGCTGGCGGAGTGGCAACAAGCGGACTGGAAATGACGCAAAACGCCATGCGGCTCTCGTGGAGCGGAAAGGAAGTAGACCAGAAGCTCCACCAAATCATGTCTAACATACACGCTCAATGCGTAAAATACGGACGCGAAGGAGACTACGTCAACTATGTGAAGGGAGCCAACGTGGCAGGATTCATGAAGGTGGCCAACGCCATGATGGCACAGGGTGTTGTGTAGGTGGATAATATATTTTAGTACACGCGTACATTAATATATATAACAATGGCTACGACGAAGCAAAAGAGTAACAACAGGCAACAGCGCACATGGATGGCCCTGGCGGCAATGGCACTGCTACTCAGCCTGTCGCCCATGCTCAGCCAACGCAGCCAGTCAACCAGTGCACAAACCCAGCGAGGAAAGGCATCCTACTATTCCAGACGCGCAACAGGGACGAGAACTGCCAGCGGAATCAAGCTACACCACGACTCCATGACCTGCGCTCACCGCACATTCCCTTTCGGAACCATGCTCAAAGTCACCAACCTCAACAATGGCAAAAGCGTAGTGGTAAAAGTGACCGACCGCGGGCCATACGGGCGAGGCAGAATCATAGACCTCTCATGGGGAGCAGCCAAGGCCATTGACATGATAGCACAAGGAGTGGTCGCAGTGGTAGTGGAACGGCTCAAGCCGATGGTCTACCCACTCAAGCCCGAAGACGACAAGCCCGACCTGCCAGAAATCGACTTTGAAATAGCTAACATCGAAACGGGCATCATACCCGTGTGGCAGGAAATGGATCTCGACTCTTCGCGAATAGACAGGCAAATGCAACACACCTCCAAACACAGCCAGTGGCTACAGAAACAGCACAAGCAAATCCAAAACACGCCACAGAACCAAAAGAAAGAATAACATTTCTTGAATAAATACCCTATTTTTAAGCAAAATGTGTTATATGATGTTAAAAAATCGATTAAAAAGTTGATAAAAAGTTTGTGTTACATAAATAATTTGTAAATTTGCACATCACTTGGAGTGGCTAATGCCAATAAAGACAAAAATACAATAATACTTAATACACACTTAATCAAAACTTACAATTATGAAGAAAATTAACTTTATGTTTGGCGCAATCGCACTGGTGGCAGGTATGACGCTCAGTTCGTGCGCAAGTGACGACGAAACTGCCGTTGTGAAGGAAGTGAAGGCTCAGGCTGCCAAGCAGCTGACCGTTAGCAGCAACGTTGAGGCAACGTTCTCTTTCGCTGGCGAGACCAAGACTGGCACTTCGGCTACGTTTAACACCACAGCTAACAGCGGCAAGCTCGTTGTTACTGCTCAGGGCTACATCTCTCAGGAGTCTGAGATTAACTTCGGTGAGAATGGCACTGCAAGCGTAAGCGTAGAGCTGGCTAAGCTCGCTGCTAACGAGGTAGACCAGAGGGCTGCCAAGGGTAACACCGTTTATGGCGCTGCCAATGAGTGGGGCGCAGTAGCTGGCATCGAGGTTCCCGCCGACGTTGAGATTAGCGGCACCAACAAGCCTTTCTCTGTAGCTTCTTACGAGACCACTGGCGTTATCGACGCTAACGCGCTGACCGTTGACCAGACTGTGTCTGGTGCTGTCCTGACTCTGGACTGCCAGCCCAGCGGTGCTAAGTTCAGCAAGCCCGTTACCATTAGCGCTGCCATCCCCGAGGGTATCAGCACTGGTTTCGAGTTCGTGGCTAAGAATGGCAGCGATGTAGTTCCCGCTCGCGTTGAGGGTAACACTCTGAAGGCTGATGTGGAGCACTTCTCTCCCTGGAGCTTCCTGCTGACTGCTCGTATCCTCCGCATCGTCAGCGGTAGCGAGCTCATCCAGGGTGTTGCTCCTGTACGTCCCGGTGCCAATGGCATCTACGTTCCCGTTCGTCGTGGTTGGATTCCCGCAGACCGCAACCTGAACCCCGCCGCTGGCATCTTCCGTATGCTCGGTAGCTTCCTGCGCAACCTCTTCGGCAACCCCGCCAACGACCAGGAGACTCAGCAGTACACCGTTACCATCGAGGGTAGCCGTGCCAACATCACCTACGGTGTGGTTTACAGGTACAAGGACATCACCTTCATCTCTGGTGGTCAGGTGTTCACCATCCGCGTTTACACTGGCATCTCTATCGAGATCGTAAACGTTGAGCCCGTTCACAGCGGTGGCGCTTCTCTGCCTCTCTAATTTATTAAGGAATAATCATCAAACCGGAACTTCAAAAGGGAGTTCCGGTTTTTTGTTTATACACCCCTACCCTAACGGTGATAGGCACTCTGTATAGGCCAACATCCATTTTTCCTACCTGACATTGCTGGATGTGCCAGAGAAGCAAGCCTCCACCCCTGACGGATGCTACTGTCTGCGCGAAGCCCTGGCAAGATTCTTGGAAGCAATCGCCCCAGGACTGTTTTTGGCAGTGAATCCTACCAAGCAAAAGTAGAGCTTTACCGAGCGGATGCTTGCTACGGTTTCGGGCGCAATCCCTGGCCAACCTCTTGATGATAGTCGGGCCAGTACTATCCGTGGAATCATAGCCTTGAAAGCAAAATCATCGTACTGTACGTTTGGCCGCCGCTCGCTTGGATTTTCCGCTCCAGCTCTGCGGGCGTGCTACCAACTGGTCGCAAGAATCCGAGCGTGCAGAATGAATATCAGCATTTGTAAAAGCGAGAAGATGATTATAGTAGAGTAAATCTTATTGCAAATGCTTGGTAACCATTGCAAATGCTTGTGTTCATGGCAGCCGCACAGCAAATCCTGCTGATTGGCGGTGGAGCGGTGGCCAACCACACAGTACGATAAACATTAGGCAGGTAAAGGAGCCGTTGGCCTTTACCTGCCTAATGTTTATTTAAGGTGGATGCTGAATTGGAATCAGTTCTTTACGTATTCAGCAAAATCGGTAAGCTTCATGTCTCCCTTTCGAGCCAGCGTGTCGTGCATGGCGAAGGCGGCTGTCAGGCAGTGGCGTGTATGTCCGCCAGTGCCCAGTTTCAGGTAGTCCCACAGGAGCTGCTTGTAGTCTGGGTGTGCGCAGTTCTCTATGATGGTCTGCGCGCGCTGCATGGGACTCTTGCCCCTCAGGTCGGCTACGCCCTGCTCTGTCACGATGACGTTGACGTCGTGCTCCGACGAGTCCTGGTGGGTGACAAAGGGCACGACGCTTGAGATC
>Ga0247608_10008330_pt1 | contig 10482 bp, 6 predicted proteins | sample 176DNAGHGlowgp2_FD_193490 | JGI IMG/M metagenome (GOLD analysis project Ga0247608, IMG submission 193490) | Sheep rumen microbial communities from Palmerston North, Manawatu-Wanganui, New Zealand - 1766 DNA GHGlow gp2 | ecosystem: Host-associated > Mammals > Digestive system > Stomach > Rumen ... | reverse complement strand
CCACCAGGTCATAGCTGAATATCTCGAAGAAGGTGCTGTCCGCCGCCATCGAGCTGCCATAGACCAGTTCGCCGCCAATGGTAAAGGCCGAAGCTGATGCAATATTGCCTACGCAGCATCCCTTCTCAATTTCCGGGAAGTTATTCTTCAGGTGTTTGTCCAGCCAATAACCCATGTGGACGCGCTGCTCATTGGCAACCACATAGATCCGGTCCGCATTCTGCTGGAAGGAATCAGTGGACAGCTGCCGCTGGATATACACCGCCAGCAGGAGCACGAAGGCCATCGACACCGTGAGGCCCACGAGGTTGATTGCCCCGTATAACTTGTTCTTCTTAAGGAAGTTCCAAAAACTCTTCATAACTTAAAATACCAATACATCACTATCACCATACGTGTCGTAGCCGGAGGTGATGACTTTCTCGCCGGGCTCCAGGCCTTCGAGGACTTCGTAGTACTGGGGATTCTGGCGGCCGATACGAATCTCTCTTTTGACGGCTTTGTTGCCGTCTTTGTTAACGACATATATCCACTTTCCGCCGGTTTTTTGGTAGAAGGTGCCGCGGGGGATGATGACCGCCTCTTCCGGCTGGCCCAGTTGGAGGTTCAGATAGTAGGTCTGCCCGGCGCGGATGTTGTCGGGCTGCTCGCCGTCGAATTTGAAATCGGCCTTGAACTTGCCGTCACGGACTTCGGGATAGACTTTCCGGATGACGGTCGAGTAGGTCTCGCCCTGGCGCTCGAAAGTGGCTTCCAGGCCGGCTATGACGCGGTCGATGTAGTGCTCGTCTATCTGGGCCTCCACCTTGTAGGTGCCTACAGAATTGATCTGGCCGATTTTGGTGCCGCTGGCGATGCTCTGGCCCAGCACCACGTCCAGAAGGCCCAGTTCGCCGTCGATGGGCGCCTTCACGATGAGGTTGCTCTTGCGCCTGCGGATCATCTGCATGTTGAGCTGCATATTGTCCAGGCTCTCCTCCATGCGGTCGATCTGGGTGCTGCGGTAGAGGCTGTCCTGCTTGGAACGCGCGGCCATGAGGTCGTACTTCTGCCGGGCCAGTTTGTAGTCTTCTTCGGCCTTCAGGTATTCTTCCTTGGCGATCAGTTTCTCATCGTAAAGGGCCTTCTGCTGCTCGAAGGCGCGCTTCAGACGGTCCACCTGCATGCCGTATTCCAGCACGTTCTGCCGCACGTCCAGTTTCTGCTGCTCCATCTGAATCTGCGTGTTACGGAGGATATTCTCCTTCTCGGCCAGTTCGGCCTCGGAGTTCAGGATCTGCAGGTCCAGGTTATCGTTGTTGAGGACGAGGATGGCATCGCCGGCCTTCACCGGGGAACCCTCCTCGATGAGGATTTTCTCCACGATGCCACCTTCCTGCGGGCTCAGCTGGATGGTGGTCATCGGCTGCACCCGGCCGCTGATGCGGATGTAGTCGTTGAATTCGCCCTTCACGGCCGATGAAACCGTGATGCTGTCCTTGTCCACCCGCAGGGTCTTGTTGTTCGGCCTGGCTATTAGATAAATGATAAATACCAGCAGCAATGCGCCCAACCACCACGGCAGGGCTTTCTTGGTGAAAGCCACCCTCCATCCGGTCTTCTTTTCGATAATCTTATCCATATCGTTTTTACATTTTTAGATTCTTCGCTTTGCCCCGAATGACAAGCACCCTCTGTGCCAAACCAACTAAAGCATTGTATTTGAATCGTTTATGTTCCAACAAGACACAAAAAAAGTGTAAAGTTTTACATTACACTTTACACTCTCTTTACAAAAACATGCCCATGGTGCGTGGGCGTAACCGTGGCAACTCCCGGAGTCGTGGAAATCATCAGTGCCCAACTTAAGAATGACCTTCCGGGACTTATGGGGTTCGGGGTCACGAGTCTCAAGAATATGCGCAAGTTCTACGAGGCTTGGGCGACCATCGAAGACAAATCGGCAACCGCGGTTGCCGATTTACAAAACACTGAAAAGGCGCCTTGGTAAATTCAGCGCGCTATTTCGTTAAATGCTGTTTTTTCCATTCGGCGGGTGTCATACCCATCTGTAAGCGAAAGCGTCGGAAGAAGGTTTTCTCGTTGTTGAAACCGGAGGCCTCCCAAACCTCTACTGAAGACATTTCCGGGTGTTCCTGCATCAGTTTAAGTGCATATTCAACCCTGTACCTTGATATGAATTCCGGGAAGGAAATGCCCATCTGCCCGTTTATGCAGGCCGATATATAAGTGGCGTTTGTGCCAAGTTCCCGGGCGATATCCGTAATCTTCAGATCCTTGATGAGGAAGAGTTGTTTTTCCTCAACAAGGTCGGTTATGCGTGTCTGGAGGTCGTTCCTTTCAAGTTTGGCCGGGTCTTCAACTTCCTTCTCATTCCGGCGTTTTCTTTGGAACGCCCATACTGCGGCCAGTGCGGCTGCCAGACCTGCTATGGAAAGTATCCACCACCAGAGGGAAGCATCCTTTGCCGGCGCAGTGGTATGGAAGAGCCACACTTCGGCAGTTGCTTCAAAGTTGCTGTCGTTCCGAACGCCGGACAATACGCCTCCAACCAGCACTATGCGTTCCCCGTCAAGCACCAAGGGAACGCTGTTGAAAAAGGACCCGCCGCCCGGTTTATCGGCCAGAAACATCTCCAGCGTTGCTTTTCCGCCTTCAAAGATGGGATCGTAGCCAATCCTTGCGGCAACAAAGCGTCCATTGCCGGAAAGTGCATACATCCAGGCACATCGGGATGCCCGGTCCACCTGCAGGCTGTGCATCCAGACAAGGGGATCGTCGTCCGGCAGGGTCATCGGCACCGGGCGCTCCGTCTCCAGCAGGCTGAAGTGCCCGTCAGTAAGGCGGAGGATGCCTGCCTGACCGTCTTCCTGGCGGCTTGCCGGAAGAAGATACGCATATTCGCCTGTCCTGAGGTCATCGGCCGATGTTGGATTGACCATATATGGCAGGATGTTCCACTCTTTCAGCAGCGGCTCCTCGAAAGGCTCGCCGTCCAGCTGATCCACCAAACCTGCCGCCCTTTCTCCGTAAGGCGCTTCGGTACTGAAGATCAATGCATTGTCAGAAGAAACAGGGAGTATGTACGGATAGGCCCGTTGCGTGGCCGGCTCCTTGACAAAGGAGAAGCCATCGCCGGGTTCATACAGGCCGATAGCGTCATCGGCGTACCAATTGCCGGAGATGACGACCCTGCCGTCCTCCAAAACGCCTGCAGAAGCACCTGCACGTTTCCGGTCCATGATTCCTACGGCCTTGCAGGTATGTGTTGAGGGATTATATGTCTCAACGCCCCAGCTCTGGCCTATGCCGAAGTTCTCCGAGCAGCCGCCTCCAAGCATCACGCTGCCGTCCTGAAGGAGGGTAGTGAAGCCGTAGTAGTGGGGGTATTTCATAGGGACCTGGTGCCATGCGCCGTCCCGGAGATAGGCTATGGTTGGTTCCAGCACAAATCCGTCCGTGATGCCGCCAAGGACCGTCAGTTCGTCTCCAAGGAGCATCGTGTGCTGCCCGCCCCGGGGCTTTGGAAGGTCCGGCAGCCGCTCTACGGTCATCTTGTAAAGCGGCACGCCGTCCACCTCTCCAAGCGCCGGCCCCGCATCCTGCTTCCGGCAGGACGCGATCAGTGTCACCTCCAGCACTAGCATCACAACTGAGAAGACTATTTCCAAACGCCTTGACATCCTGTCTCAAATCATTATTGACGTAAAGGTACGAATAATATCGGCGCAACCCCACATTTAAAGGCAGTATTGTAGCTTTCATCCCTTTTACGCTCCTACCGGTCCAATGGACGGGATGGTAGGAGCACCGAGTATCAAGCAATTATTCTTTCACACAGCGGACACTGGCAACTCGATTCTTATGCGCTTTGTAAAGCTGAAACAAGTTGAGGTATCTATTATCTTCATCGCCAAACTGATCGAACCTGTATGCTCCCGGGGTATTCTCTTCATATCCCATGTTTTCCTCGCTTTTAAAATATTCCTTAACAAAGAATCCGTCATATGCCCACACAAATATGTGGTAATAACTATTTCTTTCCAAGGAACAATAACCGTTCGCAGCTTTGATCTCAGCATAAGATGGTGTACTCCTGTAATTTTTATATTCCTTGGGAATGCGGACTCCCGTACTTGGATATCTGATATCTCCGACGGAAAATCCATTGTTTTGTAAACCCGCTGCCGCTACTGTCCTGAACGATTCAACAAAGGCATCATTCCATACAGATTTGCCGGGAACCTTCCATCCAGGAGGACAGGGGTCAAAAATAGTTTTCTGCTCATCCCACAGATCATCAGTCATATTATTTGCCCAACCATTAAATCCATAATCATCAAGTCTAGCATTGCTATTCCCACGAAAGATTAGGTTAGTCGGATTATTAATTAAATATGAAACCGGGACATTATAAGCATTGGATTGGGTTTGCCCCATTATATTTTCAGGTGTACCTAAAATAGCGGGCAAATTTGCTGTTTTCCAATTGGCACCACTGATATAGCCATTTACATACCCTGTAAAGCAGGTATTAAGGAAAGGATCTTTGCGTCCCCACTGATACATCAAACCGTAGTCTTCAGTGTTCTCGGCATTGTAAACTGCAGCCAATGCGCCAAGATTACGGTCCATCATTTGGGCCCCCCCAGGATAAGTTTGAGTCTGAATCGCATCATCAGTAAACCACAGATGCCAACTCCATATAATCTCATTGCTTGAGTTGTATATAGCAACCACAGCATTGCCTTCCCTATATGGATTACCGGACGAGAAGAGTACATAGCCATCCTGATAGCGGATATCATTGATCAATTCTCCTTCCAGAGGGGCTACATTGGTACCGAAGGAAGCCCATAACAACTTTGCTGAGACGATATTGGCAGCATCTGTCAGAGGGTCGATACTTGCCTTTGCAGCACTACCGTTTCCTTTTTTAGTAGCCAGAAACTTGTAATGACCTTTCGCTGGAACAATGTAGCTATTGGCCGTTCCACCGGCACTCAGGTCCGTGCGGGGATAGTCGTTTGACACGTTGGCACCATCCTCAATGGTTATAGTCCCAACCGTGGATTCGGCATGACCGTGACCTATGGCTTCAGTAGCACCGTCTCCCTTAAATGCGGCAACCCATTCAACGGTATTGCGAATGGTAATATTCCCGCATACAGATGAGGAAGCATTGCCTGTTCCTATGGCCGCAGCACCTGTACCGCCGATGGCTGTAACTTGTCCACCGGTAATCATAATATCTCCACATGTAACTCTATCTCCGATACCGGGGCTGGATATAGCGCCTTGTGCAAACACCTCTCCACCACTGATGGTTAAAAGTTCACCTGCGCTGATACCGGAATTATAACTACTTACTGCACCCGAACCAGTAGCAGTTACATTCCCGCCAGAAATTGTAATATAGCGGTTTGCAACCATTCCATGAGCTCCGTCAGCTCGAACTATACCACCTTCTATGACGATGTCCTGACTCGCAAGAATGCCATTGCTTCTATTATCTCCGTAATATGAATTATTGCCTCCCGTAGCAGTCAGTGAACCTCCCTTTACATTCAAGTTTTTGACACTTATGGATGGTTTGTGTTGCCCTTGATAGACATTATTAGCACCCAGATTCAGTGTTCCAGATTCAATGGTAACATCAGAATTACCGATAATACAACCAATATTATTCCATCCTCCACCGTTTCCAGTCAGATTACCATCGCCCGTGATTGTCAAATGACCGTTATCCCCAAGCTGAATGAAATTGTAGTTGTCATGGCTATCGACCAAAACAAACTGATTATTACCTTCCAAGATGAGTGTAGCATCTTTCTCCACTATTATCTGGTTAAGTGACGCGTCTCGCAAAGTAAGTGTCGCTCCATCTTCTACTGTTACAATACAGTCCCCTCTAGTTCCAGTCAAGACTGTAGCAGTACCCCCCGCTATCGTCAGATTTTTATTTTCAAGTGTCGACATGTCAATAACCTGAGCCTGAAAATTATCGAACGATAACGTGATCGTCGTGATGTTACTTCTGACAACTTCAACTGTTTTATCTGCCTTCAGCGACCGCGTCTGCATTTTGCCGTCAGAGGTCCAAACCGTGATAGTAAGGCCTGTGTAGGTTTCTGCCGGGACGGCAAAGTAGAACGGCTTTGGAGTGCCGTTAATTGCAACGCCCGTACCGCAGTCGAGAGTGATACCGGCAGAGCCTGAGACGGTTGCGGCAACGGGCGTTTCCGAACTCAGGGATTCGGCATTGGAGATAGGCCCGCTCATCGGCTGGGTTGCGCTAAGGGCGATGCTGGCCACAGAAATATCGGCCATACCGGTTGACAGGTTCAGACAGATGATTCCCGCCAGATTTTTGAATTTGAGGCTGGTCGTGCTGCTGCTTGCAAACATGGGAGAGCCGGCAATATTGCCATCAACATATTTCTGGGCGGAAGGAAGCGCAGGCGTGCCGTTATTGTATATGCTTGCAGGATACCAGGCCTTGAAAGGGGCGGTTGAAGCCTCCGCGCCGGAAGCGAAAGTGAAATCGGCAGAAGTGGTGTTGCTGCTGGTTGAATATACTCCCACATTTGGAGTGGCGGCAGCGTCTATAATGGTAATCTCATCTCCGCTGCGCCAGGCAACATTGTAGTTGCCGCTATCTTCTTCAAGGACAGTCTTTGTGGCAGAACTCTCGGTGGTTGCCGTGAACACCAGGCCAGGAGTCTCCTTTTTATCCTGGGATTCATTCTCTTCAGGAGTCTTGATATCTTCTTCTTTTTCCACCTGCTGGCAGGAAGTCAGGAGGCAGGCGGCAAAGGCGGCAAAATAGAATAACTTCTTCATAACCCTTCCTCCTCTAATCAAAATCACCGTTGCCATAAACGTTTCCGCTATTGCCGAAAGATTCGGTATCGCCATTGGGTGATGCGCAAATCACGCATTCCTGTTCCACTTCAAAAGCCCAGGTGAGGGGGGCTTCATAGCACTGCTTACTGTTTCTTGTCATAATGTTGCGTTTATACCTTGACAAAGATACCACAATGCCCCCGCGCGCGTGGGTACAATTCCTTTAAACCTTACGGACAATTCTTTTAAAGATAGGTAAAGGTGCTTCCCGTTGCCGTCTTTTTGGTTTGGAGACAACGTCCCATTTCCTTTAAGTTGTTGTGATACAGTCACTTATACATGTTACTCCCGGCAGAATTACCGGGAGTAAATCGTATAAGTAGCTAATATATAAATATTTAATCTATATAGTATTTATCGGCCGCACGCCTTCCGTGTATGGATACGGGAGCCGGGCCGACTGGAAAAACCGGAGTCAATCCAGTTTCAGACCTTCATGCACGGCATAGCCAATGTATTCCGCGCCTTGATTCCGGCCATTGTACCAGAGCAGCCAACGGTCGTTTTCCTCGTCGGGGAAAACGCTGGGTTTATAGCAGGCCAACGCATCGAAATAGCCTTCGGTCGGTTCTATTAAAGGATTGGAATCCAGGCGCTTCCACTGCCGGATTCCATCCGGGGAAATGGCCGCGCCGATACGGGCGGTGTGGATGTCAGAATAACCGATGTAGAACATGATGAACCGTCCGTCAGGGAGGCGGTGTACCTCGCAACCGCCAATCCGGTCCTGCTCCCAGTCTCCGCCCTTGACAAAGATGGGGTTCAGGGGCGAACGCGTCCAGCGCAGGCCGTCTTCAGACTCGGCATAGGCGATCATATTCGGTTCATACGTTTCGCCACAGGCATACCACATCCTGAATACGCCCCTGTCCTTATCATAAAGGACATACGGGTTCATCACGGAATAGCCCTCATAGTTGAACTCGGGAACCATGACGGGATCGGTGGTGACTCGCTCGAAATGCTCTCCGTCGTGGGAAACAGCATACCCGATTTTACTGTAACCCCTTGCCTGTCCGGTGTACCACATGTGATAGACCCCGTCCAGGAACAAGGTACAGGACCGGTTGAGGTCGTCCTCCCAACCGCTCGACTCGTCATATTCCAGAACGATCTTCGGATCCGTCCAGGCAATCCCATCCTCACTCCTGGAGAGGGCGATGGCCTTTTTCGGACGCCAGGAGAAATACATGTTGAATTTGGCCGATCCGTCCGGGATGACGTTGACATCGAAACAAGTTCCCATCTCAGGACCGCCTAATACCGGACCATCGCCCCTTTTCAGCCATCCGTTTTCGTGCGTGGCGGCCGGGATAAACGCAGCATCCGATGTACCGCTCCCCGTCTTCTGTTTCGGAGAAGTGGAGCAGGCGACGCACAGCATCAGAATAATCGGCAAATAGTTTTTCATAGATGATTTCTGTTCCGAAGTCAAATATACACATTATTCCGCATTGTCTTCCAATGTTTTGCGAAAAATGATGCCGGTTCTTGACAGAGGGATCATCTCGTTGATTTGGGGCTTGATTCAGAAATGCCCATAGGGGGTAGATTGAAAAGGCAGGGTAATGATGCTGCCGTACGGCGCAGGCTGCCCGTTACTGGTCGATATAGGCTACACCGTTGTAGTAGCGCACGACCGCCTGTTTGATGAGGTACTTGAACAGGGAGTTCATTTCGTCGGCCTGGGCTTTGAGGTAGTTGTTATTGGCCGTCTGAAACTCCAGCGGGGAGATGAGGCCCTGCTCCAACTTCTTGAGGTTCAGCGAGTAGGCTTCGGACTGGACCTCGGCCTTGCGCTGGGCCTGCCGGTAGGCGGCCGCGCTGCCGTCCCGGTCCTGGATGGCCCGGCGCACTTCGCTCTCCACATCCCGGCGCTTCTGGTCCAGTTCGGCCGTGGCCTTGTCCAGGGCATGTTTGCGGCGGGAAATGGCCGAATACTTGCTCAGGCGGTTCCAGATGGGAAGTTGGAGAGAGACCTGGATATATTCACCTCCGTTGTTTTTGAACTGGTTCGCAAAGGTGGCCGTCTGGGAGCCCTGATAGGTATAATAACTGGTGCTCCAGCCGGCATAGAGGCCGATGGTGGGCAGGAGTTGCCATTTGGCCGTATTGAGTTGCCGCTTGGCGTTGAGTTGCTGCCAGGTGGCGATCCGGACGCCGGGGTTGTGCTCCAGGGCGAAGTCGATGATGGATTCTTCGGTGGCAGACCCTGTCTGAAGGACCGTGCCGTCATCCCGGGCGCCGGCGAAGGAGCGGTAATCCGTCACAATGACCAGTTCTTCGTCCACGGGCCAGAACATCAGGTCGGCAAGCGTCATCCGGTGCTGTCCGTACAGGTTGCGCGTATTGATGAGTTCGTAGCGGCGGTCGGCCAGGTCGGCCTCCATCTGGACCACGTCGGCATGGCCTTTCTGGCCCAGTTCCTCCTGGCGGCGGGCCTTGGTGAGCGCCTGCTCGGCCGTAGCTGCCTGTTCTTCGTAAACATCGCATAAACGCTTGTAATAGACCACGTTGTAATAGGCCTCCATCACAGCGAGGCAGATATCGGCCTCCACCTGTTTTTCCTGCGAATCGGCAATGAGGATTCCGGTTTTGGAAATCTTGTAGTTGTTCACTGCCTGGAAGCCGTCGAAAAGGTCGTAGCCTGCGCTCACGACGTAATTGTTGTGAAACGACGTGGTGTTGAAATACGTGTTGGTCTGCGGGTCGATGCTGCGGCCGAAGTTGTAGTAGGCGTACGTGTTGGCGCTGATCTGCGGAGTGAACAGTTTCAGCGCCGCGTCCCGCCGGTCAATCTGCGCATCGCCGATGGCCGCCTGCTGGATGCGGATTTTGGTAGAATTGGAAATGGCGTAACGCATGCAGTCATTCAGCGTCATCGTAGTTTGGCCGCTGGCGCACACACTCACTGCGGACGCCAGGGCGGTAACTACACACATAATGAAAAGGTTTTTCATGTCAATACTTATGTTTAACTTGCCTTTTTCCCTCGCATCCTCCGTGCCAAACTGATTAAAATGCTGTGATTGAATTGTTTACCGTTCGGCCCGTTGCGAAAAAAGTGTAAAACTTTACATTACACTTTACACTCCTTTTACAGTTTGGTGATTTGAAAAGTCTTTGTATATTTGCGACAGATAAACAGTGCTATGCGTGGCCAAGTCTCACAACTTAGCACTTAAAAAAGGAGAAGGAGCCGCATTCAAGACGATGCGGCTCCGCTTCTTTTTTCCATCATTCCCTCACTTCCATCAGTCCCATCAGCTGATGGAAACCATTCAAGAAAAACATCGCTGCCGCTGTTCTCCGTGTTGATGCAGCGGCAGTTCTTGTCATTCCCAGGCCTGTCATCCTGAGCGAAGCGAAGGATCTGCCGAAGAATCTATTCGCTCTTCAACCCCCAGGACCTCGCCTTCCTCGAATCCGCCCCCGGCCGCCAGGCCATCATTGACCTTCACGTCAGGGCGATTATCCGGTATTTGTCTCTTTAATCCAGAATAAAACGTTAACTTTGTCAAAACTGAAGTGCCATGTCTGATATTGAGAAAATACAGCTTTTTGAGCAGAAGAAGA
>Ga0247608_10008329_pt1 | contig 10482 bp, 3 predicted proteins | sample 176DNAGHGlowgp2_FD_193490 | JGI IMG/M metagenome (GOLD analysis project Ga0247608, IMG submission 193490) | Sheep rumen microbial communities from Palmerston North, Manawatu-Wanganui, New Zealand - 1766 DNA GHGlow gp2 | ecosystem: Host-associated > Mammals > Digestive system > Stomach > Rumen ... | reverse complement strand
TTCATGAATGCAGGTTCGGTAAAACTCATCGGTCTGGAGAATGCCATATACTACAACAGCCCCGGACTGAGAGCCCATATGAACTGTTCGTATGTACAAGTGGTGGAAGCCGACAAATATCACACATCAGGAAAGGATATACATCTTACGCCTTCCTTGACCATCAATACCGTAGGAGCCAAAAAGATCTTTGCTGATAAAGACGGGAAGCAAAGTCTGTGGGCCAATGTAAAAATGTCATATTGGAGCAAGCAGCTCATGCGGGCATCATCATACTTGGACGGCACGGAATTTACGGATACCGAATATGAAATCAAGCCGTCTTTCATTGTCGACATATCACTCGAATACAGGATACGTCAACTGACTTTAAAACTACTGAGTAAAAATCTGTTCAATACTTCTTATACTCGAGGAACAACCTACAACATCGACATTCCTCAATTAGGCCGGAGTATATCGCTGGAGGCAAGAATACACCTATAAGCAAAGATGAGCACAGACGTCGTCAAACAGTTTCACCAGACCGTATGTAAATATGGTGACCAAACTGCACTAACATGGAAGGGCAAGAACCTGACATTTCATGAAATAGACAGGCGAAGCAACCTTGTGGCCAGTTATCTGGTTTCCAAAGGCCTTACATCCTGTCATGTGGGATGCTGCATGAAACGGACGTCTTTGTGGGTCATTGCTCTTCTTGGATTGCTAAAAGCCCGATGTTCATACACCCCATTGGACTTAGCCAATCCAAAGTCCAGGATCCTAGATATCATTGAAGATGCAGACATCGGCTTTGTCATCACAGACGAAGTTTGCCCGATGGACTTTGGAGATATTCCTTCAAAAGACATCACTCATATACTTACTGAAGGTGTCCTAACAGATTTGCCCATGATTGCTCCAGACGATTTAGCCTATATTTTCTATACATCTGGCACGACTGGACGCCCGAAAGGAATTCCTGCCACACACCAACAACTAAGTCTTGTTCCACAGTACTGGATAAGAAACGTGTTCCACACATCAGCTGGTGAACATGTATTACAGATGGCTGGCATGAATTTCCATATATCCGTTATGGAGACGATTGCGTTTCTCGTGGGTGGCGCTCACATGTTCATGATAGGAGATGATGAGAAGAAGAACCCCTCCTACCTCGCAAATTGGCTGAACGAAAAACGTATAGAGCGTGCTTTCATTGCCCCTGCCATACTGACCGTCCTGCCACATATCAAGCTGCCTTTCCTGAAAACGATTGTCATTGCTGGGGAACCATGTCCAGAGCATGTAAGAAACTACTGGATTCAGCAACATATGATAGTGAACACCTATGGATGTACAGAAACGACTATATGCATGGGATCGGATATTCAAAGCCCAGATACACCTGTGAACAACGTAGGACGCTTAAACCCCGCACTTGAAGGTATCATCGTGGATGAAGATCTGCATGAGGTGCCTGACGGAACAGCAGGTGAATTGTGTATTAGCGGTCCCTCGATAACGGCTGGCTATTGGAACCTTCCGCAAATCAATGCCGAAAAGTTTATTGAAAACAAATATCCATCGCTGTCAACACATTGCCGAATACTGTTTAGAACTGGCGACTATGTTGAAAAGATGCCTGATGGATCATTGCTGCACAAAGGCAGAACAGACGACCAAATAAAGTTAAGGGGAATGAGGATTGAAACAAGAGAAATAGAAATAGCCCTTGAATCACATCCTTCAGTAGAGAAAGCAATTGTAGTGGCTAAGACCATCAAGAATTCAAAAAGACTGGTAGCATACGTCAAACTACGCAAAGACGAGAATACAGATCTTTTTAAATCACATTTGGCAGCCCTTCTTCCCGACTACATGTGCCCTTCTATCTTTGTCAAGATGAATGCCTTTCCTGTAAACATCAATAACAAAGTGATGAGAAGCCAACTCCCAGAACCAGTTGTTGAGGATCATGATGTAGACAGAAGCGGCTGGAAACAGACGGAAATACGCCTTTCAGATATCATCGATGACCTACTCGAACAAAAGCCTAAAGACCTCTCTGACACCTTTATCTCCTTGGGAGGCGACTCTATTTCCAGTATCATCTTTGCAGACAGAATCAATAAGGCCTTCCATACCAATCTTAATGTATGGGATTTGCAAAAGCATCAGACCATCAGGGAACTCGCAGACTATCTTGACAACAGCATTCCTGTTTCAGATGAAAACGATCCCAGAGAAGAGCGCCTCAACCATGATACACTGGCAGAGTTGCCTCAATCGTTGAAAGACTTATGGTTCAGTTGCCAAAAGTCACCTCAAAAAAACAAGGCTTATCAGATGTTCTTTGTTTTCACGTTCGATGTGAACACCGACATATCACTTCTGGAAAAAGCATGGAACAGAGTTGTTGAGCATCAAGATGCGTTGCGACTAACCATCATTCAGCACCGCGGTAGACTGGTAGGGGAATTTATTCCCTATACCTATCAGACACTGCCTGCAGAAAATATTGATGCGAAGGATTATCCAAACAAGAGCAAAATTTTCTATACCCAGACGGAGCTCTCATTTAAAGAGCGGCTTTACAATGCCCGACTTTTCCGTTTATCTGATGGGAATATTAAGCTATGTGTCGTCATTCATCACCTGATTACCGACGGTCTTTCATATCAGCTGATGCATCAGAAACTAAAGGCATACTATGAAGCAATGAAAGAAAGCAGGCCCTTTGCCGATGATGCCATCTCATATAGACAGTATCTGGAATGGAAAGTCCGGCAGGAAAAGACGAACGTGAATTCTCGCTTGTCTTTTTGGAAAACCTACCTGCATCAACAAGAGCCCCTCTTCCTAAAACCCACCATGAGTCATTCTGCATCGGATGCAGTGACAAAGATATTCCATCTGAGTCATAGCAAAGATAAAAAGTTCATAGAACTATGCTGTCAGGAGAGTCTCACGCCAGCATCTGTCATACTAACGCTGTTCGGTTATATAGTGGGAAAATTTGTCGGGCAGAAGGACTTTGCCATCGCAATTGCCTCTACCGACCGAGAAGAAGTACGGTTCATGAATACCATGGGCTATATGGTCTCCATGCTTCCGATTCGCACGTTGCAAGAAACAGATCTTCCCTTCATGACGGCTGTGCAACATGTAGCCCAGCAAATATTGCAAGCCAGACAGAATCCCATGCCATTAAGTGAGATCATGAGAATCACTGAAGCTGCAGATGAGCCGGAGTTTATCAATATAGGCTTCGGAATGGAAAATACGAGACTTGACGATCTGCTTTCAGAAACCATTATTCAGCCTGCACCATTTGCCCTGACCCTCTATGCAAGCGCCACGCCTTCGGGAATATCTCTGGCCTTTCAACATGACAGACAGTTCTTCTCGGATCAGGCCATCGATAGTATGTTCAAGTGTTTCGACAATGTATTGAACCAGATACTTAACCACCCAGACCTATCGCTAGATCAATGTGAACTGGTCACAAGTCCAACCGAACAGATTACGGCTCCCTACAGAGAGTCAGAAACAGACGTCAGCAGTTTCATGTCCTGTTTCTTCCAGCAAGTCGCAGAACATCCACAAAATATTGCATACCGCATCAATGGAAGGGATTTCACCTACGAACAACTCAACAGAATGTCTGAGTCTGTAGCCATCAGTTTGCAGGAAATCATAGAAGGCCAGGAATTGAAGAACATCGGTGTCTGTCTGAAGGAAAAAGACTATCTGTTACCAGTCATCATTGGACTTTTCCGTCAAGGAAGCTGCTATGTACCCATCGACGCCACATTACCCATAGAGCGAATCCGACAAATGATGGAAGACGCCCAGATCCATACCGTCATCTCTGACAATGAGGTCTGCAAAGAACTTGACGATATTCACATCATACCTATCACAGAGCGCCTTTTCAAACAGCCGTCCATTGCCACGACACGTGAGATACCCTCGCCAGAAACTCCTGCCTACATCATATTCACATCAGGCTCCACAGGCAAGCCGAAGGGTACCTCCATCTCACACGCCAACCTTGCTGCTTTCTGCCAAAACTTCATCAAATTGTCAAACCTTCAGGCAAGTACAAGAACACTTCAGTTTGCCAGCATAGGTTTTGATGCATCCATCCTGGAGATATTCCCAACGCTCTCGGTTGGTGCAATGGTGATATTCCCGACTCAAGACCAGCGGCGTTCTTCTCAATTACTGCTCAAACTATTGGAAGATGATCAGATATCTTTGGCGCTCATACCGCCTTCACTACTGGCTATCCTACCTTATCAGCAACTACCACATCTTACCACCCTTCTTGTCGGTGGAGAATCTTCTTCAAAAGACCTACAAGAACGTTGGCGCAAAGGCCGTACACTCATCAATGCCTACGGTCCTACAGAAAACACCGTGATGGCTACGTCGATGGTGATGAAGCATGATACGCCTCATAATAATATTGGCTATCCGCTCGATGGTGTCCAGTGTCTTGTCCTTGATGACAGATTACGGCAAATGCCCAATTACGCCATCGGAGAATTCTGTATAGGAGGCCAGCAACTGTCAGCAGGCTACATCAACAATCCAGAACAGAACCAAGAGCATTTCATTCACCATCCCATATGGGGACGGCTCTATCGTTCAGGCGACAAGGTCATGCGTACTGATGATGGTTCATTTATCTTCTTCGGACGCATCGACTCACAAGTAAAAATCAGAGGGTTCCGTGTAGAACTATCAGAAATCATAAGAACCATAGAAAGCATTTCTGGAATCCATCAGGCCCACGTCATCATAGAAGGCATGAACTCTCAGGCACGACTGATTGCCTATTGCGTGAAAGACAAAGGAGCAAATATCAGCGAGCAAGATGTCTATGACAAGTTATCTACATTGCTGCCTCAATACATGATTCCCGCAGCTATTGTCTTCATGGATAGTTTCCCGCTGACCATCAACAACAAGATTGACGTGAGCCAATTGCCAAAGCCTAGTATCTCGTCACATTATGTAGCTCCAATGCCAGGAGCAGAACAGCAAATTGCAGATATCGTGTGCCAATTGCTGGGCAAAGAACAAATCAGTGTCACAGCCAATCTCTTCTTTGAAGGGCTCACCTCCATTCTCGCTATGGATCTTGTATGGAAAATGACACAGGTTGGGCTCACCTACAGCTATTCCGACATTTACAAGCACAAAAGTATACGTCAGCTCGTCATCAACGGACTTTCCAAAGCCTGGTACTGGCATAACGACGAGACTGATAAACCTATAGCCGTACTGGTTTGCGGCTATACACCAGTGTCGCCTTACTACGACGACTTCATTAAGAGACTCTGTCAATCATACTCTATTCTAGTCTTCGACTCATTCGCCATCTATTATGCTGCACACCCAGACCAACCATGCAATGCGAGAAACTATACAGACTTCATGCAAGAGGTCGTGTTTGCTGAAATAAAGAAAAGAAACACCACTGTCAGCATGGTCACAGGACATTCCATTGGTTCTGAACTCGGTCTTCTGCTAGCAGAACAAATTCGACAAAAGCATAATCCAGATGTAAAAGTAGTAGCCATAGGGACCTCACTGGCTAAGCTGCCTGACATCTCAAAATACCTCCATAATCATCATATCATCCTCGGACAGATGGAGAAGACCATGCCGTCATTAGTATTTGACGGTGAACTGAAAGTGGTTCTAGAAAACAGGCCGTCCCCTTCTTTGTTCTTGAATGGTAATAGAGACACAGAATTCCTCAAAGAGTCAGAGGCCATTGTAGAAAAGAACCATAAAGTGTGGAATGATATATATCCCCAAACCACAAAACTCGTTCTCGATACAGACCACTTCGGACTGCTCCAACCCAAGTATTTAAACGAAATTATAGCACTATTCTGAACCCTTACAAGTTTATTCGTATATGAGAATACTGATTATCCTACTAGTTTTTTGTGCATCAAGTCATAATGCCATAGCCCAGGAGAGCTTTCTCCGTCAGGTGTATACCCAAGCAGAGAACGATTACAATTTAGGCCGCATTGAGCAGGCCTCCACAGCCCTCTTAGACAACATGAAAGAGTTTCATGGCAATCTCCGCCAAAGTAGTATCCGACTGTTGGTGCTCTGCTGGATTGGACTCGATGAAACAGAAAAAGCAGAGGAATGGACGGCAAAGCTCCTGGCCGAAGACCCCTACTACACGGCTTCGCCTCAAGACCCGCAGCGTTTTATCGCTCTGGTAGAAAACACCAAACGAGGACTTACTGCAAAGATTACCACAGCATCAAGCCATGCTGAGACACTCGCTGAGGTACCTGTACCCACCACCCTCATCACAGAGGATATGATACGTAACTGTGGAGGCCAGAACCTTCAGGAAGTGCTCGCAGCCTATGTGCCAGGTATGAACATCGTCGACTGCAACGACGATATCAACATCGCGTTGCGAGGCATCTACAGCAATGGTCAGGAGAAGATTCTCATCATGCTCAACGGCCATCGTATGAACAGTTACTGTACGAACATTGCCTCACCCGACTTCAGCATCAGTCTTGCGAAAATCAAACAAATAGAAGTTTTACGCGGTCCAGCCTCATCGCTCTATGGCGGGGTGGCCCTGACTGGTGTGGTAAACATCATCACCCAACAGGGAGCTGATATCGATGGCATCGAGGCAAAAGTCGGCATTGGTAATTACGGACAGATGCGTGGCGACCTTGTCTTCGGTAAGCGCTATTTCGACCTCGACCTGCTCGTCTGGGGAAGCATCTACAAAAATAATGGAGAAAAGAAAGATGTGTCGGAAGAAAGTTTCAATGAAGACACATCCAACATGCAACAAGATCATTTCACGATAGGTCGTATTGGCAATAAGCCCTCTCACGACATCGGCATACAACTGAAATGGAAAGACCTGCAGTTCTTTTACGATGCACAATTCTCACAAATCATAGCACCATTCACCATCAGTACGCTGGCTAAGACATACGACTGGGACCGATATAAGACCTTCAACGGCCATTCCCCAAGTTATTCAACAGAATCGCACCATGTAGACCTCAGCTACAGCCGACAGTTTGAAAAACTTTACCTCAAGGGCAACATCGCCTACGACAACTCAGATTTGTCGCATTACCAGGTGATTAGTGACAATAGCTTTGAAGAATTAGGTCAATTGATGGGATTGGATGCAAATGACCCCAACAACATCTTCATTTACCCCGGACTGTTCAGAAATATCAGCGGTCAGGAGCAGAACTACAGTTTTCAACTGAAGGGCGACTACAGCTATATCAGCAGTGCTCATCATAATGGAAACCTGAGTTTCGGTACAGAATTCTCCCATTTCCAACTCGAAGACGTACGATATGCTCTCGGCTATAACTTCGTCATGATAGCCCCTGAGAACCCTTTGATTCCTGAAAGCGGAAAGGGACATGAGAACTCCTATAATGCCTTTCTGCAACTGAAGCACCGATGGCACTCCATCATCCTTAATGCAGGACTGAGATTCGACCATAAGAAACGTGCTGACGGCAGAACTCTGAATGAGTTCTCTCCCCGTATTGCCTTCATCCTCTTACAGCCAAAATGGAACATCAAGTTCAGCTATTCGAGGTCGTTTGTCGATGCCCCCTATCTCTATCGTAAAACCAATGAATTGTTGCCATTATTATCAAGCGAGCGGGCCGGAGATGATTTCTCTGTCCTGAATCCGGAGTTCGTCAATTCCCTCCAACTCACTTTCGCAGGATCTGAATGGGCAAAAGGTTTCAACTTCGAGATCAACGGTTTCTATAATAGGGCCCAGGACCTGATTATGACCCACATTATCGAACATCTGAATGAAGCAGAGAACAAGACGATAGGTATAGAGCTGATGACGAGCTACCGCAAGCCTAAGTTCACTGCCGACTTCAACCTCACATGGACAAATACGATTAAGTCGAACCTGTTTACGATGAGCATCGACGCCAACAACAACACCCCCGCCATTACGTCGAATGCCACGCTCTCCTGGAAGCCAGCACCAAAGCTGAAGCTATTCTCCAATATCGCATTCGAGAGTAAAACGACCTCCTATAATATCAATATTGTACAATTAATCCGTTTCCAACAATTATCTTCTATGATCGCGAATCTGTTGGAGCAACAAATGACGGAAAGAGCAGCGGAAATGATCCCGCTCGCACAAGAAGCCCAAGAACACATCATTCTCAAAAACGACATGAAAGCCCGTGCCATTTTCAACATTGGAGCAGAATATCAGTTGGGCAAGGTGACCTTAGGACTCAATGTGCGCAATCTCTTCAATACGAAATACGAGCGCAGCGGTATGAACACCAAGCTGATTCCTCAGAAAGGACGCTGGTATATGTTCGACATTGCCTATAAGTTCTGAAGCTATAATCCCTATTTTCCCGCCATTTTATTGATTAAGCGCAAAAATAACATTATTTAATATAGATTTTGCAATTTAGACTTTGCAAATTGAGAGAAAAGTTGTACCTTTGCACACGTTTTAAAACAAATCACGGCAAATGGAGGCTTTTTTCAGGACACATCGGTACCTTGTGGAGCATGTCAATGCACCAGTTCGTCGAACCCTTATGGACGAGATCAACTGGAACGACAGGCTGATTGGCATCAAGGGCACCAGAGGTATTGGAAAAACCACCTTCTTGCTGCAATACGCCAGAGAGAAGTTTGATATTAACGACCGTCAGTGTCTGTATATCAACATGAACAATTTCTACTTTCAAGGACACGGCATTGCAGACTTCGCAGGTGAATTCTATCATCATGGTGGACGAACACTCCTCATCGACCAGGTGTTTAAACAGCCTGACTGGAGTACTGAACTGCGCAAGTGTTACGACCTCTACCCCAACCTCAGGATTATCTTTACAGGTTCGAGTGTGATGCGTCTGAAGGATGAGAATCCAGAACTCAACGGCATCGTAAAATCCTACAATCTCCGAGGTTTCTCCTTCCGCGAGTTTATCAATCTGCTGACAGGTAACAATTTCCGTGCCTATACCCTCGATGAGATTCTGAACGATCATGAGCGCATCATCAAGCAGATACTCCCCAAGGTGTCGCCCAACCGCTATTTTCAGGATTATATCCACCACGGCTTCTATCCCTTCTTCCAGGAGCATCGCAACTATAGCGAGAACCTGCTGAAGACCATGAACATGATGACCGAGGTTGATATCCTGCTCATCAAGCAAATCGAGTTGAAGTATCTCACCAAGATCAAGAAACTCTTCTACCAGATTGCCGAGGAAGGATCCAAAAAAGCCCCCAATGTGAGCAAGCTCGCCAACGACATCGAGACCTCACGCGCCACCGTGATGAACTATATCAAGTATCTCACCGACGCCCGTCTGCTCAACCTTATTTATCCCTTTGGCGAAGACTTCCCCAAGAAGCCAGCCAAGGTGATGCTCCACAACTCCAATCTGCTCTATGCCATCTACCCCATTCAGGTGGAGAAACAGGAAGCGATGGAAACCTTCTTCGTCAACTCGATGTGGAAGGACCATAAGGTGAACACCGGCAGTCGCGAGTGCAACTATCTGGTCGACGGCCATCTGAAGTTCCGCATCATGGATGCCCAGCAGACGCAGCGCACAAAGTTCCAGAACGACGTAATTTACGCACGATATAACACAGAAATCGGACGAGGCAATCAGATTCCGCTCTGGTTGCTCGGCTTCCTATATTAGTTAGTAATAATTATTAGGTTTTTATTTTATATTTATCTAAACAAATGGCAAAAGAAAAGAAATTTATCACCTGTGATGGTAACGAGGCTGCAGCTCATGTGAGCTATATGTTCTCGGAGGTAGCTGCTATCTACCCCATCACCCCGAGCTCACCAATGGCTGAGCACGTTGACGAGTGGGCCGCCCGTGGTCGCAAGAACCTCTGGGGCCAGACCGTCTCAGTTCAGGAAATGCAGTCAGAGGCTGGTGCTGCCGGTGCCGTTCACGGTTCACTGCAGGCTGGTGCGCTGACCACCACATTTACCGCTTCTCAGGGCTTGCTCCTGATGATTCCTAACATGTACAAGATTGCTGGTGAGCTGATTCCCTGCGTATTCGACGTTTCTGCCCGTACGCTGGCTTCACACTCTCTGTGTATCTTCGGTGACCATCAGGACGTGATGGCTTGCCGCCAGACTGGTTTCGCTATGCTTTGCGAGGGTTCTGTACAGGAGGTTATGGATATGACCGCTGCTGCTCACCTGGCATCTCTGGAGACTTGCGTACCCTTCGTTAACTTCTTCGACGGTTTCCGCACCTCTCACGAGTATCACAAGATTGAGCTGCTCGACCAGGAGGATGTTCGTCCGCTCGTTAAGGAAGAGTACATCAAGCGTTTCCGCGACCGTGCTATGAGCCCAGAGCGTCCTATCACACGTGGTACCGCAGAGAACCCCGAGACTTTCTTCACACACCGTGAGGCCTGCAACCC
>Ga0247608_10008327_pt1 | contig 10485 bp, 9 predicted proteins | sample 176DNAGHGlowgp2_FD_193490 | JGI IMG/M metagenome (GOLD analysis project Ga0247608, IMG submission 193490) | Sheep rumen microbial communities from Palmerston North, Manawatu-Wanganui, New Zealand - 1766 DNA GHGlow gp2 | ecosystem: Host-associated > Mammals > Digestive system > Stomach > Rumen ... | reverse complement strand
GTCCGTCATTATTATAAACAATTTTTATTTTATTCTTTATACCACTTCTTGCCTTCATTGCAGCAGCCATAGCTAAGTTTCCACCTTTTGAATGGCCTCCGACATAGACAACTTTATCCTGAAAAGTTATATTATCATTTATATATTTTCCTGCTAATTCTTGTGCTCTCACAGGATACATATAACTCATTTCAAAATCTTCTTTCCAGCCAACCATTGATGCATCTGTTCCTTCATATGCTACATACACAGTTCCTGGCATAAAGTTTATACAAATAGCACCAAATTGTGTGTCTTTATCTATGATAAGAGAATATCTATTAAGCGTCACATTTTTATACCTCTTACTATTTTCTAGCATTTCTAAATGACTTATTATGCTACTCATAAACTTTGGTTTTTCAATTTCTTTTTCACGCTTTACCATTAAGCTAATTGCATCTAACAAATTAACTTTTCGATTAGATGAATCTACTATTCCAACCCAATTCATATACGAAATCTCGCAAAAAATAACATTGTCAACATCATTAAATGGAACTTCTTTAAATGAAAAATCTGAATAGTATTTTATATATGTTTCTATACTAGCCATAGTATTTCTCCCTTAATAATTAGTATCAATTAAATTTTTAGTATATTCTATAAAATCATTTATAACATATAAAATAAATAATTGTTTTTTTATTTGATTAGTTTTGAAAACATTAAAGATTAGCAAGTTTCGAATGTAAAACCTAGTATTCATAAAATGTCTATCTATATCGCAAGAAAATTTTATATTGTATTTATTGTAGAATCCAACCATATAAGTGGTTACTTTTCTATCTAGAATTCTTTTTGCAAATTGTTTATCTTCACACAAAGTATTATAGATCTTTTCAAATTCTTCATTATCCGTATTAATGTCATACCTGTTCTTATTATCTATTTTTTTATTTATAACATGTAATTGTCTTTCAAAATTGTTTTCTAATTTACTATAAACATATAATCCATCAAAGCAATCTCTTTCATCTCCGTACTTATATGTAACTGCATTTAGATTTGTGTAGAAACTAGTCGTTTCGTTTGTTATCATATCTTTTGGTTTAAAAAGCACTTTTTCCTTATTCTCTAATTTGTGATAAATCTCTAAATACTTTCTTCTCATATTAGTAATGTCTTGCTCTAATATAGGATTAATATATGAGTATTCTTCATTTACTTGTTTTACAAATACACTTAGAATTTGATTTTTAAAAATATCTTCAGCTTTTTTCAAATATCTTAATTCTACTACATGAATAATTAAATACACCAATATACAAATTGTATTTAAAAACAATATTTCATATTTACTGTTTAAGAAGGAAATATAAAATATATTAATTGTATATATAACTGAAATAACAAGCGCTTTCATCATTTCAGATTTAAAAACGCCATATCTTAAAAACCTATATTTCTTTTTTATCAACGGCTTAACTACATTATACTTTTCTTCAAACTTAGTTGAATAATAGTCATTTTTTATAATTATACTTTTATCAAAGTCTGGATTCATTATTCTATATATCAAATACTTAGTAATCAATCCCATTAATACAACACTTATGCAAATATACTTTAAGCTATTATTTGTTATACCAAATAGATTACAAAAAACAAATGTTATTGTAGCAGCAATAATAGCTACAAACACAATAAATATTAAATTAAAGAAGAAATCTTTTATTAATTCCATAACGCATTCCTCTTATAAATTCATATACAATAATTATATTTATAATAAAAATAAAAATCAATTAACCAAGATATTTTTTATACAAATAAAAAGACCTTCTAGATTTTGTTAGAATGTCTTTTTTATCTTTTATTTAAAATCATTTTTATTTAATTTTATAGTTGTTGGTCTACCATGTGGACAAGTATATGGATTTTGAAGAGTAAATAAGTTTTGAATCAAGGTATCTACCTCTTCTTTAGTAAGATCCATTCCAGCCTTAACCGCTGCTTTACAAGCTACTGTTGCTATAAATCGTTCTTCTATATCTTTAATTGGACTTCTTGTATTGGTAATCATTTCGTCCAATATATCCATAAACATATCTTTTTTATTAGTTTTTGTTTTATATTCTATATCAGGTACACCATTTATTTTTATTGAATTTTCTCCAAAGAATTCTAAATCAAATCCTGTACTCTTAAATAAATCAATGTTATCTTTTACAAATTCAAATTCCTTGTGAGTTAAGTTTATTACTTCTGGTAATAAGGTTAATTGGCTATTATTCCTTAATGTATTCTTATAATTTTCTTTGATTTTTTCATATAAATATCTTTCATGTGCCGCATGTTGATCAACTAAATACAAATCATCGCCAACTTGAATCATAATATATGTCTTAAATGATATTCCTAAGAATTTATAGTCAATTTTTCTTTTATTCTCTCTAAATCTTAGATTTCCATCTGTAGTATACGATTTTGCTTCATTATCTTTCTCAAAATGATTTGTAACAAAATTAAACTCATTTTGAACATACTCTTCTTTTTTATCTGATCCTTCTATATTACCTAGAAATCTTTCATCAAGCATTGCTTCTTTTATCGCTCTATAGAACATCTTAAACATGAAATCTTCATCTTTAAATCTAACCTCATGTTTTGTTGGATGAACATTGACATCATAGTAATTAGCTGGGCATGATATATTTAGGATGTAAAAACCATGCTTTCCAATTCCAATAGCACCTTTAAATGCTTGATCCGCAGCTGACATCAAAGTTGGATTAGAAATATTTCTCTTATTTAAGAATACAATCTGATTTTTTCTAGTATCTTCTGCTAAGAATGTATTTCCTATAACTCCTGTTACAGATAAATCTTGGTCCTTGTAATTAACTTCAATTATATTCTCTTTTACGTTTTTACCATAGATTTGATACACAACATCTTTAATGTCACCACTTCCGGAAGTTGAAAAAACTACTTTACCATTATTAATAAGTCTTATGGCAACATCTGTATTTACAAGTGATAATTTCTCTATTAATTCCTTTATGTATCTAAACTCAGTTGCATCTTGCTTTAAGAATTTATATCTTACAGGAGTATTATAAAATAAATCTTCTACAACTATAGTAGTTCCTATTTGTTGAGCAATCTCTTCTCCAGATAGAATTTCTCCTTTTTCAGCATATACTTTAGCTGCAGTTCTATCTTCACCAGTTCTAGTAATCATTGTTAATCTAGAGATTGAAGAAATACTAGCTAATGCTTCGCCCCTAAATCCCATTGTATAAGTATTTTCTAGATCTTCTACTTTTTTAATCTTACTGGTTGCATGTCTTTCTAATGATATTTCTATATCATCTCTAGAAATACCTTTTCCGTTATCAGATACTCTTATAAATGTTTTTCCACCATTTTTTACTTCAATTTCGATTTTATTTGCTTTGGCGTCAAGAGAGTTTTCAACAAGTTCTTTTACCACATTTGCTGGTCTTTCTATAACTTCTCCTGCCGCTATTTTATTAATTGTTAAATCGTCTAATAATACAATATTTCCCATTCTTATACATCCACATCATTTTTTATTAGTAGTTTTTCAAGTTTTTCATATAATTTTAAATGTCTTTGAATCTGCCCAAACTAAAGTGGTCTTTCCTACATTTATTAATTCTCCTTCATTATTAAAAAGTTCATACTTACATGTAAACTTAGCTGGTGTTAGTTCAACCAAAGTTGTATGAATTTCTATTTCTTGGTTATAATATGCAGGTTTTTTATAATTTGAAGTTAATTCTACCATAACTGATAAAACGCCTTCTTTTTCGATTGTATCATATGGTAATCCTACATCATTTAAAAATTTGGTTCTAGCTTCTTCATACCAAATTGCATACACACTATGATGTACTACTCCCATTTGATCAGTCTCTGCATACCTTGGTAACACCTTACTAATTGATATCATAATTCACCTCATTAATTTTTTCATCACTATTATAATGTATTTTGATTATTTTTACAAATCTACTTTGATACTGTTTTTTCTCCCGCTTCTTTCATTACTTCCAATTGATATGCATCAATGTACATATATTCTATACCACTATCATCAATTGCCTTACTTAATTTTCCAATAACTTTTATCCATGTTTGTTCATCTTCATATTTTGGAATTTTATCACCTTTCCATTCATATTCCAAATATGAATATCCCGTTGGGCAATACTGGCATAAATTATTAGTAGAATACCTGCCTACGAATGTAAATGGAAGACCATTAAAATACATTCCTTCAATTTCTATAATTTTGTCTTTATAACTATCATAATTATTATAGAAATCATTTATCTGAGTATCATAATAATTATCTTTTACAACCAAATCCACTTTAACATCATCTTTTATAGAATATAAAGTGCCATCTACTAATTCAGTAACTACAGATGGAATATTACCTGGTTGAGGGTCAAGTTTTGCCGCAGCTTCTAATATTTCTTCACTGGTCATCAAATTTTGAGAGTCGCTTGTCTTGTTTGTTATAGTATTTGAAGCAAGCTTTGTTTCTCCAGGTTTAGATGTATTTGCTGGAACAACAGCTTCTTTTTTTCCATCAATGCTTGCTAAGAAAAACACAATTCCAAATACTAATAAAACAGCTGCTAAACCATATATTATTCTTTTCATTTTATTCTCCTTCTACAAACTTATTTAAAAAACTAAACAATATAAAGATTACTAAGTTTACAAGAACAATAGTTGCTCCTGTGCTTATGTTATAAACGTATGATAATAGCAATCCCATCCAAAAACATAATACACTAACAATAGCTGAACATATAACTACTTTTTTAAATGACTTAAATAATCTCATTGAAGTTAATGCTGGGAATATTACAATACTACTAATTAATAATGTTCCCATCATTCTCATTCCAACTACTATAGTTATTGCAGTAAGAACTGCAATCAAGCTTGTATATCTATCAGCTTTTAATCCTATTGCTTTTGCAAATTCTTCATCAAAGGTTATAGCAAATAGTTTTCTATAATAAATAATAAATAAAACTAGTACTACAATACTTATTGAAACACTTAATATAACGTCCGCTCTTGACATTGATAAAATACTACCAAACATAAAATTACATACGTCAGTATTCATTCCAGTTGTTAAAGACGTTATCGCAACACCTATAGAGAGTGCTGTACTTGAAATCAAAGCAATTGCACTATCACTTTTTATTTTACTATTATTACCAATTCTTAGTAGTATTATAGCAACAAACATAACAATTGGAATAGAAATAGGCAATGGTGAGGTAGCTCCTAATCCTACCGCAACAGTAGTGACTCCAAATCCAACATGAGATAGTCCATCACCAATATTTGAATATCTCTTCAAAACCAAACTCACGCCTAATAGAGCTGCGCATAAGCTTACTAATGTTCCAACTAATAATGCTCTTCTAACGAATAGAAGTGATATCATATCACTAATTGTTTGAACCATTTTCAACACCTCCTATCTTATATTTTGAGGCATCGACATCTTGCTTTATTTCTCCATGTTCTATTTCTATTACTCTATTTGCATATTCTAACGCTCTATCTACATCATGTGATACCATTACAATAGTAATTTTTTCTTCTTTATTAATTTTTGCTAACAATTTGTATATCTCATAAACTATTTTAGGATCCAGTCCATTTACTGGTTCATCCAAGAGAATAATATCTTTTGTAGAGCATAAAGCTCTAGCAATTAACACTCTTTGTCTTTGGCCGCCAGATAAATCATAAAAGCACTTTTTTCTCATATCATATAAGTTTAATTGTTTCATTATATTATATGCTTTTTCTTTATTCTCTCTTGTATAAAATACTTTTAACACATCATCTGGTATAGTTCCTGATAGAACTATTTCTTCTATTGTTGCAGGGAAATTACTTTGGATTTCAGTCATTTGTGGTAGATATCCTATTCTTGATTGAACAGTGATTTCACCTTTCTCTACTTTATTTAATCCTAATATACATTTTATAAGTGTACTTTTTCCTGATCCATTCTCTCCAACAATACAAAGGAAATCTCCTTTATTTACTGAAAAATTAATATTTTTTAAAATTAAGTTTTGATAATATGCAAATGACAATTCTTTAACTTCAATAACTTTTTCCATCTTCTTACCCTTCTAATTTATTGTAATGCTTTCTTTAATACGTCAATATTTCTTTTCATCAATGATACATAAGATTCGCCAGCATCAAAATCAACCTTTGATACGTTGTGAACTGCTTGAATTTGCATTGCTTCTGCTCCTGTTTCTGAAGCAATAGCCTTAGCTGTTTTTCCAGTTGATAATTCAATATATAATACTACAGGAATATTTTCTTCCTTAACTTTATTTACCAAATATGCAATTGTTTTAGCGCTTGGCTCAGTTTCTGTGCTACATCCATCAAATGCTGCAGAACATTGTAGTCCAAATTCATTTAGGAAATATTGCATTGGCATTTTATCGCCAAATACTAGTCTATCTCTCACCTTATTATCCACAACTTCTTGTATATCAGATCTAACTTTTTCAATCTCTTTATTATAATTATTTGCATTTTGTATATATAGTTCTTTGTTTGTCTCATCATATTTTCCAAATTCTTCAGCTAAATATGAAACCATCTTAATAGCATTTGTAGGACTTGTCCATATATGTTCGTCAAATGCTCCTTCTTCTTTCTCTTCTTCCTCGTGTTCTTCTGCTCCATCCACTTCTTGTTCTTCTATTGTTTCAACACAATCAGAGACTTTTATAAGCTTAGTATTGTTTAAGTCTAAAACATTGGCTTCAATTACTTTATCTACCCATTTCTCCATCTCACCACCAATGTATATAAAAACGTCAGCTTCTTGAATTTTAATAAAATCAGCTGCACTTGGTTCATAACTATGAGAATCAATTCCAGGTCCTAACAAAAATTCTACATTTGCTTTATCTCCAACAATTTTCTTTGAAAAATCATATGTTGAAAATGTTGTAGTAACAATTTTAAATCTATCCTCGTTTATTTCTTTTTCTTGGTTTTTCTTATTTAATGACATACTTAATATTAACATTATAATTACTAAAGCAATTACTGCAATAATAATGCTTTTTACTGCTTTTGACATATTTTCATCCTCCTTAAAAAATACGCTAAATAAAGGCATCTAAGCCCCTTACATATATAATATGTCTTTATTCATTTAGTTGAACTTTTTGGAAAACCATAGGTGAAAAAATAATGAATTCTTTGCTTTTATCTTTTCTTTCTTGAATAAAAAAATTAATAAATTTGATGATAAAGTATGCTAAATATAAAATAACAATTTCAAAGATAAACTGTGCAAAATGTATTATTTGACAGATTATACAATGAGTATGATCGCATACTACATCGTGACCACAATTAGACAAAAAACTACAAATTATTAATAACAATACCATTATTATAATTGAAAATTCTTTAATTATTTTCATAGTCTCCTGTCCTTTCAAATTTTATAATCTATAAACATCAATTAACAATATATATCTAAACAACGAAAAAGTCAACAAAACCTATCTTATAGGATTCTAAAGTGTCTTATATCAAAAATGTTGATATTTTATGTAAATTGTGATATAATTTTTGGTGACACATTTACAATATTTTTATACATTGGCTACATTACGTCTTCAACATAGCAGAAAGGAAAAGGTGAAGAATGATGTTATTATCACAGCAGCAGCACGAAGACAGAGAACTTGAGGTTGTTAAAGACCTCTACCTGAATCCTGTCACAACATTCCGGAGGAATGACCTCCCCATCTACACCAATGTCAATGTTAATGGCTACTTCAATAAGTTCTCTACATACTATATGAGAGAGCTAATTCTGAAGGAAATGCCCACTCTCAACATCGGTGTAGCATCTTACCTTGCTCAGTGCATGGTGAATCCGATGTCTGAAGCCCATTACGAAACCAGATGTAACGTATGCGATCTTACATGCGCATTTGGTAATGATTTCAGAGCATCTGATGGAACAGTCTACACAGCAGAAGAGATCCAGGGAGCACTTTTTGGATTCTTCAATGTAACGGAAGTGGACAAGAAACACGTCAACATGAGCTATAACAACACGGCGGTGTACAAAGACAGAGCGCTTGAGGTTGTAAAAGACTTCTCCGAAAATCCTGTCGTGGCAATCCGGAGGGATGATCTCCCCACCTACACCAATGTCAACGTTGACGACTACTTCGATAAGTTCTCTACATATTATATGAGAGATCTGATTCTGAAGGAAATGCCCACCCTCAACATCGGCGTAGCATCCTACCTTGCTCAGTGTATGGTAAATCCGATGCTTGAAGCTCACTACGAAACCAGATGTAACGTATGTGATCTTACCTGTGCATTTGGTTATGATTTCAGAGCATCTGATGGAACAGTCTACACAGCAGAAGAGATTCACAAAGCACTTTTCAAATTCTTTGATGTGACAGAAGTGGACAAAAAGCACGTCGACATGGCATTCAATATCACAATTGAATAAGCAGCATTGCGACTGACATGTAGTCAAAGGACCTGGCAGATGATGCCAGGTCCTCGCATTTTTATTGTTTAAACATAATCATATATGTATCTACTTGTTCATAGTTAAATCCATAATATTTCGCCAGTTCATATACAAAATCTGTGTCTACTCTAACGATATATACTCCATTTTCATCAACAAATCTATTTTTTGTATCTAGTATTTCAAATCTACCATAACTATTATTATCACCGAATCTTGTTGCATTAAAATCATATGGTGAAATTGGATTTGCGTACAAAGTATAAATATATGCTTCTCTAGCATCAGTATATATATATACTTTTTTATCCCTATACTCTGCTTTTCCATTTGTCATTTTTATAGCTTCTACCAAATCATCTTCGAAAAATTGCTGTTCCTCATAATCGATAGCATATTGATTAAAATAATAATTGGTAAAGCTTAAGAAATTGAATACATATAGCATTATCAAGATACATAGTACTATTCTTGGTATGATTATTTTTATTTTTAAATGAGTTTCTTCTATATCCTTAATTTTTTTATTTTGAAGATTATATAATAATTTAAGTGCTGAATACTCAAAAAATATCAATGGATAATACAATATATTAGCTTTTGAAACATTAACATCTTGAATAAACATCATAAATATAAAAGACGGAATAAATAAAATAACAAATACAGTACCTATTTCAAATTTCTTCTCTTTTATATTCTTAATCATTCTATATACTTCAATTATTAGACCTGCAAAAGCAACTGGTATTGCAAATAAATATAATGTTCCATATTCTCTTAATGAATTAAATGGTAATTCATCATATACAAATAGCAAATCTAATCTAGAAATGTTTTTTGCGAAGTTTGAAATAGATATTTCTGAATTTCTATAATTAGGTAACTTAGGAATTGTTATTATCCAATTTATTTGGTTCAATACTCCATAATTTACTAAGATCATCAATATAAGTGGAATAGCAAAAACAAAAATAACCGCTCCCATTATAATTATATTTTTGATAGTGATTTTCTTTGTATATAACATATATATAAGAACAAATAACAAAAATAATGGAATAATAATATAAGACAAGACATAAGTATAAAGAGTCACCCCAAGAGCAACTCCTGCTATAATATAGTCATACCATTTCTCAGCTCTTAATAAAAAGAACATACTAATTATCATCATTGGAGCTAATAGATTACAATCTAATCCCCATCTTGATGCCATAATATTCCATGGATTTATTGCAATTAATAATAGAATAATTTCTGCAGCTTTTTCATCAATATATTTTTTAAACATAAAATAGCCAACTATACATGCAATCATACTAATTATTACTTGTGTTAGTCTAAATGACTTTAATGTAAATCCAAAAATCGCAATACATATCGATGTTAAATAACCATATAATACACTTTGTCCACCACCGAAGTTCACAAAATAAACTGGCAGCTGATTTAAGGATCTATCTACTCTAAAATGTAATAAACAAAATGCATCATAAGCCATTCCAGCCTCATCAATATTGATGCCATGTGGAATTTCTCCAAGCTTATATATTCTTAATCCAAAAGCCATTATAAATATTAATACTATTACAATACTATTTATTACTTTTTTATTCATTCTTAAATATTTTGTTCCTCATTTAGGTTTTTTCTTATTTTTGGTAATACAAATAATGTTTTTATTATATTGAAAAAGATTCTTATTCCGTAAAAAGAAATCATTCCAATTTTCAAATCTAAAAGCACATTTTCTCTCGATGAGAAAAAATCATACCTTAGTATAAGTCTTTGTCTTGCTGTAAGCAATTTTAATATTGGTATATCTCTCATTCTTAATACTTTAAATTCGTTAAATACTGAATCACAATAAAAGAGTTTACAAGTCA
>Ga0247608_10008325_pt1 | contig 10486 bp, 7 predicted proteins | sample 176DNAGHGlowgp2_FD_193490 | JGI IMG/M metagenome (GOLD analysis project Ga0247608, IMG submission 193490) | Sheep rumen microbial communities from Palmerston North, Manawatu-Wanganui, New Zealand - 1766 DNA GHGlow gp2 | ecosystem: Host-associated > Mammals > Digestive system > Stomach > Rumen ... | reverse complement strand
TTCTGAAGAATAATAACATAAAACATAACAACAATGAGACAGAACCATTCATTATGGATACTTGCCACCCTGCTACTGGTGGGTAGTATCACCATGCTGACCAGTTGTAAGCATGATGCTGACGACTATGTCAAGAAGCCCTATAGCGTGACTGACGACGACCGCATTCGTTATGCCGAGGGGAAGTTAGGCATCACCATCGACAGACAACAGGACTGGACCATGAGTCAGCAGTATAGCATCAAGGTCACTGCCAATGCAGCCCTGGAGAATATCGCACAGGTGACCATCCTCGATGGCAACCCCTATGTTGACGTCACCAATCTGCTGGCTGTGCAGTCGGCCACCAACGACCAGACAGTAACGATGTCATTCCGCGCTCCTGCCGTTGCCGACTTATTATATGTCGCTTGTATTACCAAGGACGGACAGTGCATCGCACGACCTTTCACCCCTGGCGAGGACACATCGCTGTCGTTTGCCGACGTTTCCGAACAGGCTAAGGCTCCTGCCCTGCACCGCGCTGCTGATGCTTTCGGCACTGACTTCGTCATCGACCCGCCCGTCTACATTGAGGAGACCATCAAAGACTTCTACAGCTTCCGCAATGCGGTGCGTAAGATTCTGCCCGAAGGCCATGACAACAGCTCGCTGATTGGTGTTTCCGAATACCTCAATACGGTACAGGTGCGTCGCAACCCCTATGGCACCTATAGCCTCTCCCTGCACCTCATCGACGGCGATGGCAGCGACGAGGACAACATTTGGTACGACTGGTACCCTGAGGGACAGACTGACAATATGCAGCGCTATCTCATCGTAGACAACTACCAGGACAAGGATATCCCCAAGCAGGAAGTGAAGAACTCGTATGCCCTGACAGGTCACTACCTGTATGCACGCGACGGCAACAAGAACATCATGGAGTTCATGGGCGGCGACATCCTCGACTTCCACCTGGCACGTGGCATGAATCCTGTCGACGATACTGACAAACAGCGTGTCAAGGTGTTTATGCTCAACGGCTATGTCTTTGTGGCCTGCGAGGATGGCGACGACTGGGACTATAACGACCGTCTCTACTGGATGCCCTACGGACAGGACCGCGTCGAGAAGGCTACTGTTGTCCCCGTCAAGCCTGAGCCCACCAGACCGCAGGTGTGGACGTATGCCTGGGAAGACAATACCATGGAGGGTGACGACCGCTGCGACTACGACATGAATGACTGCGTCATCGAGGTCAACGAGAAGGACGGCGACCCCGCCATGCTCGAGATAACCATCGTGGCACTGGGTGCTACGCGCGACTTGTGGCTGGGCTTCGAGAATAAGAATGGTAAGACGATTAATGATTACAAGCCTGTCTTCGCTAAGGATGATGAGGATGATCATTCACAGGATGACTATGAACTGCATAAGCTGATGAAAGCCAATCCTGGTGAGATGGTCAACACTGGTAATAATACCCGCACCGTTGAACCCTTCAAGGCCACCGTTAAGAAACCTGCAGGCTTCGACTTCCAGACGTGTTCCTTCGTACTCGGTGCCAAGGTCAGAAAAGAGATGCAGGGAGCCTATGAGCACGACTTCTACATGCTCCACGTCTCTACCGCTGGTACAGATCCCCACGGCATAGTCATTCCAGGCAAGTGGCAATGGCCTACCGAGAGAACCCGTATCAACGTAGCCTATCCGCAGTTCAATACTTGGGCCAGCGATCATACGAAGGCCAAAGACTGGTATAAGAATCCTGATCCCAATTACGTCGTCAAGAGACAGTAATTACCATCTGCCACCGCCACCACCAGAGGAGGTGTAGTTGCTGAGTGTCACGTTGCTGCCGCCACTGACGGTGCCACCGATGTTGAGGGTGCCGCCAAAGTAATCTGTGCCGCCGCTGACAGTGACACCTGACGTCAGGGTAGGTGTCGACGAGGTGTAGACGATGAGTTTCAGTGAGCTGCTGCCACCGCTCCAAGGACCGCCGCCACCGCCGGTATTGCTGCCTGTGGCAGGTGTCTTGAAGGCAGCCTCCAGCATGCCACCGTTGTATAATGCAAACCAGCTGTTCTTTGACCAGGACGAGGTGTATTTGCAGGTGCCTCCAGTGATGCTTGCACCACTCTCTAAGTCGCCGACGGTGATGAGCGTACCTCCGGAGATGTACAGTTTCTTCTGTTGCTCGGTGTTAGCATCCAGCGACTTCTCTGCACCGCCACAGCCAATGGCGTAAACCAGTCCGCCCTTGACGTAGAAGTTGCCGTTAGAGTCCATGGCGTCGTTACCTGACGAGATGCAGTAGATGTAGCCACCATTGACTATCAAGTCTCCGCTTCCGTTGGTAGTGGTGTTGTAGGAGGCGTTGATGCCATCGTCTGAAGAACTGACGTAGGTCTGTCCGCCGTTGAAGGTAATGCTTGTCTTCGACTCTATACCCTCGCCGCCAGCACCTGATGTTGTCACACTGATGACAGCATCGTCGCTGATGGTAATGGTACCGTCGACCTTAATACCTTTAGGCGACGACTTATAGTCACTGTCGTAGCGGTCCAGCTGTTGTGATGAAGAAACGACAGACAGTGTGCCGCTGCTTGAGGCAACAACAGCATTTCCCAATGTTTTGATAGTCAGGTTGCCACCAGTAGCTACAAAGTTACCGTCAGCATTGATGCCTTTGCCACCTGCACCTGTACTTGTTAGCAGCAGGGTGCCGCCACTGATAAGCATGTTGGCATCGGCACTCATACATGACGATGACTTGGTCTTCAACTCGTCGGCATCCCATAAGCCGCCGCCACTGGTAGTAGCTGTTACGTTAGTGCCCGTGGCACGGATGTCACCCTCGGCCTTGATAGCCTTGGCAGCATCGGCCGTTACGTGGATGGTCAGGTCGCCTCCCTCCAAATAGATGTTGCCAGTATCTTCATCCTCATGGTCGGTGGTCTCACCTGTCGCTGTTGTACCGCCCAGGTCACACTGAATGCCGTCGTCACCCACGCCACTGATAGTTACCGTGCCAGACTTCATCTGCAGATATTCTTCGCAGTTGATGCCATCGCCAACAGCTGATGTGATGTTTAACGTCAGGTTCTTGATCTCGATGTACGAGGCCGACTTGATGGCATGTTTGTAGTTGCCCGCCACGTTGAGTACACCATTGCCTTGCAGTTGCAGCTGTCCTTTCGAATAGATACAAGCCTTCTGTGAACCACTGCCATCGGTCAGTGTGTTCTTAGTATTTTTCTTTGCCGAGAGTTGGATGCGTTTTGAGTTGGTGATGTTGATAGCGCCTCCATTGGGGTTGGTCATTGTCAGACCGTTCAACGAGACGGTACACTTGTATGTGCCGTCCAGCGTAAAGGAACCATCGCTTGTCGTACCGCTGAGCACGTAGGTCAGTTCATCGCCGTCAACGGCCTCTGTATTGCTTTGGGCTATCGTGACGTGGGCACCACTGATGGTAGCGGTCACGTAGTCGGTAACGTTGCTTGCCATCAGAACGGCCGCTGACGTACCATTATATAATATGTGTACCTCATTGTCTTTGATATCACCCACAGCGCTGCTGGTGATGTCACCGATGGTGTAGTTATCACTGCCTATGGTCATGGTGGTGCCGTTGCTGAATGATACAGGGGTGCTGGAGGTCAGATCGGCAGCACTATATGATGTGGTACCGCTGGCGGTGGTAATGCTCAGCGTCTGTGCCCCAGCAGCCATCGTCAGCATGAGGGCAATAAGAATTGTCAACGTCTTTTTCATTTGATGCACACTTTAGATGTTCCTTTGTTAGTCTTGATCAGATAGATGCCGTGATGCATCTGGTCTTTGCTGACCTGATGACCTTGCAGATCGTAGATGGCTACAATCTCATCGCTGTCAGTGCCTGGCAGCGTAGAGATGCCTGTCACAGTCTCGTCCTGTGCGGAAAAATACATCTTGCTGAGATTGGTCAGCGTGAACGACTTTGTGCCAATGGTCAGTGTGTTGCCGTTGAAGGTCAGTGCCACATCTGGCGTAACAGATACAGATGTCTTTGAACCGTCTGACAGTTCAAAAGTCAGATAGGGATAGTCGGTGGCTTGCAGGCTGAGTGTTCCAACGACCATCATCAGAAATAGAATTAATCCTCTCATAATAATATCAATTAAGTAGTTTTGTTTGCAAAGGTAGTGGAAGCAACAGAGCCAACCAAATAATTTCAGCCAATGCCCGATTTCTTTCAACGAATGGCGGTTTAAGTCCACAGTTCCTTGAGAACATCGAGGCTCTTCAGCTCAGGGAATTGGGGAATGTGTAACTGATAGTAGTGTAGCAGTACCTCGGTAATGCGGTTCCGCTCTTGGCGTGACAAGCGGAACAGATGCATTGTGGGGAAGTCCATACGCATCAATGTATGTATGCGCTGGGCGTCGTCCGGTTGCAGGAAGTCGCGATGGGTGGGCACCTGTAGCGAGAAAGTCGCCGTGCGCAGATCGAAGATGCACCCTCTGACGTAGTCGTCCAGGTTAGGGTAGAAACCCAGGAACCTGCTCATCCTAATAAGAAAGGTAAGGTGGAAATTGGCAAAGCCGGTTTCTATCATGTCGAGCCATTGCATGGAGTCGTAAAGGTAAACAAACAGTGGTTCGTTCTGTTGTTCTGCTCGTAGGGCATGACAGAGAAATTCAGCGGTAAACAGTGACAGTGCCAACTTCTCGGGAGAGAAGGGTATGGAGGCATAAGCCGCCAACAGACGGGCATCCTTCAACTTCTGCAGCTGGTCGCGCTGGCGTATGTCGCACTCTACCTCCAACAGTGTCATGGGCTGGAAATACTGCTTTTTCAATCGTCCCTTCGATGTCTTGGGAATAGGAACGGCAAAAGATACCCTCCCCACCTCGCGGGTGAACATATCTACTATCAGTCGCGACTCGCCAAACTTGATAGCATGCAGTACAATAGCCTCTGTTTTTACTAACATCGCCCCAAAATTACATAAAAAAGGTGGGAAAAAGCATTTTTTTTAAATAAAATTTGCTGAATTAAGAAAAAAGTAGTACCTTTGCACCCGCTTTTGTGCACAATTAAGCATTAAGCATTGTGCATAAAGCATTAAATGGTCCCTTCGTCTATCGGTTAGGACGAGAGATTTTCATTCTCTAAAGAGGAGTTCGACTCTCCTAGGGACTACTAAATCTGGCATCTGCACAGCCAAGTGCTACCAGTAATGGGGACACGGTGCCAGAGGGCTTCAGAAGAAGTCCGCCTAGGGCAGTCCACAAGAGACGCAAGACCCACAAGCTTTAATAACAATTTAAAAAACAAAAACAAAAATGGCAAATCACAAGTCAAGCCTGAAGAGAATTCGTCAGGACAAGAAAAAGGCAGAGCACAATCACTATTATGCCAAGACCATGCGTAACGCCGTGCGTAAGCTGCGCGCTATGACCGATAAGGACGAGGCAACAAAGCTGTACCCCACTGTACAGAAAATGCTGGATAAGTTGGCTAAGAACAACATCATCCACAAGAACAAGGCTGCCAACATCAAGTCAAGTCTGTGCAACCACATCAGCAAGCTGTAATAGCTCGACAAGACTGAAAAGTATAAAAAGTCGTAGACCCATTCGGTTTGCGACTTTTTTCATTGTGTGTTTTTGTGGTTTTTTTGTAGTTTTTTAGCATTAAAAGCTACGCTTTATCGCTATTTTTTTGTATCTTTGCATCCAAATTGCAAAAATAGAACAATGACAGAAGAACAACAGAATCAAGAACAGAACTATTCCGCGAGCAATATTCAGGTGCTCGAGGGTTTGGAGGCCGTTCGCAAGCGTCCGGCCATGTATATTGGAGACATCAGTGAGAAGGGTCTCCACCATCTCGTCAATGAGACTGTCGACAACTCTATCGACGAAGCCATGGCGGGTTATTGTACGCACATCGAGGTGACCATCAACGAAGACGGCTCCATCACCGTACAGGATAATGGTCGTGGTATCCCTGTCGACGAGCACGAGAAAATGCACAAGTCGGCCCTTGAGGTTGTGATGACCGTGCTCCACGCTGGTGGTAAGTTCGATAAGGGTTCCTATAAAGTCTCTGGTGGTTTGCATGGTGTAGGTGTGAGCTGTGTGAATGCCCTGTCTACCCACATGATGTCGCAGGTGTTCCGCAATGGTCACATCTACCAACAGGAGTACGAGAAGGGTAAGCCCCTCTACGATGTGAAGATTGTTGGTGATACCGACCTGACAGGTACCCGCCAGCAGTTCTGGCCTGACGGCAGTATCTTCACTACTACCGAATACAAATACGACATCATTGCCAAGCGTATGCGCGAGCTGGCTTACCTGAATGCCGGTATCACCATCACACTGAAGGACATGCGTCCTGACGAGGAAGGTAACCTCAAGGAAGAGGTGTTCCACGCCAAAGAGGGTCTGAAGGAGTTTGTGCGCTACGTAGACCGTCACCGCACTCACCTCTTCGACGATGTCATCTATCTGAAGACCGAGAAGCAGGGTGTGCCCATTGAGGTCGCCGTGATGTACAACACCGACTATTCAGAGAACATCCACTCTTACGTCAACAATATCAACACCATCGAGGGTGGTACCCACCTGCAGGGCTTCCGTATGGCACTGACCCGTACGCTGAAGAAGTATGCTGACGAGGATCCCAATATCTCTAAGCAGATTGAGAAAGCCAAGATTGAATTGGCTGGCGATGACTTCCGCGAGGGTTTGACAGCTGTCATCTCTATCAAGGTTGCTGAGCCTCAGTTCGAAGGCCAGACAAAGACCAAGTTGGGTAATAGCGAAGTAGCCGGTGCTGTACAGCAGGCTGTAGGCGAGGCATTGACCAACTATTTGGAGGAACACCCCAAGGAGGCCAAGCAGATTTGTGAGAAGGTTGTGCTGGCCGCTACTGCCCGTATCGCTGCCCGCAAGGCCCGTGAGAGTGTACAGCGCAAGAACCCCATGACGGGTGGTGGTCTGCCCGGCAAACTGGCTGACTGCTCAGAGAAAGACCCCAAGCAGTGCGAGATATTCCTTGTCGAGGGTGACTCCGCAGGTGGTTCTGCCAAGCAGGGTCGTGACCGTCACTTCCAGGCCATCCTGCCGCTGCGTGGTAAGATTCTGAATGTGGAGAAGGTACAGTGGCACCGTGTCTTCGAGGCAGAGTCTGTCATGAACATCATCCAGTCTATCGGCGTCCGCTTCGGCGTAGATGGCGAGGGCGACCGCGAGGCCAATGTTGACAAGCTGCGCTACGACAAGATCATCATCATGACCGATGCCGACGTCGATGGTTCACACATCGACACGCTCATCATGACACTCTTTTACCGCTTCATGCCGAAGGTCATTCAGGAGGGTCACCTCTACATCGCTACGCCACCTCTTTATAAGTGTACCTTCAAGAAGTTCTCTGAGTACTGCTATACCGAGCAGCAGCGTCAGGCCTTCATCGACAAGTATGTCGCTGGCGACGAGAATGCCACCGCCCTGCACACACAGCGCTACAAAGGTCTTGGTGAGATGAACCCCGAACAGCTCTGGGAAACCACCATGAATCCTGAGAACCGTCTCCTGAAGCAGGTGACCATCGAGAATGCTGCTGAGGCTGACGAAATCTTCTCTATGCTGATGGGTGACGACGTAGAACCTCGTCGTTTGTTTATCGAGAAGAATGCCACCTACGCAAATATCGACGCGTAATCTCTTGAACCGCTGACACATAACATCATCAGCGGCCAACAAATAGTAAAGCCAGCGCTGGGGATAGAAAACCCGGCGCTGTTTTTTTGCTATTAAACTATTGGTGCTGTCTTACGTCAAAATAACGTAAACTGACAGAAAACTACATGATGACTAATCGCACCACGCTATTATTTCTCTTTTGCTGCTTGGCAGTGCTACGCATCACAGCCCAGACATCAGTATTGTCTGGCAGGGTGGTGGATGCCGAAACCAACGAGGCGCTGTCAAGGGCTACCTCACAACTCTATCGCATCGGTAGGGGCGATACAACATTCGTAGGTGGGGCCTATTCCAACGAACAGGGCTATTTCTCGTTGCATGCTGCCAGCACGGGCTCCTACCTGCTCCGCATCTCCTTCTTAGGCTATAAGACCCATGAACAGGCAGTCACGCTGACTATAGGACAGACGAAGACACTGGACAAGATAGCACTCAAGCCTGACGCCATGCAACTCGACGAGGCAGTGGTGACGGCTAACCTGCCCAAGATGGTTATCAAGGACGACACGGTGGTATATAATGCCGATGCCTACCGCGTGCCCGAAGGTTCTGTCATAGAGGCACTGGTAGAGGCATTGCCTGGTGCCAAAATCGATGACAATGGCAAGATTAGCATCAATGGTAAGGATGTGAAACGCTTCAAGATGGACGGGCGCGATTTCATGACGGGCAACAACGATGCCGTCATGAAGAATCTGCCCTCCTATGTGATAGAGCAGGTGAAGGCTTACGACGAGAAGAGTGACCTGTCGCGCCTGACGGGTATTGACGATGGCAACGATGATTTCGTTCTTGAGTTTGTCACGCGCCGTAGTGCCCGTCGTGGTCTGCAGGCTAATCCTGATGTGGGCTATGGCACTGATGGGCGCTATGGCATCCGTCTGACGGCTATGAGACCCTTTGGCGCCATGCGTTATACGTTTATGGGTAATGCCAATAACGTAAACGACCGTAACTTCAGCGGACGGGGTGGGCGAGGACGCGGCAACGGACAAGGCCAGCGTGAGACAAAGACGGGAGCACTGGACATCAGCTACGAGAAGCAGAATAAGATACGGTTGAGTGGACGCGTAACATGGAATCGTGGCGATGCCGACAACTGGAGTCGTACGGGCTCTGAGAACTTCGTCCGTAGCACGGGTGGCGCTTTCTCTAATAGCGTCAGCCAGAGCTATTCGCGTAACAACAGCTGGACGGGCAGCATAAACCTCCAATGGACCATCGACTCAGTGACCACCTTGTCTTGGCGTCCTGATGCCAGCTATAACACCAGCGACAGCAGGAGCTTTTCCACCTCGGCATCGTTCAATGCCAATCCCTTCGATTATCTTGCCGACCCGCTGGGCGACCTCACCCAGCGGACCATGGCCAATGGTCGCGAACTGCTTGTCAATAGCCGCCAAAACAAGTCGTTAAGTTATAGCGACGGCAAGAATTTCAACTCCCAGCTACAACTGTTCCGTCGCATCGGACGCAGAGGGCGCAATGTGGCGCTGAGTGTCAACTTCAGCTATCGCGACGGCAACAGCCAGAATGCCAGCCTATCGGCAGTACACCTTTATCAGCAGAAGAATCAACAGGGGCAGGACTCCACCTACCAGACAAACCGCTATACCATCTCTTCCAATGACAACTTGAGCTATTCGTTAGGTATCACTTATACAGAACCCCTGTTGACTTTCCGGCAGCAATCAACGGACACCCAACGTAGTCAACGTGGCCCTTTTGGTCGCAATCAGTCTCGTGGCTTCGGACAGCAGGGACTCTTTCTCCAGCTGAACTACCGCTATAGTTACAGCTATCAGAAGAGCAATCCCTTCACTTATGATTTTCCCGATTATTCTGATGCCGCCTTCCAAGAGGTCTTGCAGGACTATCGTGAGTGGACAGCCCTCTTCGGCTTTCTTGACAATCCTTACGAGAGCTACCTCAGCACCCGACTGAGCCGCTATTCTGAGCGTAAGGAGTACAGCCATACGGCTGAAGTCCAGCTGCGCTATGTCCGCAATAAGATGAATATGAATGTTGGCCTGTCGTTTATCCCCAGCGCTCTCACTATAACCAACAGTATCTGGGCCGTTTGGTTGATACTGTCCGTACAGTTATCAACGTCTCTCCTACGCTCAATCTGCGCTATAACTTCAATCCGCAGACCAATCTGCAAGTGCAGTTTCGTGGACAGACCCAACAACCCAACATTACGCAACTGCTTGACATCTACGACGATACCAATCCACTCAGCATCACGATGGGTAATCCGGGACTGAAGCCTGCCTTTACCTCCAATTTGCGTGCTAACTTCCAGATGATGCGGCAGCCCAGGCTCATTACTGATGAGCGAGGCTTCCAACTCCCAAAGCAGCAGCGCCATTGGAGCTTCAATGCCAATGCTGGATGGCAGGTCGTCAGCAATAGTATCGGTAATATCGTGACCTATAACGAGACGACAGGTGGACGCATCTCGCGGCCGGAGAATATCAACGGCAACTGGAATGCCAACTTCGGCATGGGCTTCACCATCGGACTCGACACACTGAACCGATGGGACATCAGCGGTTCCATCAATGCCAATTATGCACATCGAGTAGGTTATGTCAATCTCAATCGTTCGGCCAATTCCGAGCGTAACGTGACACATACCTATAACGTCAATCCCTCTATCTCCCTCAGCTTCCGCAACGACTGGCTCAGCATCTCGCTCAATGGCCGTACTACCTATGCCCGCACCGATAACCGCCTGC
>Ga0247608_10008323_pt1 | contig 10486 bp, 9 predicted proteins | sample 176DNAGHGlowgp2_FD_193490 | JGI IMG/M metagenome (GOLD analysis project Ga0247608, IMG submission 193490) | Sheep rumen microbial communities from Palmerston North, Manawatu-Wanganui, New Zealand - 1766 DNA GHGlow gp2 | ecosystem: Host-associated > Mammals > Digestive system > Stomach > Rumen ... | reverse complement strand
CCAGAGGACCGTATCGTGTGGGATGTGGGTCATCAGGCATATGGGCACAAGATTCTCACAGGAAGACGCGAGCAGTTCTGTACTAATCGCAAATTAGGCGGAATCAAACCTTTTCCATCTCCTACGGAGAGTGAATACGACACCTTTGCCTGCGGGCATGCTTCCAATTCCATCTCAGCTGCGTTGGGCATGGCAGTAGCTGCCAATTTAGAAGGCAACAGTCAACGCCACGTAGTGGCAGTCATAGGCGATGGTGCCATGAGTGGTGGACTAGCTTTCGAAGGATTGAATAACGTTTCATCCTCACCCAACGACCTGCTTATTATTCTCAACGACAATAATATGTCAATCGACCGCAGTGTGGGTGGAATGAAGCAATACCTGCTGAATCTCAGCACCAACGAGACCTATAATGCCATCAAGTTCAAAGCCAATAATTGGTTATACAGAAAAGGACTGATGAACGATGCCAGGAAAAACGGCCTTCAGCGCCTTGCCAATGCCTTCAAGAGCGCAATCTCGCATCAGCAAAATGTCTTCGAGGGTATGAACATACGCTATTTCGGACCCTATAACGGCCATGATGTCAAGGAACTTGTGCGAATACTCCGACAGATTAAGGACATGAAAGGCCCCAAGTTGTTGCATCTGCACACCCAGAAAGGACACGGCTATGCCCCTGCTGAGAAAGACGTTACCACTTGGCATGCACCAGGCAAATTTGACCCAGAGACTGGCGAGCGTATCGTGGACAAAGACCCTTCCAAACCTCAGAAATATCAGGATGTGTTTGGTCACACCCTTTTGGAACTGGCCAAAAAGAATCCTAAGATCGTAGGCATAACACCAGCCATGCCTAGCGGCTGCTCGATGAATATCATGATGAAAGAGATGCCAGAGCGCACTTTCGATGTGGGCATTGCCGAAGGCCATGCGGTGACTTTCTCTGGCGGTATGGCGAAAGACGGACTACTGCCGTTCTGCAATATATATAGTGCTTTTGCCCAGCGAGCCTTCGATAATATCATCCACGATGTTGCATTGCTCAACCTGCATGTAGTCTTCTGTTTCGACCGTGCAGGACTGGTAGGCGAAGACGGTGCCACACATCATGGTGCTTTCGACCTCGCCGCCCTACGCCCCATTCCGAATATAACCATCTCGTCTCCGATGGATGAGCACGAGTTACGAAGACTAATGTATACTGCCCAACTACCCAACAAAGGGCCGTTTGTCATCCGCTATCCACGTGGTGGCGGCGTCCTCGTAAACTGGCGCTGTCCGCTTGAAGAAATCAAGGTAGGCACAGGTCGCAAATTGCATGACGGCAATGATGTGGCAGTACTGAGTATCGGTCCCATTGGCAACAATGTGGCAGAAGCCATAGAAAGTTTATCTAGTCAGGCCAGTGAGGCCAATATTCCTAGCGCAGCCCATTACGACATGCGTTTCCTCAAACCCATCGACGAGACAATATTGCAGGAAGTGGCAGAGAACTTCAACCGCATCATCACCGTTGAGAACGGCGTTAAAACAGGTGGTCTTGGCTCTGCTGTCATCGAATGGATGAACGATCATGGCTACCATCCAGAGATTGTCCGTCTCGGGTTGCCAGACACAGAATTTGTGGAGCATGGAACCGTAGATGAACTCCAGCATATTGTAGGCCTTGACAAGGAAGCCATCATCAAAGCAATAAAAGGAATATGAAAATTGTCATAGTCGGTGCAGGTGCCGTAGGAACTCACCTGTCGAAACTGCTGTCACGAGAGCATCAGGACTGCATACTCATTGATGACAATGAAGAGAGGCTGAATGCACTGAGCGAGTATGACGTCATGACTTACGATGCCTCGCCTACTAGCATCAAGGCTCTGAAAGAAGCTGGTGTGGCACATGCCGATTTGTTTGTAGGCGTCACTCCTGAAGAAACCACGAACCTGACCGCATGTATGATTGCTCATAGTCTGGGAGCAAAAAAAACGGTGGCACGCATTGACAACTATGAATATTTGAGTCCACAGAATAAAGAACTGTTCAAGCAGATGGGTATCGACTCACTGATTTATCCGGAGGTGCTTGCGGCCATCGATATCAACAATGGTTTGAAACTCTCATGGGTTCGTCAGCGTTGGGATGTACACGACGGCGCCCTTACCTTACTCGGCGTTAAACTGCGTGAGACGGCAGAGATTCTGAACCAGCCCTTGCGTGACCTATGTGGCCCCAACGATCCCTACCACGTTGTAGCAATCAAGCGTGGTGAAGACACCATTGTACCTGGTGGTCTCGATGAGTTGCGTGTAGGTGACCTCGTCTATTTCATGACCACCCAGGAATACATTCCCTATATCCGCAAGATTGTTGGTAAGGAGCACTATGCTGACGTGAAGAATGTGATTGTGATGGGTGGCGACAAGACCTCAGTCCGTGCTGCCCTTACAGCTCCAGACTATATGAACATCAAAATTATCGAGAAAAATGCTGAGCGATGCGAGAAACTTAACGAATTGCTTGGCAATAGCGACACGATGGTGATTCATGGCGACGGGCGCGATCTTGGTCTGCTCGAAGAAGAGGGCATACGCAATACTCAAGCATTCGTCGCACTTACAGGCAATGCTGAGACCAACATTCTGGCTTGTCTCACAGCTAAACGTCTGGGTGTGAGAAAGACAGTGGCAATGGTGGAAAATCTTGACTATGTGAAGATGGCAGAGGAACTGGACATCGGTACCATTATTAACAAGATGACAATTGCAGCCAGTCATATTTTCCAGATGATGCTTGAGGCTGATGTCGACAACCTCAGGACGCTAATGCTCGTCGATTCTGAAGTTGCTGAGTTTACTGCAGCTGAAGGCTCACGTGTCACGAAGAAATTGGTCAAAGACCTTGGTCTCCCCGTAGGTGCTACTATCGGAGGATTGGTGCGCAATGGTACAGGTATGCTCGTCAGCGGTAATTCACAAATTGAAGCCGGTGATTCTGTGATGGTCTTCTGTCATGAAGCCAAACTCAAGCAGGTTGAGAAATTTTTCAAGAAATCAATGATTCTCAATACGATTACGCCATAATTCACATCGAATGGTCAACTGGCATATCATATCCAAAATCATAGGCTCACTCCTGTTCATCGAGGCCTTCTTTATGGCCTGGTGCGTAGGGGTGTCATTCTATTTTCAAGAAGACGACACCTTGGCTTTCCTCATGTCTATGCTAATCACCTTTGGATGTGCCTTCCTTTTCCTACTGATGGGGCGAAATGCGAGAAACAGCCTGAACCGTCACGATGCTTTCGTGGTAGTAACAGCCGTATGGATTATCTTCTCTTTTTTCGGCATGTTTCCATTCCTCATACATGGCAGTTGCACCAACATCACCGATGCCTATTTCGAAACCATGTCAGGTTTCTCTACCACCGGTTCCAGCATTTTCGATGATGTAGAACGCCTTCCACGAGGCATCCTCTTCTGGCGATCACTCACCCAATGGGTTGGAGGTTTGGGAATCGTCTTCTTTACCATCGCCATTCTACCCTCGTTAGTGGGTGGAAGCGTGAAGGTGTTTGCGGCAGAAGCAACAGGCCCCATCAAAGCAAAAATGCACCCGCGACTCTCCACGACTGCCAAATGGATTTGGAGTATCTACTTGTTACTGACCATTGGCTGCGGAGTAGCTTTCTGGATAGCAGGCATGGATTGGTTCGATGCGATGAACTACTCGATGACGACGACGGCCACAGGCGGCTTTTCTATTCACAACGACTCACTGTCCTACTTCAATGATGCCAATATTGACTATATTGCCATCCTTTTCGAGTTTCTGGCAGGTATCAATTTCACCTTATTATACGTTAGCATCTTCAAGGGCCGTGTCAAGGATCTTTTCAAGAATTCAGAGTTCAAACTCTATATCAGCATTGTCCTGTTGGCTACTGCTGGTATCATGACGGTATTGTTGACTCAGATGGATTACAATTTGGAACAGGCCCTTCGACAAGGACTTTTCCAGGTGGTATCGTTTATGACCACTACGGGTGTGTTCAGCGATGATGTAGCACGATGGCCACATATCACATGGATCATCTTAGGTGGACTAATGTTCGTCGGCGCTTGTGCAGGTAGTACTAGCGGAGGCTTCAAATGTATCCGCGCTGTGATGACACTAAAGACGTTGCGTAACAATTTCCGCCAGATTCTACATCCGAATGCCGTCCTACCTGTGAAGATCAATGGCATGAGCGTTCCCCAGTCGAGGATTGTTGCACTCTTTGCTTTCTTCACCCTCTTTATGTGTATGATTCTAGTCACTGCTGCTATCATGATCGTCTCAGGCATCGACACCATCAATTCCATTGTCATCGCTCTGAGTTGCGTTAGCAACATCGGCCCTTCGCTTAGTAATGATATCGGTGCAAATATCTCTTGGTCTGGCATGCCCGATTACATTAAATGGGCTCTCTCTTTACTGATGCTCATGGGTCGTCTTGAAATTATGACTGTTCTTGTTCTCTTCACACCCAGTTTCTGGAAGGAAAATTAACTACACACTAATATAACTATGTATAAATTCGAACCACTGCTTAAGCAGACACTCTGGGGGGGTGACAAGATTATCCCCTTCAAGCATCTTAACACACAGATGGAACGCGTTGGAGAGAGTTGGGAAATCTCTGGCGTGAAAGATAATGAGACGATAGTGGCCAATGGCCCCGATAAAGGTAAGAGCCTGAACCGGCTGGTAAGCGAACAAAAAGCAAAACTCGTAGGCGAGGAGAACTACCAGCGCTTCGGCGATGAGTTCCCGTTGCTCGTCAAGTTTATCGACGCTAGTCAGGATCTCAGCATTCAAGTGCATCCGAATGATGAGACAGCACATCGTCTGGGCAAGCCACACGGCAAGACCGAAATGTGGTACACCTTGGAATCAGCCCCTGGCGCCCATCTTTACAATGGTTTGAAAAAGAAGATTACCACTGAGGAATATGAACAGATGGTTGCGAACGACACCATCGTCGATGCACTTGCACGCTACGAGATAAAAGAGGGCGACGTCTTCTACATTCCCGCTGGTCGTATCCATGCCATCGGCTCTGGATGCTTCGTGACAGAGATTCAGGAAACCTCGGATGTAACCTTCCGCATCTACGACTATAAGCGCAAGGACAAAGACGGCAACTACCGCGAGCTCCACATCAAGGAGGCTGCGCAATGCATCGACTTTACCGTATTGCCCAACTACCGTGCAGGCTACGAACCCATTCTGAACGAAGGCGTACAACTTGTTGAGAGCCCTTATTTCACGACTGCGGTCTATGATCTGACTGAGCCTATGACGTTGGATTACTCTGAGCTCGACTCATTCGTGATCCTGATAGCCGTGAAAGGCGAAGGAGCCATCACCTGCAACGGTGAGCAGATGACATTCAAGATGGGCGACACCATCCTGCTGCCTGCAACGACTAACGAGGTAAAAGTAGAGGGAGTAGTAAGGTTCCTGGAGACTTACGTCTGAACATCAAGGTAGTTCCTGACGTCCTCCTGTATACGGTGGAACTGCTCAGAGAGCATATAGCCGCTATTCTTTTTAAGCATCGCCTTGATGTCCTGCAGCGAGTTTTCATAGCACGTCATCTCATTGCGCTTTTGCGTTTTGTGCGCCATAGCAAAGTATATCTCATTCTGTCGTTCCTGACGTAGCAGATTGCACACCTTCGACATGATCGGCGACACAACTGTATCGAACAGATGATGCCCTTGTATATATAAATAGGTGGTCTGAGGCGTCACTCCCAAAGTCTTGATATCCTCCTTAGTAGTCAGATATTCATCCTTGGCGTCAGGGAATTGACGCTGCAATTCGTTGACCTTGGTATTCACCTTACGCTTCACATTGGCAATCGAAGATTCTGGGTGCTGCACATTAAATCCGCCAGGATCAGCAATACGATTGAAGTCAGAGATGGAGAATCGATTATAATTGCCATTACGATAAAGCATGACTGACCATACGAAAAGCGGGAAAAGAGCCTCACTGAACGCCTGGAAATAGGCACGAAAATCAAAGATGCGATGGTCGTTAAGCGTTACAGACACACAGACATTATGCAACGATGGTGCATAACACTGGTAGTTTTCGATGGCATAGACGTATGTATGGAACACATATGGGCTTTCCAGAACTCTCTTCGACTGTGCAGTACGCCCTTGTAGCAAGTAATCATAGTCGGCATCCACACAAGCAATCATATCCCTGCCCAAAGGAGCGCCCTCGAGAAAGTTCATCAATACCGATTTCTTGCCACGAGTGAGGTTGATCTTTGAAGGTAGCATCACCTCAAAATAGCGTTTATCGTTCTCAAACTCGCTGAGTACAGTCCGCCAGAAATAGATATCATCATAGCTTTCGACGTAAGCAACAATCCTACGTCGCGCCTTCTTTGAGGTCAGTGCGTTAGCCGCCTCGAAATAGCGGCTATTGATATTGTCTCTGAGTCTTCTAGGCATTCCTAGACAAACTATTATTTACTAGATTGTGATATCTGTCACTTCAGTGACGGCATCCATCCAACCGTTCATCACCACTGCAGGCGAATGCGTCGTCAGGATAATCTGAACATTAGGATTCAACTCTACACAAAGGTCGATGAGCCTCTTCTGCCATTCAATATGTAGCGAAACCTCAGGCTCATCCATAAAGAGCACATAATGCTGATTATCCTCCACGAGCACCGTCAGCAAGATAGCCAGCATCTGCTTCTCACCACTCGAGAGTTGATAAGGCACCAGCGTTTCGCCAATCTGCGAGAAACGGATCTCATTCTCTGTGCGGACAATCTTCTTGCCCGTATCCGAGAACAGATCATCGACCATATCCTGGAACCGCAGTTTCGGCAACGACAATTGTTGGGCGGCATCAGCATTACCAGCCTGCAACTCAGCAATAATGCGGTTGCCGATATTCACCTGATAATCCAGATATTTCCGCTGCAAATGATATAGTTGGAAATCGAGAGCCGACGAGATACGGGTATCGACATGTGCCATTGTGTCGAGATCCAGCACGGGCGAGTCAAGCGAACGAATCACATCGTAGCGTATCCATTTGGCATCCTCAGGCACGACCTCCAGACGCACGCCCTTCAACATGTGACTAGGAAACTCGCCTCCCGCGACCAATCCTTTTACCACCTTGTTCAGAATGGTACTCTTACCAACGCCATTGATACCACTCAGGATATTCACACCCGGATTGAGCTCCCAGAGAATGTGCTTCTTGCCACTCCATAGAGAGTCAATCTCAATCCGTTTGATATAGTCTGCATATTTCTGCATTGTGTTAGGTTTTTAGTCTCTTCATTTTTATTGCTTATCTCGTCCTCGCCCTAAAAGCGGGATGATAATCACCCGGATGCCAATAGTCGTATACGGCAATATCGAAAATCAGATTACTATAGGCACGGACAGAGCCAGACGTGACGGAACGATAAGCCAACTGATAAGGGATATGCACACGCCAATGATCACCCTTATGCATGTTCATCAGGGCAGTGGTAAAGCCGTCGACCATACCACCGCAGTATAATGACGACACACCGGCCGTATGCCAACTGAAGTCACCTATATAGGTCTCGTCGAAAACATAACCGTTGGTATAATTTGTTGTCGGAAGCATCCTTCCACGATAGGCCGTACGAACAGTGTCTGTAAAAAGAGGACTCTCTGTACCTTCGCCAGCTTCCAGCACCTGCACATAGATATAATCGCAGTTTTTACCCGTAGTAGATTCGTCTTGGGTATATACGCGAATCTTCTTCATGCCGCTGGCAGCCCACTGGTCAGTCATCGCCTCGTTGCGCTCCTGCCAGTTGGCATACTCATCTGTCACGCTGTCGTCTTCGCTGCACGATGATACCATCCCCACGAATGGGAACAGTATCACGCTCAGCAATATGTATTTCCAATTTCTCATTCTTACTGTAGTTTTTTCAGTAATGATACGATGCTCACCTTATCCTCGATAATAGCATTGAGATCGCTGATGTTCACACGCTCCTGCTCCATAGTGTCGCGGAAACGCAGGGTGACTTTACCATCGGTGAGAGAATCGTGGTCGACGGTCACACAGTATGGTGTTCCGATAGCGTCCTGACGGCGATAGCGCTTACCGATTGAATCCTTCTCGTCATACTGACAATTGAAGTGGAACTTCAGGCTATCGATGATTTCGCGAGCCTTCTCAGGCAGACCGTCCTTCTTCACCAGCGGCATCACAGCACACTTCACAGGAGCCAGAGCTGCGGGCAGCTTCAGCACCACGCGAGTCTCACCATTCTCCAATTTCTCTTCCTCGTAGGCGTGACACATAATAGAGAGGAACATACGATCGACACCTATCGACGTCTCGATGACATACGGAGTGTAGCTCTCGTTGGTCTGAGGATCGAAGTATTTAATCGACTTGCCTGAATATTTCTCATGCTGTGAGAGGTCAAAGTTCGTACGAGAGTGGATACCCTCTACCTCCTTGAAGCCGAACGGCATCTTAAACTCGATATCGGTAGCAGCGTTAGCATAGTGAGCCAGTTTGTCGTGGTCGTGGAAGCGGTAATTCTCAGCGCCAAAACCCAGAGCCAGATGCCACTTCATACGAGTTTCTTTCCACTTTGGGAACCACTCCAGTTCTGTGCCAGGCTGTACGAAGAACTGCATCTCCATCTGCTCAAACTCACGCATGCGGAAGATGAACTGACGGGCCACGATTTCGTTACGGAAAGCCTTACCAATCTGAGCGATACCAAAAGGAATTTTCATACGACCAGTCTTTTGCACGTTCAGATAGTTCACGAAGATACCCTGAGCAGTCTCAGGACGCAGATAGATCTTCATCGAAGCATCAGCTGAGGCACCCATCTCAGTAGAGAACATCAGGTTGAACTGACGTACATCCGTCCAGTTTCTAGTGCCGCTGATAGGACATACGATTCCCTCATCGAGGATAATCTGCTTCAGCTCGTCGAGATCTGGCCCTTGCATAGCTGCAGCATAGCGGGCGTGCAGGTTGTCGCGTTTTTCCTTGGTCTCCTTCACACGCTCAGAGGTCTCCAGATACTTTGCTTCATCGAAGCTATCGCCAAAACGCTTGCGCGCCTTCTCAACTTCCCTCTGAATCTTCTCGTCGTACTTGGCGATCTGGTCTTCAATCAGCACATCAGCGCGATAACGTTTCTTTGAATCGCGGTTGTCAATCAGGGGATCGTTGAAAGCATCCACATGCCCGGAAGCCTTCCATATCGTCGGGTGCATAAAGATGGCCGAGTCGATACCCACGATGTTCTCGTGCAGCATCGTCATCGCCTTCCACCAATACTGCTTAATGTTGTTCTTCAACTCCACGCCGTTCTGACCATAATCGTAAACGGCGCCCAAGCCATCATAAATCTCACTTGAGGGAAACACGAAGCCATACTCTTTACAGTGGCTTACAATCTTCTTAAAAACATCTTCTTGTGCCATATCTTTATTTTTTTATTATTCTTTTTTAATTTGGCTGCAAAGTTACAAAATAAATATGAATATGCGCGCACGCATTAAGAATAATTATAGTTATAGCTTGAAAAGAGAATGAAAAATACCCTCAAAAAAAAAATTTTTCGATTTCTTTTAAACCTTTTCATTTTCCATGCGTCAAAGAGTCAGAAACAGGATAACAAACAGGATAACAAAAAAAAACAGGATAACAATAAAAAAAAGAAAGGAAAAAATTATGAAGAAGATTATTTTAACGGTAGTAGCCACAATGATGATGACCATCAGTTTCGCTGAAACAACAAACACCAGCGCAGTAAAAAATGTTGAAGAAAGAGGACTCACCTTCGACCTTCGCAGACTGGCAGTGACACTCGATCTCACCGACAACCAGATGGAAGCAGTGAAAGTCATCAGCGACAATTTCAACGACGAGCTTATCTCGGCTACTTCAGCAAGACGGTTCCAGCGCCACGCTCTGATTCAACAGGCTATCAGAAAGGATGCCAAGCAGATGCGCAACGTACTCAACGACAAGCAGTTCAACACCTACATGCAGCTGCTGGGAGTCACACTTCAGAACCGCTTCATTTGGTAAAGAAAGGTAAAAAAGATTGTTTACCGGCCGCTTCAGAATTCCCTGAGCGGCCGTTAAATTTTCTAAAAACAATGAACTTTGAACTATGAACTATGAACTAAATCAAAATAAATGCTTACCTTTGCACTCGCTAAACAAAAAGTCAGGGGCATAGCCCAGTTGGTTTAGAGCGCTGCAGTCACATTGCAGAGGTCCCCGGTTCGAGCCCGGGTGTCCCTACAGAAAGAAATCGCAAGTACCCGAGATTAAGGACTTGCGATTTTTGTATGCTTAAAATATTCGGATTGTCAAAAGAGATTGAAGAAAAAGAAGACGGCAGCGTATCTGGTATTGATGCCGCTGGCGGTTCCAATCCTCA
>Ga0247608_10008322_pt1 | contig 10487 bp, 9 predicted proteins | sample 176DNAGHGlowgp2_FD_193490 | JGI IMG/M metagenome (GOLD analysis project Ga0247608, IMG submission 193490) | Sheep rumen microbial communities from Palmerston North, Manawatu-Wanganui, New Zealand - 1766 DNA GHGlow gp2 | ecosystem: Host-associated > Mammals > Digestive system > Stomach > Rumen ... | reverse complement strand
CAGACCAATCCTCACCCTGAATCTTACACCACATATCAGAAGAAAGATCCTCCGACAAGTTCTCTACATAATACGTATTACTATCTACCGTTGAATATACACCCGACACAGTTTCACGAGCCAATAAACCAATGATAGTAACAGCATCATCTTCACTTTCGGTTAGACTGGGTGGAATAATCTTAGGACCATATGTAAAACCCTCCAAAGTTGCTACACTCTCTGTTCCCTTCTCTGACTCACTCCTACCCTCCGGATCCCAAAAACCGAGATAATATACCTTAAAACCATTACCGACAACTAACTCATCGAAAGGCTTAAAATCAAAATACTTGGTGGGGATAAACCTGAAAATTACTCTAGGACATGACCCCCTAAATACACTATACATATTATTCATACAGTGCTGAATCTTGGAGTTTAAGAGCGATGCCTTCTCTAAAGACGCCTCCTGCATATATACAACATGCTCAACCTCAGATATATAAGTAGATTCTGCCAATAACTGTATCAATAATTCCGCACTATCACCGTAAATACCTAAACCTGTAGCTATCTTACGGTAGATGTTAATATAATCTTGTCTACTGTTCATTGTATAAAGGAACTAATATTTCTTCACTAAGTACCCTACCACAAGATACTACAATCCTAACTAAAGAATCATCCACTAACTCACACTCCTCTAACCCAAAGTTAAGAGAACCAGAAAAACGTGATTGAAACTTTGTCACTAAACTCGATATCCTAGTCCTTACCACATCCTCTAGATCTACTTTGAATGTTCCACGTAAGTTAAAATCAAAACCAATCTCAGAAGCACCAGGTATGTCTCCAGGATAAACACTCAGGTATAGTTTGAAAAGATCGATCACGTAATATTCCACCTGAGTCGTGACCGTATTATCACTCAATAAATATTTCATAATTAAAACATACTGGTATACTGGTAATACTCTCCCGAAACTATCAGGAAAGAAGAGAATAGCTAACTAAGACTTTTTATCGCCTTAATTGTCACTATTCTCTTTTTATATTTTATTATTTTCTTACTACCCTTCTTATCGATTCCAAAGTATTATAGACCTCAAAGAAATCTAGTATACCCTGATTATATTCAAACCACCAATTAACTCCCTCCAATCCATCAAGAACTAACCTGTAATCCTTAAAATGTTCATGTATATCCGAAAGATCTGTCCTAGTTCCTCCTTCAATTACATGGAGAAGTTGACAGGATGGGTTATAATCTCTTATGTCCGCTAATACCTTCTCAACACCCTCTTCATCACTTATATAACTTATCCTAAGAGCTGTCATCATCTCTTTACAACTCCTATCCTTATATAATGCCGAAACTGCTAAATATATCATCCCTTTTTTATCCCTAAAATTTCATAACCGTGGACTTTCTTTCTATCCTCCATGATCTGAACCTTTTTAACCTCAAAGAAATCTAAAAGATCCACCGCTTTTGGAGTTCTTTCAAAATTCAGATCTTCGTATATTTTTTTAATTCGTTTCTTGGCATCTTGATTTGAATATTTATTACCAATCAAAAATTGAGAACAGAATTTAGACTGAACACTTTCTTTAGATAGCATAAAATCAATCTCTCTTAAAAGATCCGTAGTATTATATCCATTAGCTTTACATCTATTCGGACCAAGAATATTATAATATTGATCAAATTTCTCAGAAACCTGTTGAGCAATAAATTTCTTTTGCTCATCATTAAACTCCTCTGTCTCACATAATTCTTTTAATCTATCAGAAACATGTCCAGACTTTGTATTTCTAAGATAATCAATAAAATCTTTCATTTCTGAAGTTATTTTAGATTGTACTTCGCTATAATGCTCTAATATTCTACCGTAATCCTCTAGATAATACGTTTTTATCCAATCTTCACAAAAATTATCAAGATCATTAGAATTACGATAATCCTCAAGTATAGTATAATCTAGTTTTCCAGTTATTTCACGAATAGAGATTATATAAGGCCAAACAACCGAAAAAGCCTTATATAACTTTATCTTATATTTCTTTTTACTATATTTACTTAAAGCCGGTTTTATATCAGCTCGTATAGATTCAATAGAGGGGTGAACCTTGAAAAAGTCCAAAATTTCAGGGCAATACTCAAACCACTCCCTAGTATCTGTTCCTTCAAATTTCTTCTGATACTTTGAGAAATACTTATGAAGATTTTTCTCATCTCTCTTTGTACCTCCCATTATCTTAAATAATACCTCACATGTCGGATTTTGAGTTACATAAGTATTGAATCTATTCTCATGTGTTTTTCTATTATCAGACGAATAACCTATCTTTAATGCATTTTCAAACTTAGTATAGTCCCCTTTCTTAACATATACAGGACTAATAATTACATATATCATAGTCTAATAAATTTAAAGTTGAAGAGTAATAAACCTAACTATTTTAAATCAAATCTATTACTCTTTATATTATTATTTCTTTAATCCAATTATTTCTAAACCATTCTCTTTTGTTTTATCTGGATAATATATCTGAATGGTTTTAACCTCAAAATATCCTCTAAGATCTGAAGCTTTTGCTGTTTGTTTGATATCACAAGCCTCATAAATTTTCTTCAGCATTCTTTTAGCTTGAGCATTAGAATACCTTGAGTTTACTTTGAAAGCCCCATAAATAAGACTAATCAATTTTTCTTGATCCGCAGAAAGAGTCTTTATCTCATTCCGAATATAAGTTGTATTATATCCTAATTCTGCACATCTTTTAGGACCTACCATATTATAATACTGATCAAACTTCTCTGATACTTGATGAGCTATTATTGATTTATCCTCTTCAGTAAACTCTTCATTTTCACAAAGATCTTTAAGTCTTTCTGAAAGTTGACCATTCTCAGGATTTCTTAAATAATCAATATATTTTTCAAATTTAGCAAGATTGAACTTACCACTTTTTATTACATTAAAAACTACGAATCTATCTCTATAGTCTACTTGTTGAATATCGTAGGCTCTTCTTTCTGAGATCTTAACCAATACATTAAACACTGGAGTTAAAACACCATTTACTGTATTCACTGAAAGATAATCATCCTTATACTTCGAAAATATAATATCTTTTTTATACTTCTTAATTAATGCTTCTCTCTCAGAAATACTTTTAGCATTTTCTACAGCATTTAACAAACTTATTGTTTCTTTTTCTTTCTCAGATATTCTTTTATTAAACACCTCTTTATCAATATCTTTACCAGCACCAAGAGTCTTAAAGAAAAACTCTGCATGATTTTTCCATGGATTTTCAATTAATCTTTGTCTACCCAATATCTGTGGTAAATCTAGACTAATATCAACTGCTAACGAATCTATATTAGCATCTGAGAAGATAAAGGTTCTGGCATTGGTAGAATAAAAATCAGCTCCAAGGTATACAGTTCGAGTACAGAAAGTAAACATCTTATGTGGTTCACCTCTTAAAGGAACATAACCTATTCTACTATCTTTCTCATCGGTGGAATACATATACTTCTCACCAATACTCTTCTTTAACTTTGTTCTATTTTGTGGATTATCAGAACAAAGAATATTAACTTCTTCTGGTTTTAATCCGGTCTTCTTAATTACCTTAAAAATATCTCCCACTGAATTAAAATAGAATACTGCTTCTTGAGATCTTACTACTTCATTATTAATATTTCTTAAAGTAGAAAATTCTCCTTTCCTATATTTATCAATAATGGATTTTATTTCTCCTATAATAGATTTTGTTTTTCTTATCTTTAATTCTGGCTTCATTACTCTAGAAGGTTCATATTTCTCCCAATTAAGCTCATAATAATCCATTCCTTTAAAGTAAGGAATCATTGAAAGATAATCATCAATCATTGGAGTAGCACTTACAAAACATATGTTATTATGTAATGTTTGTAATTGATTAAAGAAATCATATTCTGTTGTAGCCTTAAATCTAGAATCTATAAAGATTGATTGAAACTCGTCAACTACTATCTTAAACTTATGTAATGCTTCTCTATTCTCTAGAAACTCCTTAACATGCTTGAATGAATCATAAGTAACAATGATCTTACAAGGCTTTCCTTCATCATACCATTTTCTATCAATATATTTGTTTAATTTAGATTCCATCCAATATTTAACAGTAAGAGTATCTTTATCACGAGCTTTTTGTTCTTCCTCAGATTGCTCTTTACTTTCTCCATCAACATTAGGATCAAACTCTAACGTATTTTTTACATAATGAACATCATCTGGGTGCTGTTGAAGTTTATTATCAAGCAACATCTTTCTCGGAGAGGTTAGGACAATATCCTCATCATTAGTTAAACAATACTCTGTAAATCCACAACCAGGTATTTGTTTATCTATGATATATGGTTTATTTCCAAAGTTATCAAGATTAAATTCCTGCCAATCACTAATATATCTAATATTCTCTGGTACAGGAATCATCTTTTTTCCATTCTCTAATTCAATAATTTCCATAAACTAATAATTATTGTCAAATTAATTTCCAATATTCGTCCTGACTTCATAAACTACGTCAGGCCAAAGGAACCCCTCTTCATTTCATTACGAGGAGGTTCTTACTATCACTTATTAGGATTTAAAGGCTTAAAAAGCGCAAAATACCTAATTTCATTTTAAGATTTTCAGAAATTACAATATATACACAAAAAATTAGTTATGGAAGAAATGATCCGAACAAAGTGAGAGATCATTGAAATCAATATTAAGCAACGTTCGCAAAGCTCACTTAATTGTTATAGGGAATCTTTCAATGCTAAGAAGAGTCGTTCGTAACATTAGTGTAGAACGATCTCGCTCTTCTAGAAGAGCGAGGGTCCCTTAGGCGTCAATTTATTAGTACTAAATAACTAATTTTCAAAATCCTCAATTTGGGAAAATCGATTTTTACGGATATCTTAAATAGAAATTATGAAACTATTAAAAAATATCAATTCTCTCACTAATATAAGGCATTTCGACATTTTTTCGTTATTTTTCTGGGCCTTATTATGGAGTTATGATACTAGATACTGTAAAAGCCCCAACATATGGACCTATAGATCCTGGAAAAACAGGAATATAGTTAATTTTCATATCATTCATAAATCCGGTAGCTAACTTATCCAGGAGGGGTATCTGTGGATTATTTTCATTTCCTTTTACCGCGTTTAACAAATCAGGCCTATCCCAGGTTGTAGGTGTTACCAGTCTAAAGCATGGCATTGGAACGAATGGAATAAATGCTGCAGGGAGAAGTCCACAATCTGAGGTTATCATAGCATATACTTGTGATATCCAGGTTTTCCATTGAGCGTATCCATCACCACCTTTAGGATCTTGAAAACTTGGCATTTCAGTTCCTAATTTACCTGTATTAACTTTAGCCACGATTGGAGTTACTAGAGGTGTCCCCATTGGATTAGTTCCTGAGAAAATTCCATTAAAGGTTACATTTCCCATAATATAATTAGACAAGGACATCATAAATTGTTGATGCACTACAGTAGGTTGTGTTTGTTCTTTTAAAGATGATGCCCAGAGTGCTCCTAATATAGTTGCCATATTAAGTTTTGTTTAACATTTTCCCCCTATGTATTCCACCAGTTAGGGGGCATATTGGTATTGCGCACCAACCTCCTCCTGATGGATCTGGGGTTGCATTTCCATTTACAGTCATCATTCCTCCAGTCACCGTTACATCAGGGCTTTTCAATTTTGTAGACCCATTGATATTGATTTCGCCATTCCCACTCACCTTAGCTGTTAGGTTTCCTCCGACTTCTATATTTGAGTCTCCATTTATCTTAACTTTATTATTCCCCTCGATTGTCACTGAGTTATCGCCTTTTATGGTTATAGTACAATTTGCATCTCCATTTACGGTAATATCTTTTGCGGCATGAACGGTTATATTTCCATCTTTATCCATTTCGAGGTGAGCGATTGGAGATACATCCGGTACATCGTCATCTTTATATTCTGTTTCTTCATCAAATACTCCAACCACTACTTTATCATGATTTATCTGTACCATTTTTCCATGAGCTCTAAATCCCACGAAGTCATTTTCTTTAAGTTTTTCATAGGTACAGTACGAGTTAAAGGTCGGATCCCAGCTACAAACCACACAAAGATCTCCTACTTTTGGTTCGTCTAAGTTTGTTCTAGCGGGGAAAGCCAATACGTTTTCAAACACCCCTGGAACTGATACGACTGCTTCATGGTACAGTTTATCTTTTGTGAGTAGGCCAAGGGGATCATCTTCTACATAGGTTATAGTTCCGATGTAGTATGAAGGTTTATTTTCTACTATCATAATCGCTGTGTTGTTAAAATCCAAGCGCGTTAATTATTGTTCTCGTTATTCTCAGAGCGTACCAATTTTACGCTCTTCTTTTATACCCAAGAACTTAATTTTCACACTGTTTTCGGTTCAAGGCGTATTCATCTCTCGTAAAACAGAGTGGGAAATAATACGCCTTTAATTTCTCACAGTGTTTCTCTATCGCGCTTGGAATACATATCACACAGCGCTAAATTTTCTTGTACTCGGAATCCACATCGAAGGGTAGATCCAAAGAATATATAATTTTCTAAGACCGTTCCGAGTTTAGGCTTCAGGATTTTTGCTCCAATCTCCGTCTTGTAATCCGTAAAGTTTAGAGGTGAAAGAGAATCTAAGTCCGTTTTCATCCATTTTCCGGTTAGCATCTGCAGAGAAGAAGAGCTCATTTGATGTTATAAGATAGTTTTTCCATGGCAACACTCTTTCTTGGTTAGCTCTCTGATAGATAACAACATCTCCAAGTCGATAATGTGGGAGATCTGGTTGTACTATTTTAATACAAGAGTAACCATTAAAATTCATACGATTAACGTTATTCCAAGCTGAGTCAATGAGGTCTGCTGTTTTTGTTCCCATGACTTGATACTTCTTATAATTCATCATTACCTTACAATTTTTTGATACCACTGAGCTATAATCTGTATTTCCGGTAGTTGATTCTTCCGTATCTTCCCAGCATGAAAAAGATTGGCTATTCACGTACTTATTATAACTAAGATTATAAGTTTGTGTTTGTACGGAGAGTCTATCAGTTTCCAAGACAAGGCAGGGTTCTACATTTCCTTCAGAGTCAAAATCACCGCACATATCTTTCAAGAGCAGACCATCCCAACCAAAAGCGAAAATTGAATTATCTTTATAGGAATAGCATAATCTCTTGCACATCTCATATCCCGTCTCACAATTTTGATAGAGTGGTGTTTCTTCATCATTCCAAGAGGGTTCTATCCTGATGTCTGATTTTCCTGGGTATAAAGATTCTATGGTTGATCTTATTCCGCCTTGATGATATGTAGTGACTCGTTTTATAAAGAAGTCCAGATTATCAATACAAACGAATTTAATGTTTAGTATGTTATTGTAGTATTCTCTTTCCGTAATATAGACTTGAGTTTCATATTTCAGTCCATATGGTTTTTCGTCAAGGATAGATATGGTTCCTGTGTTTTGACTTGTTATTAGTTTTTCCGTTTCGTCATCATCACTAAGAATCATATCTATCTCTCCGTTTGGTATTTCTCCTCCAAGTTGTTCTATCATCTGGAGTCTAGTAATTCTGCACTTATTGTCGGTCCAGGGTTTAAACTCGATAGAAACATCCTTAGAATTTATTAGTTTTCCCATTTAGATTGATCTTAAGAGTGTATCCAGATCTGTTTTTGGTATAAGTTCTAGAGTTTCGCCCTTTGTATAATTAGTAAGGGTTGTACCGGTTTGAATCATTAGGAGAGCTTCATAACTACTAGAACCATAGAAATCTGCTGCAATAAGGTCGGGTCTATATTCGTAAGTAGTTATTTCATACTCTTCTCTTGGTAGTCCTGGATCCTTTAGGAGTTCAATCAAGGAGGAGTTATATACATCATTACCATCGATATAGTTTACTACTTCTTCTATACCGGAGGTGACTTTATTACTTCTAGTATACATAGTCGGTTATACTTGATGGTGCTTTTAGACATCCTTCCATTTCTGAAGATACTTGACTAACGATTTCTGTGGATGCCCTAGATAATACAAATTTTCTAAGTGATGCATCCGAATATTTTGTGGCAGGTCTAAGTTGAATGGCGACATCACAATAGAGAGGACTTAAGACTTCACCTCCCGGAATTGGATTCTTCGTCATTTGTTTTGAGAAGTTAAAGTTAGCATTTTCCACTACAAGATTAGTAATGGCATAATAAGCACCAAATCTTAACATTAGTGTCCCATCTTGTATCACATCAACATTTTGTACATTTGCTTTAAATCCGCCAGGGGGTTTTTGCCATCCGATCATTTTATCAATTGCCTTCTGTGTATTTTCATTATTTATTGTAAGTCCGTCTGTCCCACTTACATATTTTCCAATGCAATATGGGAGTATTTCTTCGAGTTGTTTATCCACGGTTTTATATTCTTTTCCCTCGAAGGTTGGAAATAATGTGAATTTCATCATAAGATTTCCAAAGCTTGTACCGGATCCTGAATAATATGAAAATCTAGTTCCCTGTACAACCAGAGATCTATTAAGGTAATCGGTTACATCAATTCCAGAGTTTTCATCCTGTAGTTTGTTGTTTATTGCTATCATAACATCTGCCAGTGTTCTAGAGAGGGTGGATTCTTTTATTTTACCAACCAACTCTTGATTCTCCGGTTTTCCATAATCTTCGACTGCTCTTTTAATCATTTCTTTGGCGGCGTCAGCATATGGAGCAAGTGGTTTTATAGATTCCCACATTTGACCCAGCATATCACCTCCAAAATCAGACCAACTATTAGCAACCGATACATTAAAATCTTCATTAATTATAGATCGGCAAATGGGTTCTGCTCTATAATCACTAGGAAAATCTGGATCTCCTTCGCCAGTAAATTTTTCCCACTTTGATTGGTCAGCACTTAAGACTTGATTAGGATGTAAGGTAGCACATGTTAATCTATTTTGTAGTTGGAGATCATAATACCAACCGCTTATATTTGTTGATGCCATATTATTATGTTATCTGTTTATATGATTTATCAGAAGAAGATAGGCTTTCAGATTTTCCTACCACGTTTTTCTCACTAATGGCGGCAGCTCTAGCAGAATTTCTAGAAGCATTAGCAGTAGCCATTGTTCCTTGATTTACGGCGTCTACAATCTTGGAAGAAGTGAAACCGTTGACAGAATTAACTCCTAAGATTTTGGTGAGAAGGGCTTTAGTTTCAGAAAGGTCAAGCTTAATGGTCCTAATATCATCATCTTTTTTCTTGAAGTTGTCAGGATTTAGGTAGTCTAAGAGATCAACTTTTGGATATGAGAGCTCTGTTACTTCAGCCTTCTTTGTCTCCTCTACTTCTGGTTTTGCTTCTTTGGCCATCAATCTATCTTCATCTTTCTTTTTTACATCGAGTATCTTTTGTCTTTCGCTTTCCGACAATTGATTCTTAAGAATAGGATCTTCAAGCCAAGGAATTTTCTTTCTATACTCTTTGTCATCCTCACTAAAGAATGCAGTTTCTTTTGATGCCTCTTCCCATTTTTCCTTATCTTCTTCCTTCTTCTTTTCGGCCAGCAATCTTTCCTCCTCTGCCTTCTTAACCTCCATAACTTTCTGACGGGTTTCTTCCGACATCTGACTATACATTACTGGATCTTCAAGCCAGGGAATCATCTTCTTATATTTTTCTTGATCCTCACCGAAAATATTGGAAGCATAGTACTTTTCAAAGTTTTCTTGGGATTCTTTATTCATTTTCTCCCAATCCATTTTGTAATCTTCTTTTGTATACTTCTTCAGTATATTCTTTGAGTCTTCCCTAAGTTCTGGCTTCTTTTCCTCTACTTCTCTCCTTCGTTTAACCTCTCCTTCTCGTAAGTCTAAGTTTTGAGGCATAGAACCAGTTAAATCATAAACTCTATTTTTCCACTGTGCCTTGGTTAATCCTTTGGGGAGAACGTCTGGGAGATTATCTTGATTAGCTTGATATACTTCATAGTTGGTAAATTCTTCTGTAATACCACCCCCATACATAGCACCTTTTGGGAATACTGTCTCTTTTATTTTATCAGTGACTTTGTCTACAACGTCAGTAATAGGTTTTGCTGCTGTTTCAAGCTTATCTTTTGCAGTGCCTAAGATACCACCAAAATTTGTTATATATTCGGTTACCTTCTCTTTCAAAATCTCTAAGAATGATTTACCGGTTTCTTCTTTTTTCTCTTCATTAGATCCACTAGAAGATGAGGAAGGTGTATATTCAGTGAAGTTAATATTCGACAGATCTCCTCCAGTCTTTTCATAGACGGAAGCAGCTAATACATGCCTTGATTTATTTCTATCTCCAGAATGACGAACTCCAGTCTTTTTGTCAGTCCAACCTTCGAAATCCCCAGAACCTTCAAAGATTCTCTCGAAGGTATC
>Ga0247608_10008321_pt1 | contig 10489 bp, 9 predicted proteins | sample 176DNAGHGlowgp2_FD_193490 | JGI IMG/M metagenome (GOLD analysis project Ga0247608, IMG submission 193490) | Sheep rumen microbial communities from Palmerston North, Manawatu-Wanganui, New Zealand - 1766 DNA GHGlow gp2 | ecosystem: Host-associated > Mammals > Digestive system > Stomach > Rumen ... | reverse complement strand
AGCGCTATGGCGGCAAGGGAACGCTGAAAGCTGTCGACAACGTCAACAAGATCATCGCCCCCGAAATCATTGGCATGTCGGCCCTCGACCAACGCGCCATCGACCACAAGATGCTCGCCTTGGACGGCACTAAGACCAAGTCGAAGCTCGGCGCCAACGCCATCCTCGGCGTTTCATTGGCCGTGGCCAAAGCTGCCGCCAACTACTTGGACATCCCGCTCTACCGATATATCGGCGGCACCAACACCTACACGCTGCCCGTCCCGATGATGAACATCATCAACGGCGGCTCGCACAGTGATGCCCCCATCGCCTTCCAAGAATTCATGATCCGTCCCGTGGGCGCTCCTTGCTTCCGCGAGGGTCTGCGCATGGGCGCCGAAGTGTTCCACACCCTAGCCAAGCTGCTGAAGAAGCGCGGCCTCAGCACCGCCGTCGGCGACGAAGGTGGCTTTGCCCCTGCCCTCAACGACACTGAGGACGCCTTGAGCATCATCTGCGACGCCATCAAGGAAGCCGGTTACGAGCCTGGCAAGGACGTGAGAATCGCTTTGGACTGCGCCGCTTCGGAATTCGCTTACAACGAAGGCGGCAAGTGGTTCTACGACTATCGCGAGCTCAAGAACGGCACGAAGAAAGACCCCAACGGCAAGCGCTTCAGCTCCGACGAGCAGGTCGACTTCCTTGAGGAACTCATCAAGAAGTACCCCATCGACTCCATCGAGGACGGCATGGGCGAGGAAGACTGGGACGGCTGGAAGAAACTCACCGACCGCATCGGCGACCGCTGCCAGCTCGTCGGCGACGACCTCTTCGTCACCAACGTCGACTTCCTCTCTAAGGGCATCCAACTCGGCTGCGCCAACTCCATATTAATTAAGGTGAACCAAATCGGCTCGCTGAGCGAGACTTTGGACGCCATCGACATGGCCCACCGTCACGGCTACACCACCGTCACGAGCCACCGCTCGGGCGAGACCGAGGACGCCACCATCGCCGACATCGCCGTGGCCACCAACAGCGGCCAAATCAAGACTGGTTCGCTGAGCCGCAGCGACCGCATGGCCAAGTACAACCAACTGCTCCGCATCGAGGAAGAATTGGGCGACTTGGCTGTTTATGGATATAAGAAGCTGAAGTAAACTCAGATTATTTAAAAAAAGCCGAAGCTTTTGCTTCGGCTTTTTTTGTTATCCAAACACCACCTTCAAGCGCTTCATCGCCTCCTCCACCGTGCTACGCGGGCAAGCCAGATTGATGCGGAAGAAACCGCTGCCAGCCTCCACACCAAAGTCTTTGCCACGATTGAGGCCGAGTTGGGCTTCCTGGGTCATCTTGTGCCATAGCTCTTCCTCCGAAAGGCCATAGCCGTTGAAATCGAGCCACATCATATAGGTGGCCTGCGGCTTGTGGAACTTCACTCTGGGCAAATTGGTCGTCAAGAAATCGGAAACATAGTCAATGTTGCCTTGTACATAGTCAAGCAGTTGGCCAAGCCATTCGTCGCCTTGGGTCATGGCGGTTTGGGTGGCCACCTTGCCGAAGATGTTGCCGAGATGGGCTTCGAGGGCTTCCACATAATCGTTGTAGGTCTTCCTCAGCTCCTCGTTGGGGATGATGGCCGTCGAAGTGGCCAAGCCAGCGAGGTTGAAAGTCTTGGAAGCCGCGTGGAAAGTGATGCTGTTTTGCGCAAAGGTCTCGTCGAGCATGGCAAACGGACGGTGGCGGTAGCCCGGCAGCACCAAGTCGCAGTGGATTTCGTCGGAGATGACTAACACGTTGTTCTTCATGCAGATTTCGCCCAGCAGCAACAGTTCGTTCATCGTCCAGCTACGGCCTACGGGGTTGTGGGGATTGCAGAGGATCAGCATCTTGGCGGTCTTGCATTGCTCCACGAGTTGGTCGAAATTGAAACTGTAGCCGTCGCCTCTATTAATTAAGGTGTTGTAGACGAGCTTCCGACCGTGGCTGGTCACGGCATGGTGGAAGGGCGGATAGACCGGCGGTTGGATGATGATTTCGTCGCCAGGCTTGGTGAAGGCCAGCACGGCCATGTTGAAACCACATACCACACCCGGCACAAACGACATCCATTCCGTCTTGACACCCCAATGGTGGCGACGTGCCAACCAATCCGCAATCGACTGGAAATAAGGCTCATCCTTGAAATGATAGCCATAAACGGGATGTTCTGCCCTTTTCATGACCGCTTCGCGGATGAAGTCGGGAGTCTCAAAGTCCATGTCGGCCACCCACATGGGCAGCACGTCGGGGTTGCCAAACACCTGTTGGCGCAAATCATACTTAACGCAGTTGGTATCAGCGCGATTGATTATTTTGTCGAAATTGTATTTCATCATTGTAGAGATTTGGGACTGCAAAGTTGCGAAAAAATTCGCGGATTTCTATGAAGATAAGGAAAAAAGATGTACTTTTGCAGCCGCAAATGAAGAAGTATTGTTCTTTATCATCTTGGGGGGAGTCGCATAGTGGCAATTGCAACAGACTGTAAATCTGTCCGGGTATCCGTTCGGTGGTTCGAGTCCACCCTCCCCCACGTTTCCCAATCCCATCATTTACACGATTTTCATTGTTTTTATATCGTAAACGACCTGAAAAAAAACGAATTTTTTGAAAAAATTGTTGTTTTCATTTGAATAATTGAAAGAAATTATTCTATATCTTTGCATCAAATTAGTGATTTTATGAAGATATTTGTCGCCAAACTAGCATTTAGAACTACAGCAGAAGATTTACGTGCTTTATTTGAACAATTTGGCACGGTTGAATCATGCAAAGTCATCATGGACCATGAAACTGGTCGATCAAAGTGTTACGGATTTGTTGAAATGCCGAATGAGGCCGAGGCTTATAAAGCCATCGTCGAAACTGACGAAACGGTATTCATGGGCAACGAATTGCAGGTGAAGAAGTCGCGTCCGCAAGTCACCGTACCCTCCAAGCCTGCCAAACAGCCCAAGGCCAAGCGTCCTCACCATCCCTACACTCCGCCAACACATGAGGCTTAAGCCTCTTTTTTTGCAATTTTTTTCGCAAAACCGGCCCACACTTCGAAAAAAAGCCGTACCTTTGCAGCCGCAAAACGATGGTCTGGTAGCTCAGCTGGATAGAGCAACAGCCTTCTAAGCTGTGGGTCTTGGGTTCGAATCCCAACCGGATCACGAAAACAAAAATCCCAACTCCAAGGAGTTGGGATTTTTTCATTATCCTCGAAACAAGGAAGCGATTTACTTCACTTGGTCGACAATGGCCTTGAAAGCCTCAGGATTGTTGAGGGCAAGGTCGGCCAGAACCTTACGGTTCATCTCGATGCCGGCGGTGTTCAGCTTGTTGATGAATTGGCTGTAGTTCATGCCATACTCGCGTACGGCGGCGTTGATACGGACAATCCACAGGCTGCGGAACTCGCGCTTCTTGTTTCTTCTGTCGCGATAAGCGTAGGTTTGACCCTTTTCGTAAGAGTTTTTCGCCACAGTCCAGACGTTCTTTCTCGTACCGAACTGACCTTTGGTCTTTTTCAGGATTTTCTTTCTTCTGGCTCTTGAAGCCACTGCATTGACTGATCTTGTCATTTCTTTTGATTTTTTTCGTCCAGCGCCTCGCTCCTTTCGAGAACTTTTCTGCTAGGACAAATTACACATTAGGTTAATTACATGAGAAGCATTTGTTTGACAACTTTCTCGTCAGCACGCTCCACAATGGCGGTGTGGTCGAGGTTACGTTTTCTCTTTTGGCTCTTCTTGGTCAGGATGTGACCATGATAGGCATGCTTTCTCTTCAGTTTGCCGCTACCCGTTACTTGGAAACGCTTCTTGGCAGCGGACTTGGTCTTCATTTTAGGCATTTTACTATTATTTTAAAGTATTAAAAATGAGTTTATTTCTTTGTTGACTTAGGAGCTATCATCATTTGCATTCGCTTGCCTTCCAATTTCGGCATCATCTCCACCTTACCTAATTCTTCAAGCTCTTGGGCAAACTTGAGCAACATAATCTCACCCTGTTCCTTGTAGACAATGGAACGGCCCCTGAAAAAGACCTCCACTTTCACCTTTGAGCCTTCCTGCAAGAAACGCTTGGCATGGTTAAGCTTGAACTCGAAGTCGTGGTCGTCGGTTTGGGGACCGAGGCGGATTTCCTTGATGACCACCTTGGTGGCCTTGGCCTTCTGGTCTTTCAGTCGCTTCTTCTGGTCGAAGACGAACTTCTTGTAGTCCATCGCCTTGCAAACAGGCGGATTGGCATCGGGCTGAATCTCAACGAGGTCGACACCCAATTCTTCAACGATTCGTAATGCCTCGCGAAGCGGATAGATATTAGGCTCGACACCCTCGCCTACCAAGCGCACCATTGGTGCTTTCACCTGCTCGTTGATGCGATGGTTGAATCCGTCCTTGTCTTTGTTCGGTTTCTGGCCTGGCCTTCCTTTTTGTGGGATCTGTGCTATGGTTTTAGTCTCCTATATTAAGTTTATATTCGGTTGATTGTAGTTTATCTCTTGTTCTGTTCCTCTTCAACTTGCTTACGAATCATCTCTGCAAATGTATCCGTCGGCATAGTGCCCAGGTCAACTTGACCATGCTTGCGCACAGAGACTTGATTTTCAGTCGCTTCCTTCTCGCCAACGATGAGCATGTAAGGATACTTTTTCATTTCGGCATCACGGATCTTGCGGCCGATCTTCTCGTTTCGCTCGTCAATGAGGGCGCGAATATCGGACTTTTTCAGATACGATTGCAAATTTTTCGCAAAATCGAGGAATTTTTCGCTCACGGGGAGGATAATCACCTGGTCGGGAGCCAGCCACAGCGGGAACTCGCCAGCGCAGTGTTCGAGCAGCACGGCCACGAAACGCTCCATCGAACCAAAGGGTGCGCGGTGCACCATCACGGGACGGTGTTTCTCGTTGTCGGCGCCGATATAGGTCAGGTCGAAACGCTCAGGCAGGTTGTAGTCTACCTGAATCGTGCCCAACTGCCACTTGCGGCCCAGGGCGTCCTTCACCATGAAGTCGAGCTTCGGTCCATAGAAAGCGGCTTCGCCGTATTCCACATGGGCGGGCAGGCCCTTCTCGGCGCAAGCCTCCTGAATGGCGGCCTCGGCCTTGGCCCAGTTTTCGTCCGTGCCCACATATTTCTCGTGGTCGTTGGGGTCGCGGAGCGATATTTGTGCCTCAAAGTTCTTGAAGTCAAGGGCTTTGAAGATGATTTCGATGATTTCCATCACGCGGATGAACTCTTCCTTCACCTGGTCGGGACGGCAGAAGATGTGGGCATCGTCTTGGGTGAACGAACGCACACGCGTTAAGCCGTGCAATTCACCGCTCTGCTCGTAACGATACACCGTGCCGAACTCAGCGCAGCGGAAAGGCAGGTCCTTATAAGAACGCGGCTTCCACTTGAAGATCATGCAGTGGTGAGGGCAATTCATGGGTTTCAGCAGGTACTCCTCCCCTTCTTCCGGTGTGGTGATGGGGCGGAAGCTGTCGGCGCCATAGTGGTCCCAGTGACCCGAAGTCACATAGAGTTGTTTGCCACCAATGTGAGGCGTGATGACCTGTTCATAACCATACTCCTTTTGGATCTTGGTCAGATACTCTTGCAAGCGCAGGCGCAACTCGGTGCCCTTGGGCAGCCAAATCGGTAGGCCCTTGCCCACAGTGTCGCTGAACATGAAGAGTTCCAACTCACGGCCCAGCTTGCGGTGGTCGCGTTTCTTGGCTTCTTCGAGCAGCACGAGGTACTCATCGAGTTCCTTTTGCTTCGGGAAGGTGATGCCATAGACGCGAGTGAGTTGTTTGCGCTTCTCGTCGCCACGCCAGTAGGCACCAGCCAACGAAGTCAGCTTCACGGCCTTGATGACGCCCGTGTTGGGGATATGCGGTCCACGGCAGAGGTCAGTGAAGGCGCCATTTTTATAATAGGTGATGGTGCCGTCTTCCAATTCGTTGATCAGCTCCACCTTGTACTCGTCGCCTTTCTCGGTGAAGTACTTCAAGGCTTCGGCCTTGCTCACATCGATACGCTCGAAGGTCTGCTTCTCGCGGGCCAGTTCGAGCATCTTCTTCTCGATAGCGGTGAGGTCGGCTTCGGTCAGGGTGATGTCGCCTGTGTCGATGTCATAATAGAAACCATTATCGATGGAAGGGCCGATACCGAACTTCACACCTTTATACAAGGCTTCGATGGCCTCGGCCATCAGGTGGGCCGACGAATGCCAGAAGGCGTCCTTGCCTTCGGGGTCGTCCCAAGTGAAGAGCTGGATGGTGGCATCCTCGTTGATGGGGCGCATGGCATCCCATTTCATTCCGTTCACTTTGGCTACCAGCACGTTACGGGCCAAGCCTTCGCTCAGACTCTTGGCGATGTCCAACGGCGTAACGCCGGCTTCATACTGTCTGACACTCTGGTCAGGGAAGGTTATGTTAATCATAAGTGATGCTTCTTTTGAAAACGGCGGCAAAAATACGAAAATTTTCGTTTGGTTACTAAGACTCCAACAAAAAATCTATCTATTTGATTTTAAATTTATACGCATACCTCAAATGGAAATTGACCATGTGGGTTTTTATGCCACTGATTTCTCCTGTTTCCACATTTGTCTGTTGGCCTCGCAGACCCATGTCAGTGAACCCAAAACTGAGTTCCGAAGGCCCGAATGACAGACCGAAAGCACTGCCAAAATACAGTCCTTCAGCCCTAACCGTTCCCCTCAAAAGGAAATTTGGGTCATGCACATATCGTTTCGATGTCTCCACCGTGTTCAATGGGATGGAATAACCAACGCGCAAATCGAAGAAGGGACGAACATAACGTTTCCCCAACGAGAACCTCACATCGCCATAGATAGGCAAAGAGGCTGACATGTTTTCGAAGTCCAAGTAAGAGAAGATAAGCCCCCCGTTATTAAATCCGTAGCTAAAATGAACATCGGTGCCAATACCCGCACTTAGCCAACGGTTGAAACGGTATTCCAGCATCGCGCCTGCGGCCAAATGGAACGGGGCTTTATGGTACCCCATGCACACAATTGGATCGAAGAGTCCAACATTGCCATACACGTGAAGCCGCATAGCACCTTTTTCCACTTGTTCAGGCTCTTTGACACGCTCTTGTGGCTCGCGTACCAACTTGTCCGAAAGGCGAAAATTATAGGCATAGCGCATGAACAAGCTCACTTCCACCGCCCTCGATTGATATCTTGTATGATAGTTGGAATAATCATACATCATGAGCCCCAAGCTGAAATTGGAATGATAAGCCGAGCAACCTAAAGCCACCGTGGTGTAATAGCCATCAATATTTTGATATCCAATATCTTTTTGCATCCAGAAAGGCAGCATAAAACCGCCGCGTAACTCAATGAAAGGACATACGGGCTTGTCTTTCGGCATGTTCCTGAAGTCATACTTCAGATCGAGGAAAACCGGCACGGCATAACGTAATTTCTCATAATAGACCATGCCAATACCCGTGGTGGCAATCAACTCAGTGCCCAAACCAAGGCTGAGTTTTGGCGTAATGCGATAAAGACCGACAGGACTGGCAGCAAACACATACACAGGAGCCCTTTGGTTTCCCATGGCTGCCGATACGCCAAGTTGCAAGTCGATTTCACCTGCTTTATGAAATGGCTGTTGCCCCGACGAGGCAATCATTGCTAGCCATAACGACATAATCAGTAAGACACTTTTTTTCATGACTGTGTTTCCTTTTATGATTTCTGCCACAAAAATACAGAAATAAAGCATCGTCAAAGGCATCAAACCTTTGATTACAAATTTATTACTTTGTAAAAATCTGAAAATCAACAAAACAAGAAAACGATTTACAAACTTTTTTTTACAGCGAGTACTTTTCAATGATTAAATCGTCATGAACGGGGCAATTCATTCCCCGAAAAAACACGCCTCAACGCTGTAAAAATAGACCACTTCATCTGCGGGGATTGAAATCGCCCGATAACGTATTGTCGCCCTTTCAGGACTTTGTTATGCCTGACATACGTAAAACTCCATTTTGTTTGCACACTTGCTCCACTTTTCCTATATTTGCAACTCGTAATACATGGTAGTCCTGAAAGGACGGCCCTAATTCAACGGGGAAATTCCCCGACATAACAATCTCTAACATCGACACCATCATGGGAAGCTCTCTCGTAAAAAACGACATCCACATCGTCTTCCACATCAAATACAATAGCATGGAGATCCGCGACGAAGACCTGCCGCAAGTCTTTGCTTATATCGGTGGAATCATCAATAATTGGGGTGGAATCCCAATGGCTATCGGTGGCATCGGAAACCATATCCATATCTTAACCACACTTCCAAAGAGTATCGCCTTAACGGAGTTCGTGAAAAGAATCAAAGCGTACAGCAGCAAATGGATCAAGACTTTAGACTCGCAGTATTATGAAGGCTTCGCATGGCAAGCAGGCTATGGGGCTTTCTCCATCAACTATGACCGACTCGACACAACGGCAAATTATATCCGCACCCAAGCAGAGCACCACCACCGCACAACTTGGAAAGACGAATACAAGCAGATGCTTGACGAAAACGGCGTTGAGTATGACGAGCGGTGGGCGTTTGAGACGGATTGAGGTGTGCTTCGAGACTCATGGAAGTCCTGAAAGGACGGCCCTAATTCAACGGGGCAATTCATTCCCCGAAAAAAAATCAACGCTGTGAAAAAACAGGGTCACCTCGTCTGCGGGGATTGAAATCGCCCGATAACGTATTGTCTTGGCCGATCAAAGGAATAGAAACTCATGCCCAACTGCCTAACTTTCACTTTCTTCGCGCTTCAAGGCACATGCAAGTCCTGAAGGGACGGCCATAATTCAACGGTGCAATTTATTCCCCGAAAAAACACGCCTCAACGCTGTAAAAATAGACCACTTCATCTGCGGGGATTGAAATCGCCCGATAACGTATTGTCGTCCTTTCAGGACTCCTTCGCATCTGGCTGCATGAATAATTACATTTTCATCATTTTACGTTGCAAAAAAAGAAGTCACCTGTCCCATATCACGGTACAAGTTCACAGTTTTTCCACTTTTCGGCCTCGCATCAGTTCTTCAGGCAACCAATGGGCACCACGAAAACACCGTCTTTTCTGCGGTAGGCATAACTCCACAACTGACTTTCATTCCACCTGCCCTACTTTTTTGCGTCATTATCCAAAACAACTCACTATCTTTGCCGCAAAATTTTCTATTCTATGAAAAAGCTATCACTATTCCTAACACTGCTTTTCGCAACAGTATTTACGTCATTTTCACAAACGGCCATCACCGAATCGCAAGCCCGTCAAATCGCCGCGGCATTCACGGCCACACGCGCTTTCAACTCGCAAGAGGTTCAGTTGGTGTCGGCTAACCAAATCTATGTATACAACATTGGCACACAAGGTTTTGTCATCATTTCGGGCAATACCGTACTGCCTCCTGTCATCGGCTGGTCGGACCAAGGCAACTTCCCCGACATGACCGACGCGCCCGACAACGTGGCCTCGTGGATCAACCACTATGGCAAGATGATTGATTTCGCCGTCGCCAACGGCATTGCGCCCGAGGCCGACGTCAAACGGCAATGGGAAGAAGCCGAAAGAGGTGTTTTTGGAGCCAAAAACGCAACAACGGTCGACCCATTGGTCAGCACACGCTGGAACCAGGACTGTTATTATAATGAATATTGTCCGGCTACCTCTGGCGGCGGCTGGTGGGGCGGTCCCTGCGGACACGTCTATGCGGGCTGCGTGGCCTGCGCCATGGCCCAGGTGATGAAGTTCTGGGAATATCCCGAAACGGGTTTTGGGTCACACAGTTACGTCCACAGCCAATATGGCGAGCAAAGTGCCAACTTCGGTGCCACCACCTATCGTTGGGATGAGATGCCTAATGAGGTGTGGAGCCATAACGATGCCGTGGCCACGCTGATGTACCACTGCGGCGTGAGCGTCAATATGAACTATTCGGCTTCGGGCAGCGGTGCGCAGTCGCGCGACGTGGAAACCGCCGTGCGTTCCTATTTCGGCTACTGTGGCGCGAAATACCGCGAGAAGACTGCGTACAACCAAGAGGCTTGGAACGCTATGCTGAGGGCAGAACTCGACCAAGGGCATCCCATGTATTATAGCGGGGCTAACGGCGATAGTGGACACGCCTTCGTTTGCGACGGCTACGATGACAACGACTGCTTCCACTTCAACTTCGGCTGGAGCGGCAGCGGCGATGCCTTCTACACCACATACGATGTGAACGGCTTCAACCAAGGCCAGGCCGTTGTGACTAACATGGTGCCGATGAACATCCAAGCTAGCGCCGACGGCATCATTTACGTCAGCGCCGACGGCACGGGCGACGGCTCCTCGTGGGAAAACGCCACCAACAAACTGCAATATGCCACTGCCCTTTCGAGCGGCGGTGGTACCAAGGTTTGGGTGAAAAAAGGCACCTACTATGGC
>Ga0247608_10008319_pt1 | contig 10490 bp, 20 predicted proteins | sample 176DNAGHGlowgp2_FD_193490 | JGI IMG/M metagenome (GOLD analysis project Ga0247608, IMG submission 193490) | Sheep rumen microbial communities from Palmerston North, Manawatu-Wanganui, New Zealand - 1766 DNA GHGlow gp2 | ecosystem: Host-associated > Mammals > Digestive system > Stomach > Rumen ... | reverse complement strand
TTAGGGATATCAACTCCCGCAATTCGAGCCATCTGTTTCTCCTTAAGCCTTAGCCCTGTCTCTGCTTATGTTTTGGGTTTGAACAAATGATACGAATAATACCATTTCTCTTAATAACCTTACACTTATCACAGATAGGTTTTACACTGGTTCGTACTTTCATATAAAAGCCCCCATGAGAATATATTTTACCGAATCTTAGGCACCTCGCAATGAGAGCAATTCGGTAAAAGATAATATATCACATATTCCCAGTTCTTTTCTACTGCTAATTCACGAATTTTCTAAAATTTTATTTAGAGATTTCGTGATCTGATTTTGCCCTTCTTAGTAAGTCCTTCGTGGTGATGCATTTTAAGGAGAGCCTCAACCTGACTCATTGTATCAAGATCAACACCAATCAAAATGATAAGTGAAGTTCCTCCCATAAGCTGACTGATTGACTGTGGGAATCCAAACCAGTTCTGAACAAGTGTTGGAATAACAGCAATCAAAGCAAGGAACAATGCACCAGGTAATATAAGTCTATTCAATATTTTAGTCAGATATTCTTCTGTCTTATCTGTGCGAACACCCGGAATGGAGCCGCCGTTTTCGCGGATGTTCTTTGCAATTTCTGTAGGGTTCAGGGTTACCTGAGTGTAGAAGTATGCGAAGAAGATAATGAGAATAACTAACACTATTGTATACCAAAGTCCGTTAGGAGTAAGAACACGTGCAATTGAGCCTACCCATCTTGCAGAGTTTTCACCCTTAGCGAATGACTGAGCAATCATCAATGGCATAGTAAGAATTGAGTTAGCGAAAATCAAAGGAATAACGTTTGAAGGATTAACCTTAAACGGAATGTAAGTAGACTGGCCACCGTACATCTTTCTTCCAACTACGCGTTTAGCATAGTGAACTGGAATCTTTCTCTGACCTGATTCTTCAAAAATTACCAGACCGATAATTGCGATGAACATGATAATTACAAGGATAACGAATACAAGCTGAATCTCGCCGGCCTTTACTTTCTGAGCAAGCTCTACGATTGCATTAGGCAAGCGGGCTACGATACCTGCAAAAATCATCATTGAAATACCATTTCCTATACCACGAGCTGTAATCTGGTCGCCTAACCAAACAGTTACCATAGAACCGGTTGTAACTGTAATGAGGAAGAGAGCCTTGAAGGCAATCTTGTTCTCAAGAACGATACAACCAGGTATGCTGTTTGCATAAACTGACATACCCCAGGCCTGGATAACACAAACAATGATTGTTCCGATACGTGTGTACTGAGCAATCTTTCTCTGGCCACCATCTTCCTGAGATATGCGTTTAAGAGCAGGGAAAATAATCACAGCAAGCTGCATAATAATCTGCATAGAGATATAAGGCATTACACCAAGCATCAAAATAGAGAAGTTTGAGAAAGCTCCTCCAACAAAGAAGTCCATGTAACTGGCGAACGCATTCTTATTCTGCGCAGCTAAATCGTCAAAGTATTTAATAAGAACATTTGCATCAATTCCTGGAACTGTAAGTACAGATCCCAAGCGGAATACTGCGAGAATCAGGAATGTAAAGAACAAACGGTCTCTTATTTCTTTAACTTTAAACATATTTATAATTGGATTGCTTGCCATGTTCTACTCCGCCTTATTTTGCTTCTTCAGCAGATGCTTCAGCGATTTTTACTGAACCACCAGCTTTTTCGATTTTTGCTTTTGCAGATTCTGAAACCTTATCAACAACTACGTTCAATTTCTTTGTAACTTCGCCGTTTCCAAGAATCTTTACAAGTGGAGCACCCTTCAAAGAAAGGAATCCCTTCTCTGCGAGAGCTGCCTTATCTACAGTAGCACCATCATCGAATTTTGCATCAAGCAATTCTACGTTGATACAAACGTATTCTTTCTTGAAAGGATAGTTAGAGAATCCCTTGCGAGCGATACGTCTGTAAAGAGGCATCTGTCCGCCTTCAAATCCTACGTAAGGACCAGCCTTACCAGAACGTGACTGCTGACCTTTATTACCTTTACCAGCTGTTGTACCGAGTCCTGAAGAAGAACCACGTCCAACACGCTTAGGATTTTTGTTAGCACCCTGAGGAGCGCTAAGAATTGGATTGTATTCTGCCATTTTAGATCTCCTCTACCTTTACCAAGTGTGATACGGCAGCAACCATACCGCGAACAGCGTCTGTGTCTGGGAGAGTGTTTGAAGAAGAAATCTTCTTAAGTCCAAGACTGCGAACAGTTGCCTTTTTCTCAGGCTTCTGTCCGATTACGCTTTTAATTAATGTAACTTTCAACTGCTTAGCCATACATTAACCCCACAACTCGTCAAGAGTTTTACCTCTATTGGCAGCAACTTTCTTAGCGTCCATAAGTTTTGAGATAGCATCAAATGTTGCGCGAACAACATTTACTGCTGTGCTTGAACCCAAAGACTTTGACTGAACGTCTGTTGCACCAGCTGCATCCATAATTGCACGTACAGTACCACCAGCGATAATTCCAGTACCGGAACAAGCTGGCTTAAGCAATACTTCAGAACTCTTGTAGCGACCAATGATTTCGTGTGGCAAAGTGCCGTTCTTCATAGGAATTACAACAAGATTTCTCTTTGCACGATCAATACTCTTTTTAATAGCTTCAGATACGTCATTAGCTTTACCAAGTCCGTATCCTACGCGACCTTTTCCATCTCCAACAACAGTAAGAGCAGAGAAAGACATACGACGTCCACCCTTTACAGTCTTACATGTTCTGTTAAGAGTAACGAGTTTTTCTACAAACTCCTTCTCTTTTGGATCTTTATCAAAGTTTTTCTGATGTTCCATAGTAACTCCTAGAATTCGATACCAGCTTTACGGGCACCATCAGCGAAAGCTTTTACAACACCATGGTACAAGTAACCATTTCTGTCGAAAACAACCTTAGAGATGTTTTTATCCTTAAGGCGTGCACCAAAAGCTTCACCAAGTTTTGCTGCACCTTCAGTATTAGGTTTTACTGCAGCAAACTCTTTTTCCAAAGTTGAGATTGAAGCTAAAGTTTTTCCTTCATTATCATCAATTACCTGTACTGAAATATTCTTATTGCTGCGTGTGATAGACATTCTTGGTCTTTCTGCAGTTCCGAAAACTGACTTACGGATATGAATTTTTCTGTGCAAGCGCTTTCTGTTTTTATCATTCATTCTCTTAAACATATAGCTTCACCTTATTTAACACCAGTCTTACCGACTTTACGTCTGATAACTTCTGTCTCATAGCGGATACCCTTTCCTTTGTAAGGTTCAGGCTTGCGCAACTTGCGTACCTGAGAACAGAATTCTCCAACCAACTGCTTGTCGATACCTGACACTGTAAGTTTTCCATCTGGAGTTGCAACAACTGTAAGTCCTTCTGGAATAATTGCAATGTAGTCACTTGAGTAACCAAGGTTCATTACAAGCTCTTTTCCTTTTACTTCTGCACGGTAACCAACACCTGTGATAACGAGTGTCTTTGTAAAACCAACAGTTACACCCTTTACCATATTGTTGATAAGGCTTCTGTAAAGTCCATGATAAGCATTTGTCTGCTTAGCACCGTTCTTAGTTGTAAGAACAACTTCAGTTCCTTCAACCTTGATATCGATTTCATCATGGAAGCTCTGCTTGAGCTCGCCTTTTGGTCCTTTTACAGAAATAAGACCGTTTGCTACATTTACTGTAACACCTGCTGGAATAGCAACAGGAAGCTTACCTACCTTAGACATTTCTTCCTCCTCCTATTACCAAACAGTACATACCAATTCGCCACCAACCATCTTTTCTGTAGCCTTCTTACCAGTTGTTACACCAGCAGAAGTTGAAACGATGATTGTACCATAACCGTTGTAAACACGTGGCAAATCTTTGTAGCCAGAATAAACACGGCGACCTGGTGTAGAAATTTTCTTAACACCGTGGATTACCGGATTATTATCGTCATCATACTTCAAGAAAATACGAAGTGTATTTTTGCCTTCTTCCTGAATCTTTTTGAAGTTCTTGATGTATCCTTCTGTCTTGAGAATCTTTACGATTTCAAGCTTAAGTTTTGATGCAGGAACATCTACTTTCTCGTGGCGGGCCATAGCCGCATTACGAACCTTTGTGAGCATGTCTGCTACTGGATCTGATGCACTCATTCTATTCTCCTACCAACTAGATTTTGTTACGCCAGGAAGCTGGCCTTCGCTTGCCAATTTGCGGAAGCAGATACGACACATCTTAAACTTACGCAAATATCCACGTGGACGACCGCAAATCTGGCAACGATTGTATTCACGAGTTGCGTACTTCTGTTTGCGGGCTGCTTTAATTAACAATGATTTCTTTGCCATACTTCACCTACTTGCGGAAAGGCATATTGAACTTTGTAAGAAGTGCTTTTGCTTCAGCATCTGTCTTTGCACTTGTTACAAAAGTGATATTCATACCAGCAATCTTTGTAATTTTATCAAAGTCAATTTCTGGGAATATCAACTGTTCAGTAATACCAACTGAGAAATTTCCGTGTCCGTCAAAACCAGTAGCTTTGATTCCGCGGAAATCCTTAATACGTGGGAACGCAACATTGATGAGACGATCAAGGAATTCATACATGATATCTCCGCGCAATGTTACCATTGCACCCACTTCATTGCCCTCACGCAGTTTGAAGTTAGCGATACTCTTCTTTGCCTTTGTTTTAACAGCCTTCTGACCTGTGATTGCTGTGAGGTCAGCTACTGCGGCATCAAGGAGTTTCTTATTTGTGAGAGCTTCACCAACACCCATACTTACAACAATTTTCTTAATTGCAGGAATCTGCATTGGAGTTGTGTAAGAGAACTCTTTCATAAGAGCCGGTGCGATTTCGTCTTTATAGACTTTCTTAAGCCGAGGTACGTAATTTGCCATTACAGAACATCTCCACATTTACGGCAAACGCGAACTTTCTTGTCGCCGTCAATTTTATAACCAATCTTTGTAGCACCGCATTTTTTACATACGATTGCTACATTTGAAATATTAAGAGGAGCTTCGATCTCAGCGATACCGCCCTGATCCTGCTGACTTCTCTTCTTCATTGCCTTCTTTACGATATTTACACCAGAAACAACAACACGTTCTTTCTTGAGGTCTACGCGAACAACTTCTCCGCGCTTTCCCTTATCTTTTCCGGCAATTACTTCTACTGTATCGTTCTTGCGGATTTTTGATTTTGTCAACATATTCATTTCTCCTTAAAGAACTTCCGGAGCAAGTGAAATGATCTTCATAAAGTCCATATCACGGAGCTCACGAGCTACAGGTCCGAAAATACGCTTTCCCTTAGGGTTCTTGCTGTCGTCTACAATAACGCAAGCGTTATCATCAAAACGAATGTAAGTTCCATCTGGGCGACGGTATTCTTTTGCCTGACGTACAATTACTGCTTTTTCAATTGTACCCTTTTTGATAGTAGATGTAGGAATTGCATCCTTAATAGCTACTACTACGATATCGCCGATACCTGCGTATCTGCGATGTGAACCGCCGATAACCTTAATACACTGAGCAATTTTAGCTCCAGAGTTATCAGCAACTGTCATACATGACTGCATCTGAATCATAATCTTAACTCCTTCGCTTATTTAGCACGCTCAACGATTTCGGCTACGCGCCAGCACTTGTTCTTGCTGAGCGGACGACATTCAACGATACGTACTGTATCACCTACATGTGCATCATTTGTTTCATCATGTGCCATGTACTTCTTAGATCTTGTTACATATTTCTTGTAAAGACGATCCATTTTCTTTGTTGCAACAGTTACAACAACAGTCTTGTCCATCTTATCTGATGTTACAAGTCCTACAAATGAACGTTTTGCAGTCTTTACAGTCTGAACAGTCTTCTCTTCCACGGTTCAGCTCCTACTTATTCTCGCCGGCGAGTTCTTTCGCACGGATAAACGTATTAAGGCGTGCGATTTCGCGGCGCATAGTACGTTTCTGCATTGGGTTATCTACATGGGAAATTACCATCTTAAAACGGAGATCCATGTATTCCTTTTTAAGCTCGTCACGTTTAGCTACGAGTTCTTTATAAGACAGTTCTTTATCATTCTTCTTCTTTGAATCAGCCATCTTATTCCTCCTAGTCGCGTGTTGGCTTTACAGCAATCTTTGTAATAACTGGAAGCTTATCTGCAGCAAGCTCGAGAGCTCTGTGTGCAAGATTAATATCTACGCCTCCAACTTCAAACAAAATCATACCCGGTTTGATAACAGCTGCCCAGTGATCTGGAGCACCCTTACCCTTACCCATACGAACTTCAGCTGGTTTCTTTGTAATAGGCTTGTCTGGGAAAATACGAATCCAAACGTTACCTTTACGATCCAACTTACGGTTGATGGCAACACGGGCTGCCTCGATTACTCTGGCATCAAGCCAGGTTGGTTCCATTGCAACAAGTGCAATCTCGCCAAAATCAATATTGTTGTCGCGTGTCGCATTTCCTTTTTCACGACCGCGCTGTACCTTACGGTGAATTACTCTTTTTGGACTAAGTGGCATAACTAACTCCTTGCCTTTTTAGCAGGTTCAGAACCCTCAGTCTTTTCAGCTGCCTGACGAGCTGGACGTCTTGGTTTCTTAACGAGCTGACCAGCATCTTCATTGTGGTCGATACCATAGTTCATACCGTTGTAAACCCATACTTTAATACCGATTTTACCGTATGTAGTAAGAGCTTCGTATGTTCCATAGTCGATATCAGCACGAAGAGTATGAAGAGGTACACGTCCTTCCTTGTGCTCTTCGGTACGAGACATATCTGCTCCACCGAGACGACCACTAAGACGAACCTTTACACCCTGTGCACCAGCACGCATAGCATTGCTTACAGCCTGTTTCATAGCCTTGCGGAATGAACCACGACCTACAAGCTGACGACCAATATTCTGAGCAATCAAGTTTGCGTTCAAGTCAGCGCGCTTGATTTCCTTAATCTTGATCTGAACTTTCTTTGTAAGCTGCTTCTGAATATCTGCACTAATCTTTTCGATTGATGCACCTTTAACACCAATAATTACACCTGGGCGAGCTGTGTGAATTACGATTGTAACGCGCTGTGGATGGCGAACAATCTCAATCTCAGCTATATCAGCATTCTTACATTCTGGAAGATCAGCAACCATCTTACGAATCTTGATGTCTTCAAGAACTAAATCTGCATATTCACGTGGATCTGCATACCAGCGTGACTGCCATGTCTTGTTTACGCCAAGGCGCAAACCAATAGGATTAACTTTCTGTCCCACTTTATTCCCCCGCCTTCTCGTCAACGATGACGGTAATATGACACATACGCTTCAAAAGCTGATCTGCACGACCACGTGCGCGGAACCATACTCTCTTGAGTCTTGGACCTTCATCAACTCTGATTTCTTTTACGTAAAGCATATCTTCATCCAACTTGCTGTTCTGGTTAAGTGCATTTGCTGCAGCAGACTTCAAAGTAGCACTAATCAAAGTTGCACCTTTCTGTGGCATGTTTGCCAAGATAGCCATAGCTTCAGTATAGGATTTCTGATTAATTACATGAGCAACTGGGCGAACCTTTGTTGGTGATGCAATCAGGAACTTAGAAGTGGCTACATAACCTTTTTTCTCAGCCATAATATCCACCTATTTATTAGCCTTTAGAGGCAGTTTTGTCTGAACCACCATGGCCCTTGAATGTACGAGTTGGTGCAAATTCACCAAGCTTGTGACCAACAAGGTTTTCTGTAATATATACAGGAATCCATGATTTACCATTGTACACAGAAATAGTATTTCCAACCATTTCTGGGATTATTGTTGAGCAGCGAGAATATGTTTTAATCATTTTTCTGTCTGCTTCTTTATTCATTGCCTGAACCTTCTTGTAAAGAGACTTCTCTACAAATGGTCCTTTCTTAACAGATCTTGACACGATTATCTCCTCTGCGACTACTTCTTACGACGACTAACAATAAACTTGCTAGAAGTCTTTCTCTTGTTACGAGTCTGGTAACCTTTACAAGGCTGTCCCCAAGGAGTAACTGGGTTACGTCCCTTACCAGCACCTTCACCACCACCAAGTGGATGATCAACCGGGTTCATAGCCATACCGCGTACTGTAGGGCGGATACCCATCCAGCGCTTATGACCGGCTTTACCAAGTTTAACGTTCATGTGCTCTTCGTTTCCTACAACACCGATTGTAGCGTAGCACTTTCCGTTAATCTTTCTCATTTCACTTGAAGGCAAGCGAACGATAACGTAGTCACCTTCGCGACCTGCAATCATTGCACTAGCACCAGCAGAACGAACAAGCTGTCCACCCTGACCAAGTGTCAATTCAATGTTATGAATAGTGAAACCAACTGGAATTGCATTCAGAGGAAGTGCATTTCCAACTGTTGGAGCTGCATTTTCGCCAGAAATAATCTTCTGACCAACCTGCAATCCCTTTGGAGCGATGATATAACGTTTATCACCGTCTGCATAATAAATCAAAGCGATGTTAGCACTTCTGTTTGGATCGTATTCGATTGTCTTTACGGTTCCAGGAATTCCGTGCTTATCACGTTTGAAATCTATATCACGATAGCGTCTCTTGTGACCGCCGCCCTGATGACGTACAGAAATACGACCACCAGCTCCGCGTCCTGCATGAGACTTACGACCTGACACCAAAGTTTTCTCGGGTCTATCAGTTGTCAGTTCGTCACGACGCAAGTCAACACGTCCACGTGTACCTGCTGTCATTGGCTTAAATACTTTAAGAGCCATTTTATATCCCCTTAATTCCTACCAGATTATACACCTTCGAAAGCTGCAATTGTTTCGCCTTCAGCGATACGAACGATAGCTTTCTTGTAAGATGCTGTACGACCTGGTTTTCCACGAAGTCGTTTCATTTTTCCAAGCACATTCATTGTTGTGCAGTCAACTACCTTTACCTTAAACAAGCGTGTAACAGCTTCTTTAATCTGTGTCTTTGTAGCATCAGGGCGAACGATGAATACATATTTGTTCTGTTCGCGCAACATGCTTGCCTTTTCAGAAACAACAGGCCTAATAAGAATATCTTCGTAATTCATTATTTAGCCTCCTTATCTTCAGCATAAAAGTCAGACAGATTTTTTACAGCTGATTCAAGGATGATTACCTTGCGTCCGTAGAACAATGTGTGTGCTTCGAGACGGTTGTAAGCAAGGAATGAGAGGTTAGGAATATTGCGTCCAGCCTGCTTAATCTTTGCATCATCATCTTTAAGAATCAATACAGTTCTTTCATCCTTAGCGAAGTTATTAAGAATAGCTGCCAAGTCCTTTGTTTTACCGCTTTCTACAGTAAAATCTTCGATAACTGTAAGTCTGTCACCCTGAGCATGTGCACTCAAGATTGACTTCATAGCAAGTCTCTTTTCTTTCTTTGGAATTGAATAGCTGAAATCTCTTGGTTTTGGTCCAAAAATTGTACCACCACCTACTGTAATTGGAGACTTCTTATCACCACGACGTGCGTTACCAGTTCCCTTCTGCTTATAAGGCTTATTGTTAGAACCATGAACTTCTGCACGAGTTTTTGTACATGCAGTACCAACACGTCTGTTAGCCAATTCATTTGTAATAGCGTAATAGATTACGTCGTCATTAACTGGAAGACCGAATACTTTATCATCAAGTGTGATTGTACGCAGCTCTTTACCAGAAGTTGAATATACTTTCTTTTCCATATTCTATCTCCTATTTCTTTACTGCGGACTTCACGATGAGTGTACAGTCCTTATTTCCAGGAACAGCACCGCGAACCATAATTACTTTGAGCTCTGGATCAACTTTTACAATCTTCAGATTCTGCACAGTAACTCTTTTGAATCCCATGTGTCCAGGAAGCTTAATATTCTTGAATGAGTGACCTGGAGTTGTACATTCTCCTGTACCACCCGGCTCACGATGGAACTTAGAACCGTGTGTAGCACGTCCACCATGGAAGCCCCATCTCTTCATAACACCCTGGAAACCCTTACCTTTTGATGTAGCTGTTACATCGAGGAAACGACTACCTTCAAAGAGCTCAAGACCAACAACATCTCCAATGTTTACTTCTTTTTCGAAGTTGCGGAACTCTTTCAAGTGGCGCTTTGGAGTAATGTTCTCTGGGAATTGTCCGGCATATGCCTTGCTTGCTCTTGAAGCTTTCATATCATCAAGACCAAGAACAACTGCATCATAACCGCAATTTTCCTTTGTTTTCTTGGCAACAACAACATTTGGCTCGACCTGGATTACGGTTACTGGTGTCAGATTTCCGCTTTCGTCGAATATCTGTGTCATGCCAACTTTCTTTGCAATCAGACCTTTCATTCTGATATCTCCTATTTGGGATTTTGCTACTAACTATTCACAAAACTCCCTAATTATTCTCAGGCCGTCATCCCAAATCCAGAGGGACCGTACCTATTAAACTAA
>Ga0247608_10008317_pt1 | contig 10491 bp, 13 predicted proteins | sample 176DNAGHGlowgp2_FD_193490 | JGI IMG/M metagenome (GOLD analysis project Ga0247608, IMG submission 193490) | Sheep rumen microbial communities from Palmerston North, Manawatu-Wanganui, New Zealand - 1766 DNA GHGlow gp2 | ecosystem: Host-associated > Mammals > Digestive system > Stomach > Rumen ... | reverse complement strand
TTATAAAGTCTGAATGAATTTACTGTAGCGATAAGCTGTTCTTCATCCTTATCTCTGTGATATAGTCTGATATTACGCTCAGCAGTATTATAGATTTTTGCAATTTCATTAGGGTTGAACTGAACGATTTCGTCAGAATCAAGAGGTTCCATAGCAATAGATCTACCTGTAGTATAGAGTACATGGTCTGCCGAATACTTAACTGCAGGAGCTGTCTTATCGAGAGCTCTTGTTGAAGAAATCTTATTACCTCTCTTGAAAGCTGAGATATCAATGAGATCATCATTTGCAATCAGATTGATGTTCTGTTTGATAGAATTCTTGTAGTCTTCATAGATAGCTTCAGCATCGATTTCATCTTCTTCCGATTCCTTAGCTTCGTCATCATCGACATCTAAGTCTGAAAGATCGCTGTCATCTGAATCGAAATCTATATCTTCATCGGCTTCATCATTTTCGGTTTCTACTTCTTCTTTATCTTCTTCTTCGACTTCCTTACTAACGGATTCTTCTTTTTTCTGTTCCGGAGCAGGAGCCTTATCTTCTGTATCAGTTTCTTCATCATCTGTAGTATACTCTTTGGTTGTGGCTTCAGATACTGTATCCAGAGTTATATTGTCTTCTGTATCGTTCTCCGCAGCCTTTTCTTTGATATCGAGCATTTCTTCATGAAATTCATTTACATATCTTGCAATACCAGCGTCAATAGAATCGTATGCTTCCTTTTCCATTGCGTTTCTTGCAGGTGTATCTGGTGTTTCCTGTGCCTGATTAAACTGTGTTACATCAACAGGTTTAACGTCTGCTGGATTGATTGTTCCTCCCATTGGGATATTGCCAGCAAGCTGATCGAGTGAAATGTTTTCTGCCATAGTTGAACTCCTCCTTGATATTATAAAAGAGAAACCAGATTTCTGGTTTCCTCGTTTACAGTTATAACAGTCTGTATCTGTTCAGATAATATAGAAATTAGGATGCAGTTCTGATTATCCTTGAATCCAAATTCTATAGTTACCTGTGGATCTATTATATGAGGCAAATAATATGATATCTGAGTTTTAATTGCAGATGGAAGATTTGCCTTAATAGAATCTATATCTTTGTATCTATATTTAGAAACTAAGCCAACACCCATTTCTGGATGAGTTTCATATAGACCTGGTTCCATGAGAATAAGTCTCATGAGCATTAATTTATCAGCGTTTTCTCCTGTAACACGCTTAGGAGATTTCTTCTTATCTATACTCATTAAGTATTCTGTCATAATGAACCCTCCTTATTAATAGAAAGTTGAAGTTTCGAGTGGTTCGTAAACTTTTACATCCGGAACATTTGAGTAATTGTATAATATACTAAATTATATAATTATAGTAAAGGAGGTAATATTATGAGTAATATGCCAAGAGGCACATTTATGCAAGTAATGGAAAAATATACCAAATCTTTAAAAGCATTCATAAGCGCCCAAGGATTTGGACACTACTCCAAGCCTAATGGTGGTATTCCTAAAACTGATTTAGACCAATCAGTTCAAACTTCATTAGGAAAAGCAGATTCAGCTTTACAGGGCTTTACTGAAACAGATCCTACTGTTCCAGCTTGGGCGAAAGCTTCATCGAAGCCTTCTTACACTGCATCTGAAGTTGGACTTGGAAATGTAGGTAACTTTAAGGCTGTGTCCACGGTAGCCTCACAAGGACTATCCGACACAGAAAAAGCTAATGCAAGAACCAACATCGGGGGGGGGACTTATTCAAAACCATCTGGTGGTATACCGAAGACCGATTTAGCAAGTGCGGTTCAAACTTCATTAGGAAAAGCAGATTCAGCTTTACAGTCTGAAACCGATCCTACTGTTCCAGCTTGGGCAAAAGCCGCATCAAAACCATCGTACACTGCTTCTGAAGTAGGTCTCGGAAATGTAGGTAACTTCAAAGCAGTATCCACAGTAGCTTCTCAAGGATTATCCGATACAGAAAAATCAAATGCAAGAGCGAACATTGGGGCTGGCACTGGTAATGGCACATATTCTAAACCATCTGGTGGTATTCCAAAGACCGATTTAGCAAGTGCGGTTCAGACGTCTTTAGGATTAGCCGATGGCGCGTTACAGCATACTACTGTTAGTGGTTCTCCAGACCTCGATACGTACTTAACAACCGGTGTATATCATATAGCGACATCAACGGCAACACATGCACCGACAACAAACCATGCTACATTATTTGTAGATGCGACAGTTGGCACACCGTATCAGATATTTAAACCAGACAATGTTGATTCACCTTGGTATACAAGACATCGTTCTGGATCAGCATGGACATCCTGGGTTGCTATGAAGTTTACAGACACAACATACTCAGCCGCCACAACCTCTGCAGCAGGTCTTATGAGTGCTGCTGACAAAACCAAACTCAACGGCATTGCTACAGGTGCGAATAATTACACACACCCAACCACAGCTGGCAACAAACATATCCCATCTGGTGGTTCATCTGGGCAGATACTCGTATACGGAGGAAGCTCTGGTACAGCTTCGTGGGGTAATGATATTTCGACCGCTTCTATACCAGTAGATACGTTTGCCACTTTCAATGGTGCCGTTGTGGGTATTGAACGGCCCTATGATTGGTGCATAAACAAGCATGGTAAACATATAACTGGTTTCGCTAACTGTCGCCTTCACAACCCAGTTACCGTAGATGATCTCGTGTTTACTATAAACCCTGGGTATCGTCCTTCAACTTTGGTCGGTGTTTTATTTATTTTGACTAATCCATATGAGGCTACAGACTTAGAATGCGGTGCCGCAGTTGGTTCTATAAATACTTCCGGATCAGTCAAATTCGCAGATTTTAATGACTATGTAACAAAAAGTTTTATAATACTATTCGACTATTTCACAGCATGATCCGGAATTAAATTCTGGCTTCTTTAAGAAAATGTCCTCTAGTAGTCATAAAAATCACCCCAAATCCAAAGAGAAATGAGAAAACACTGTTTATTTGAAAGTGAATAACGGTAAAGGAAAATCAAAATGATTAATCCGTACCAAAAATTCAATTTCATGGAGGTGAAATAATGAAAATAGGCGATCTTGTAGACGTGTTCTTTGAAGATGGCGATATGATCGGAAGATTAATTTCGGATGAAGGTGATACAGTTACAGTATCAATTGATAATAATGTAATCTACGATGTTCCAAAGCAGTATTGCAGACCATGGGTTTAAGCAGCTAAACACCGATTAAATATACTTTAAGGATGATAAACGATGATTGGTGTATGCTTAGATGCGCTAAACGGTGTATCAATCTTAACATGAATGAATATGGTGAAGAACTGTGGAATTCTCAAGGAGCATATTAAATATCGATGATGACTTTACAATTCATTTATTAAAGGAGGTAATACTATGAGTAATATGCCAAGAGGCACATTTATGCAAGTAATGGGAAAATATACCAAATCTATAAAAACGTTTATAAGTGCCCAGGGATTCGGGCACTACTCTAAGCCTAGTGGAGGCATTCCTAAAGCTGATTTAGAACAATCAGTTCAAACATCATTGGGATTAGCGAATACAGCTTTACAGTCTGAAACAGATCCTACTGTTCCAGCTTGGGCGAAAGCTTCATCGAAGCCTTCTTACACTGCATCTGAAGTTGGACTTGGAAATGTAGGTAATTTTAAGGCTGTGTCAACGGTAGCCTCACAAGGACTATCCGACACAGAAAAAGCTAATGCAAGAGCAAATATTGGTGCAGGAACTGGTAATGGCACGTATTCTAAACCGTCTGGTGGTATACCGAAGACCGATTTAGCAAGTGCGGTTCAAACTTCATTAGGAAAAGCAGATTCAGCTTTACAGTCTGAAACCGATCCTACCGTTCCGGCTTGAGCGAAACAGCCGAATCCCCCGTCTTATACTTCTGATCAAATATCTACAAATAATCAAAAGAATAAATTTGCAACACAGTTACAGCTGGATCAGATCAGTACCAACCAATCAAATATTTTGTATGCCTTAGGCAAGACAGGTCGAAATCAGTTTAATATTGATATGACTACTTTAAAGTATTGGAACACTGGTGGTACATGGAATGAAAATGTTTATACACAAAATGGTCTCACCTTTACATTTAACAACGACGGAACAATTGATGTTTCTGGCACAGCAACAGGAAGAACTAACATAGTTTTAGACGTTTATTATCCTTTAAATACAGAAGATGGCTATCGTTTCAATGATCTTGATGGTTTCGTACTTTCCGGCTGTCCTACTGGTGGAGCATGGAATAGGTATTCCTTGTCATTACAGATGACAGATTCACCGTGGACAAGTGCTGCACAAGATACAGGAAGTGGAGCAATTATCGATAAATCTGTTTTACCATCTAATGTGACAACTGTAGCGTTTTATTTGTCAATATATGCATCTTATCCCACATCATCATTAACTTTCAAGCCGATGTTCTGTACACAAGAGGATTGGAGTGTAACACACGATTATACACCATACCGAGGTGCACCAAATTCCGATTTGACAGGGTTAGAAGCGGAGGACAGGGCGGCTCTTGCTGAGGTTGTGGATAGTGGGGCGAAAAATCTACTTCGGGGATACAGTAATAGTAGCGCAGCTGGAACAGCGACAGTTCAACCGGACAGCTATATAGTAAAACTTACCGGTTCGGCTCAGCCAGGATCGATAACTTTTACAGAACCATGCACTGTCATAAATAGCGGAGTGTACAAATTAAAATTAGATTTAACGGGTACTTTTTCCAGTATAGGTCTTTGGGACTCTGATGGAGATGTGTCGGTTTTGGATACAACTTCTTCGGGCACATACGATGTTAATCTAATTTCTGGTCACCATTATTATTTGTTTCATTATACCAGCTCCAGCAAGACTTTGAATGCTACAATTAAGTTTATGCTATGCACTCCAGCCAAATATCAACTATCTTCTGTTACTGTTCCGTATCAATATCAAACAAAAAATAGCTTTTGTGAATATAAACGCATAACTTCGAGTACATCATTAAATTCAAGTGGCATATCATACACTGCTGAATCTAACGGTGTCTATCGGTTTACAGCGTTAGCAGCAAATTCAAATTCAGTTCCACAAGAATTAGCGATATATCATAGACAGTCAAGTTCCGGTTCAGCGTATTTGTTAACGAGAGCGATTCAGCCGTCCGATGGCAATGATTCTTTAGTCATTTCTGGAATAGTGTTATGCCAGACTGGAGGAGTGATATCATTGAGTTCACGATACTCGGCCAGTGCTAATAACACGCATGGTTTACTTGTGGAAAAAGTATTTGATATGAGTTATGTATATGAATAGGAGGTGAATCATAATGTACTATTTAGCAATCGTTCAGAACGACACAACAAATGCTCTTTATAGCTATAACTCATATGAGGATGCACTTGCTGCATATCATACAGAATTAGCTTACAGAGCAGAAGGAAGAACAAGCACAAAGTGTGCTATTCTTGACCATGATCTTAATATGCTTAGACAGGAAACATACATTGCACCTGCTACAGCAGAACCGGAAGGTGAATAAGTGTTTACAAGATTTTACTGTATAACTTTGTAAACACAGATACAGACCAAATTCAAGTTTTATAAAGAAAGGAAGAGGTGATAATGGATACAGCTGTAGAATCAGAAACTGAGTCTTTACCTCTTAGCGAATATATCAACCGAATGAAAAACTTAGGATTTGAGGACGATCAGATTAAGGATATGATAGAATCACTAATCGAGCGCGGAATTATCGCTATCGAACCGACTAAACCAATAGTGGGATTTATTAGATACGAATTCTAAAAATAATCCGAACCAAATTCGAGTTTGATTCATAGCGAAAGGTAAATAACAATGGAGAAATTTGAAGGCATTATTTCGTGTTTTACATTTGTGGGACTTACTTTTTATATCGGTATAGGTTTAATTGTTCTTGTCGACTACATTACATCCTATATAAAAAAGAAAAAATATGAAAAGACAGAAGAATATAAACGCACGCATGAATACTTGAAACGCTTCATGAAGTAGAGATGAAAACATGAAAGATGTTAGAGGACTTCCACGATATTTTTTTCTGAACGAATAGAACAGGACAAAGAATTATAAATTTTACAATAATATGAAAGAGGAGTAATATGAATACACGTCAAAGAAAAAAGCATCATATGCTGAAAAACATCGCTAGAAACGCACTCCATTTAAGATCCGGAGACATACTCTGTGTAAGATTCGATCCGATGTCTACATCTAGAGATACTCTTAGAAACTTAGTGAGATTTGGTCGTTTAGCAAAAAGAAACAACATCCAGTGTATATTTCTTAATAAAAACTTGGATGTATCTAAAGCGAATGACGACGAAATAGCTGAGCTTAAAGACTTCATTAATAAGTATGAAGAAGAGAATAAAAAGAATGTCGTTTATTTTGAACTCAATAACTGGTTCGGAGGAAGAGATTATCCTGATGTAGAACCTTTCTCCACTTGGATTTCTACGAGAAAGTTTTCTGATCCTGATTGGTGCAAAGAGAATAAGCTCGCAGTTAAATTTGGAAATATAGATATGTCTGAACACTATTGTATTTCCGCTTCTAGAGAATGGGTTGAAAAGAATTGTCCTGATTTACTCAGTAATAAGACTTTTGAATATACTATAATAACTCATTCAGCTAATGGAACTGAGAGTAATAATCACACTAATTCTTTTGCTAACTTTCTTCGTTATCCTAATGAAGATGGAGACGTGTATGGCAAATATGGATGGAAATTTAATCCTTATACAAAAGAAAACTTTGGAGTTGAAGTATTCTGCGAAGACCCATATTCATTTGATGACGAAGACGATGATGAAGACGAAGAAGAATAATCTTTATATTTCTTATTGCAAAATGTTTCACGGGGTAGTGTTACCCCGTGAAATTGTTTTTAATTATATATTATTCATAGGTAGTGCGGATACCAAAAGGTTATAAAGAACTCATCCGTAACTCTGGGAGGTTAATCATGAAAATTTCAGAAAAACATTCGGAATTCGGAAAAGTTGTTTCCTTAGTAAAACCAAAGGAGATTTCCAGATGTTGTCATGATGTTTCAGTAACTTTTAACGTTATAAACACGCGAAAAGTACATCCGTCATCACATATTTATAACTCTATGGGTATTGTGAATAGTGAAATATTTGATATCTGTCATGATATTGTAGAAACCGTTATCACAATCTGCAGTTGGTCTAATCATGCGATGGATGAATCGTTCGAGATGATCGAACGGTACATATTTACAACTCTAGCACAATCTAACGAATTACGAGGACGACACGTTAATTGGGATACAACCGCTGTATTCTTCGTGATTGATAAAGAGTCAAACTTCAACTGGAAGCACATGGGTGTAGCGGCTTCATGCGGTTACATGACAGCAAACCAGTTTCTCGACTTTAGCGGCAACTTCGCTATGGTCAAAACATCGTTCAATAACTTCAAGAAAATGAACGAAAAGTACGTTATTCGTGAACAGGGGGAGAACAAGGCATGAACTCGAAGATGAACGTTCCGAATAACGAGAATTCCGAAAAATGTTCTGCTTGTGGTGGAAAATGCTGTAAGAATAATCCAGGTGCTTATCTTCCTGAAGATTTTACAGCAGACCAGCTCACAAAAGGTGGAATGCTCAATCTTATCAAAAACGGTAGAATATCCATAGATGGTTATGAGGATGAAGAATTCTGTTTACATCCTTTCTTAAGGCCAAGAGGATCTTTAGATGTTTGCTACGGTGGTCTCTGTGGAGGCACCTGCTTGAATCTAACTGATATAGGTTGCAGATTAGACTTCGAGGATCGTCCGTACGAGTGCAGACGTCTTGATCCAAAAGACTGCTTAAATGGAGGATATCTCCTCCATGAGCCATATACTAAAAGGGACATAGCTGATAAGTGGATAGAATACTATGACATTATATTTGAGATAATAGATGAACTCAAATTAAATGTCGGATGTGGACGATATCTTGGTTATGGGAAAGAACCAAAAGTTTTAGCCGAAGTTAAATCATGGCTAGATAGTTATCCAGAATTAGATGTTCATGGAGTTCGTTATATGAGGAATTTTAGCCAACCAGAAATACATTCCGAAGGGCTAACTCCCTTCTTGCCGTGTGAATGGTTACAACCTTAAAGGAAGAATGGACGTCAATTAATCGACTTAAAGGCAAAGTCTTAAATTTGAACGGGCTCTCTATGGGCCCGTTCTTTTTTATCTGCTCCGAAACATTTATATAAATTTGAAAGGAGGTCTATTATGGGAAAGAAGTATAAATGCATATACTGTAACAAGAAGTATGAACGATCCGCTCTTGTTACTCATATAAATCGTATGCATGAAGACATGATTCCTCAAGACTATACTACGGAACGTCTTGTTTTTGATATATGTAATAATAAAGATGTCGGTAATGGACATGGCTCTTGTAATATATGCAAGTCCCCGACAGAATGGGATCCTAAGTCCGGAAGATATAAAGTGTATTGCTCCGATGAATGTAAGAAAAAGATGCGAGAGAATGCACAAAAGAATATGATTAAAGTATATGGTAAAGAAACTCTATTAGATGATGTAGAGTGGCAAGAGAAACATATGCTTGCTAATCGTAAAATATCCGGTAAATATAAATTTAAAGATGGTGGATATGTATCTTATACTGGTTCATATGAACACAAACTATTGGAGTTCATGGATCAAGTTATGGATATACCATCTGAAGACATTATTGCCCCTGGTCCTACTATAGAGTATAATTATAATGGTAAGAAGAAGAACTATATAACAGACTTCTACTACTTACCATATAATCTTATTATAGAAGTAAAAGACGGTGGAGATAATCCTAATAAGACTAATATGCCTGAAACAAGAGCAAAGACCGTTGCTAAAGAAGATGCTATTGTTAAGTTAGGAAAGTATAATTATCTAAGATTAACAAACAATAACTTCATCCAATTGATTGATATCTTTATCGACTTAAAAGAACAATCAAGAAGTGATGAACCAGATAAGAAGGTGACGCATATTAACGAACACGCTGGATTTGGATGTGCTTTACCTAGAACAGATGTAACTCCTCATGTATATTTGGTTGATTATAAACTCGGAGAAAAACGTAGTGTTGGTGTAACCAATAACGTTATTGGAGATTACTTAATGTGTGTGGATAATAAAGCACTTGCCAAAAAGAAAATGGAAGATGTAAAAGATGCTTCGTGCAATATATTCCAATACAATGGAGATGACTCCGTAGATTTATTGAAGAAGCTTTTTGAAGACTATAAGTCTAAGAAGACTGTATCGGATGACTATATCTTCGAACTGTTTACTGGTCATAAGAAACTCTGCGATGAACAATTAGAGTGTTATGACTTCTTAACCCCAGTAGATATTGAAGCAAAAATCGAATGCTTTAGATCAGCTATGGCTACATTTGAAGCAGAATATAAGTACGCTTGTAACGGCGGTAAACTAGATCCATTATTCGAAGTTTTGGATATACAAAAGCTACGATACGTCAACAATTTATTAAAAGATACTCCTATGGTTAAGGTCTTCCAAGATCTTAATGAGGAGTATTTTGCTGTAAATTTAATGACAGGAAAACGAACCGTGGGTGAAAAAGATATATGCAATATATCTGAAGCCATGATTAATAGTATTCTTGTATAAGGAGGAATAATAAATGAATATTTTTGGAAAGACAGTGATGGACACTTGTTCAATACTTAATGAATGCGGAGATATCGAAGATTCATATGTAGATTCTATCTTCAATCAAGAGCTCTTAAATGACTTTGTTGATACATTTGCTTGTCTTGATGAGATCGAAGAAGACTACTGTGTATATGCTCCTGAAGCTGCGGTAGTATTCGAGAATAATGGCACATATTATATCGAACTCGAACAGGTTGCTAAGGTTGCTGACTACAATGAAGTAACTCTTGAAGAAGCTATCGATATGATTGCTGAAGCTGACGGCCTTGATGTAGACAACATGGCTGTAGTTGTAGAATCAGATGATTTAATCAGTATGATTATCGCTGAGTCTAAGTGTGCTAAGGGCAGTAAGCTTGAAGAAGCTAAGTGTAAGGGCATGAAGAAGACTACTGATGCTGTAAAGAAACTCAAGGAAAAGGTTAAGGTAGTTAAGAAGCCTGCTAAGAACGGTTCTAAAGTAGGTAAGAAAGACAAGAAGAATAAGAAGAAAGATGAAGATGATGATATCTAATCTTTAATATACGGACATAAATATACACGAATTGGAGGACTCTTTATGAGTCCTCTAACTTGTTTGTTAAACTGGTATTCTTCTTTTATATATTATCATTATGTAATAGGAACCAAAAGGTATCCTATTCGACGCCTAAGCCGCACATAGAAAAGGTCTATGATGCGGTGCGA
>Ga0247608_10008310_pt1 | contig 10495 bp, 10 predicted proteins | sample 176DNAGHGlowgp2_FD_193490 | JGI IMG/M metagenome (GOLD analysis project Ga0247608, IMG submission 193490) | Sheep rumen microbial communities from Palmerston North, Manawatu-Wanganui, New Zealand - 1766 DNA GHGlow gp2 | ecosystem: Host-associated > Mammals > Digestive system > Stomach > Rumen ... | reverse complement strand
GTGTTGCAAGGATTGCCATTAATAATAGGTGTAATTTCATTGACAAGGATGGCAAGTTCTTGAGCGAACAATGGTTTGATAAATGTTTCCATTTTCATGAAGACTTTGCTCCTGTTCTGCTTAACGATAAGTGGAATTTCATTGACAAGGATGGTAATATGTTATCCAAACTGTGGTTTGATGGTTGTAGCAATTTTCATGAAGGTTTTGTGGTGGTTTGCATTGGTGATAAATATGGATTTATCAACAAGGACGGAAAACTACTAAAAAACCAATGGTTTGACCGTTGTTATGATTTCTGCAATGGTTTTGCGAAGGCTATACTTGATGATATAACATATACGATTGACAAGAACGGTAATCTCCATAGTATATAAAGTTAGTTAGCCCTATGGAAGTTGGCACAATAATTGAGAATGCAGTCAGAAATGGCTGCATTTTTTTCATTTTTATTGATATTTATTTCTATAAAACTTTTTTTTATTATGGAAAGCAAAAAGATTAAGGACAGTGATATTTTGAAGGCTATGGCTATGCACTTGGATGAGGATTCCGTTGTATTTGGTGCAAACGGCCATTATGCCGTAGGTGCTTACTATGACATTACGAAGGTGAGCAGTGTATTTGGTGACAAGGACTATAATAGTCAAGCCAATATTGATGCAGCTGATTCAACAGAGGCAGCAGAACTATATAGAAATGACAATAACGAGCTTATTGAGTATTTGCAAAAAGCTATTTGGCTAAAGGAGTTTTAAACAATGAGAAGAGTAGCAACATCAAACGAATTTTTCGATATATTGGATAAAATTGGTAACGGCAAGTTTGTTACCATAGGGTATGTTACTAGTGCCAATCTTGAACTACCAAGTGTCACTAGGAAGAATCCGTTAACTAATAGGAATAAGAAATATCTAGATTATAGTGTATTTGGAGGTGACCAAGAGATTGGTGCCTTGGTAAAAATCAGTAGTTATAATTTTCAATATCTGAATAGGGAGACTGTTGGGAGAAAATACGGAGAATACAAACAATCAGCAAACGTCATTAGGTCTAAATTTGGAATAGAACCAATTGCTAATAAGGAGAGCTATAAGCAAGGGACGAGTTGGAGTCCAAATGGTCCAGAATTATATAAGGGGAATAACACTGAATTACAATCACATTCGTACAACCCTCAAAATATATATAATGTTAAGCCAAAGAGTGTTATATATGCAGTAAACAATGAAGGAAGTATCATCAAGGAATTGACTCCAGAACAAATTAGACCTTATCTGAAGACAAAAAAACGAGAAATTGATGGTGTAGCTGCACTTAGAAAAATGGGTGTTGAAGAGGAACGAATACAAGACTATATCAATGAGATTAATAATCTAAAATTTAAATATATTAATTTTGAGTCAAATTCTATCCTTTGGATTGCTGCAACAATAAATGGTGAGAAGATTGTATACATAAACGACAAGTTATCAAGAGCGGTTGACGGAATTGATATTAAGCCAGAGGATTTTAGGGCAATTGCTATGGAGAGATATAAGATTGATTTAGCTAATCTACAAGAAATGGAAAATAGAAATATTGGCAAAACGCTTATTAGACTCACAGAAAGTGACTTACGGAACATCATTGAAGGTGCCGTAAAGAAATGCTTAAATGATGGTTCTAAGTTTAAGAACAACGATAACTACACGCACTTTGCGGTAGGCAAAAACAGCGGTAAAATCCTAAATGGATGGAATTACAGCGGCTATGACCCAAGTGAGCTTAGGCAGTTCAAGAAAGACTACTTTGACGTTGACATGGAAGATTATGGCTTTGCCCCTAATTCATATAGGATTGTGACAGGAAAATACCTCCTACGTCAAGGTATTGACCCAGATGACAATATGAATTGGTCAAATAATGATGAATAACGCAAGACGGTGGTAATGAAGAAAAACATTGTTATAATTCACTATAATACTCCTTCCCTTACTGAGTGTTTGGTAAGGAGTATTAATTTATTTGTCAAGGATGCGGAGATTTACATATTCGACAACAGCGACATAAAGCCATTTACCGCAAAGTTTGACAACGTTACGATTATAGACAACACAAAGGGAAAATACATAGATTTCAAAGAATGGTTGAAAAAATATCCTGATAGGAATAAATCACATGGAAAGGTAAATGGATGGGGCAGTGCCAAACATTGCTACAGTGTGGAGAAATGTATGGAAATCCTTAAGGAGAATTTCGTATTATTGGATTCTGACATATTACTTAAAAGGGATATTTCAAATTTATATAGGGATGATTTGATGTATATTGGGGAAGTGGTTACACAATCTAATTCGTCGATTAAGCGTGTATTGCCATTCATATGCTACATAAACGTAAAAATGTGCCTTGAAAAGGGAGTACATTATTTTGACGAGAATTACATGCACGGATTGTCATATACAAAATTAAATAAATATGCGGATAGATATGATACTGGTGCCGCCTTTTACCTACAAGCTTCAAAATACAAGCACGAGGAAATAAAATATGAAAACTATTCCGTACACTATGGGCATGGTTCATGGGATATGACAGGAAATAGGAAAAAAGTCAACCCTAATGAATGGTTAAAGAGAAATAAGAATTTATATACAATTGGTGTTGATAATATGAGAGAATCAAGTTATAAGGAAAAATTGAAAAAATTTTGTAATGATAGACGTTTGAATATCAATATAGATTCCCCAAAAACGATACAAGATAAAATTAATTGGCTTAAAGTCAATAATCTATCACAATTAAAGATTGATTGTGCAGACAAAGTAAAGCTTCACGAGTTCTGCAAGAAAGCAATAGATAAAGACATTTGTACCCCAATTATTAAGGTCTATAATAGCACAAATGAAATAAATTGGGATGAACTTCCCAATAAGTTTGTCATTAAATGCAATCACGGCAGTGGTATGAACATTATCGTGAATAAATCTAATTTTAACAAAGAAGAGGTAGAAAGAAAGTTAAACAGATGGATGAATACCGATTTTGCCTTTCAAAACGGATATGAAATGCAATATCACTATATTGATAGAAAAATTTTCGCAGAGACTTTCTTGGAAGACCCAACTCAGAAAAAGTCATTGTTTGACTATAAGTTTTGGTGCTTTAACGGAGTTCCACAATTTTTCACCATTAATGACGGTAACGGACACGGTTCATGGATGGAATTCTATGATATGGATTGCAAACACATGAATTGCAAAAGAACCGATTTCATTGGAACACCTAATGCGAAAGTCAATATCCCTTCTAAATTTAACGAAATGGCTGAATATGCCAAGAAACTGTCTGAGCCATTTGAGTTTGTAAGGGTAGACTTTTACGAAGTGAATGGAGAGGTTTACCTAGGAGAAATGACTTTTACACCAGGAAGTGGATTCTTCAGATATACAGATAAATCATATGATTTGAAATTTGGAGAAATGCTAAAGCTAAACACCACAAAAAACAAAAATAAAAAAGTAGTATATACTTGCATCACTGGTGGTTATGACAGAATAATAGAGCCTAAGTTCATAACAGATGGCTTCGATTATGTCTGCTTCACCGATAACATGGATTTAGAGAGCGATGTTTGGGAAATAAGACCGTTGCCGAAGGAAACGGAGAGCCTATCGCAAGTGAAGAAACAAAGATATGTCAAGATAAATGCGCATAAGGTTCTCAGTGAATACGACTTGTCAATTTGGGTTGACGGAAATATCGAGCTGAAGGACGATTTGAATGAATTCATAAAGGATACATTGGTAGATGACTGCTCAATATATGTTCCTAAACATCCAGTTAGAAAATGTATATATGCCGAGGCAAAAGTGGTTATTTCAATGAAAAAGGACACGAAGGAAAACGTCAATAAGCAAATCGAGAGGTATTCAAGTGAGGGATTTCCGAAAGATTATGGATTGTTGCAGAGCAATATCATGCTTAGGAGACATAATAACGAGGATTGCATAAGGCTAATGGAGGCTTGGTTTAATGAGTTGAAGGATGGCTCGCACAGAGACCAATTGTCATTTAACTATGTTGCTTGGAAAAACCAAGACATTAACTTCATGTATATGGACAAGGGTATATGTTACTCAAAATGGTTTAATTGGAGGGGTTGTCATACTAAAATGACACAGAAGAAGAGTGCGCCAGTTGTCACGAATACATCACCAAATGGAAATACCTTGAAGCGCCAAAGACAAGCTTTTAACACAATGATGAGTAATAGGCTAAACACTAGGAGGCTATCAACACATAATATATTGATTTACAACTAAATGAATGTTATGAAGGTAAAGGATTTAATGTTTTTGGAGAGAATACTATTGGAGATTGAGAGTAAATTCAAGTTTGAATTAGACTTCAATGACGCATACAAGCTGCATAACTATCTCATTACCGTTGGGAAGGTTACTAGCTACATGTTCTTGATACAAGACGAGTTCAATGAGAAGTACAATGACATTGAGAAGCTTAAGGAATACCATTCTAAGGTTATTGAGAGTTCGGTTGACTTTGCAGATGAATCAAATGTGATAGAATTCATAGAGAGAGTTCAAGATATAATCAAGAATGACGAACTAAATACACTTATTCATAAAATAAGGTATTGGTGAGGAAAAAAGTTAAAAATGGTTAAAATTGGATTAGTTATTTTGCTAGTCCAATTTTTTTTCGTACATTTGCAAAAAAGATAAAGTAGTATGATTAGTAAAACAGAAACTCTTAAGCTTATTAAGAAAAAGACAGAGGAACGTGCACACAACAAGATAAAGTTGAGGAAGCACGTCACGACAGATTTACTGTGCGGTATTTTCAAGCATGTTGAGACAAAGCGCATTAAGGAGATTTACAAGAGAGGTAACTCCATATACTGCGTAGATGACAACTACGAGGTGAGAAACATCAACGTGCTTGACGGAAAGGCTCTCCGTACCATCCTTTGGCAGCTGCTCTGCGAGAAGGAGAAGAAGGAGATTGCACTAGCACATCTTTATGACACAATGTCTTACTTAAAGGATTAAAAAACATGGCAAGCATTTCATCAATGGAAGATGTCTCAACCATCACGGTTGGGGGCAAGGTAATGACGGTAAAAGAGTACAAGAACTACGTCAAGTCCCTACTAGCTGAAAAGGGTGTAAAGACCAAGAGGAAGAAGAAGGAGACGAAGGAGATAAGCGACGTTGCATATGAGATTGAGAAGATGGTGAAGCCAATCACGACCTTGAAATCATTTGCAGCCTACTACGACAATGCATATCGGCAGTGGGGTACGATTGCAAATCTCATCCTAGACTTGAAGGAGATTAGGAGACCATTCGTATTCTACCGCGTAAAGGTTCGTGAGCTTGACGGATTGATTGAAGACGTTAAGAAGATGGCAAAGAGGAACGAGAAGGCAGCTTATCAATATGTCGAGAAGATTGCTTGGAAACTCGATGACATCAAGGCTGACATCGAAAACATCCGAAAGGGTATCCAAACAAGCGGAGTCATAGGTCAGTACAAAAACCATGAATGCATAAACGGCACAGGGCGTAGACTTGGACTCCAAACGCTAGTCAAGAAGTCGTTCATGGCAATATCACAGCTTGAGGATGCAACCAACGTCCTAAAGAAAATCGCAGAGGAAGGTACAGACCCATTCAAGTACGGAGACCATATGAGCCTAAAGGCAAGACATAGATGTTGGGCTTAAATGAAGAAAGCGAGACTATTAATTTGGTCTCGCTTTTTTGTCCCTATTCACTATCGTCTACGTATGTTTTCCTATGTTCCTCTCTGTTCCAATATCTAACAATGTAGTCTATCTCCCTTGTTCCGTTACCATCATTGGATTCACCTACTATCTCGCTTGTGAATTCTAGTTCACCATATCGTTTCTTATTCATCCATGAAAGCAAGCAAGCATAGCTGTCAACTGCATCATAGTTTTCCTTCTTCAATTCTCCATTCTTGTTATACAACCATTCAATCTCAGGAAAAATCTCACTAACCTTCTCTTGGATGACACATTTCTTGTCAATTGTCCAAGGATAGCTCCCAAATAACACTAGACTGCAATCCTTAATTTCCTTGTATATCTTTGAAAAACTATATTGTTTTTCATTCTTGCCATATTTCCTAATTGCCATTAGTTCAGGGAAACTGTATTTTCTAGCATCATAACTTGAGACGTATTTTGGTACGACCCCAAGCTCACTGTATATGCAATCTGAAATCATTCCGTTGAACCTAAGAAGCGTAACAACCGTCATTAGGTTATTACTTCTCAACAGAGGCTCCTCAATCACAACTTCGTTTATCCCAATATCCTTGTACTTCTGTATGAATTCTTGGAATATCTTTTTTTTGACATATAGCTTTTCATCATCACTAGTCTTCCTAGGTACTTTCGGACTGATGTGGGTCAATTCAATAATTTTCCCATAATCCGAACCATCATCCTCCAATAAGCAAAAACCAATTGTCTTTGTACTTACGTCTAAACCTAATAATATATTCTTATTAATATTCTCTTCTTTCATAAAAATTTATATATAATATATTAAATATATAAAATATTTTAATAAAAATATAAATAATATTATAATATTTTTTGTTTTTTTAACATTTTTTATATATCTTTGCAATAAAGGATAAATTATATGCCAAGATTATATGTAAATCAAACGCTTGAAAAGCAAGTACGTCAGTACTGCGAGGCTAATGAGATTGAGGATGTGAATGCATTTGCGAACAGGTGTCTATCCCAAGGATTGAACATCATAAAGTTCGGAACGTCTCCAATCGACAATAAAGAGCGTGAAAATAATGGAATAAAAGACTTCAAGAAGAATGGGACAAGAAGGAAAAAAGACTCTTCTAGAGAAGATGAGGGAAAACAAGATTATCAGGGCACTCCAAGCACAAGAGAAGAAGGAAAAGAAGGAGAAGAGAGAGGAAAAAAGGAAGAAAAGAAAGAAAGCGTGAGTGTAAGAAAGATACGAATTATTAAAAAGGCATAGTATGATTGACATAAGGGAGAAATCAAAAATTAATGTTCATTGGAATGTATCTCCATATGACTACAACAAGGATAAGGAGAAGTCGATTATTGCGAAGATGAGCAAGAAATACAGCTTGCCGAAGGATAGGATTAAGGTAGTTCCTGAATTCAAGATGGTTGACGAGAAGGGTGAGAGCATATCATTGAACAATGATATAATAGAGAATATACAAGACCCACAATTCCAATTGAAACTGTTCAAGTCATACCTAGATGCAAATAACATAAGCGGATATGACTTCGACTTAATAAAAAAGATAGATGCTGAGATAAATGAGAGAATTGACTACAAGGTTTATGATAAATATAGGAGATATTCTATCAAGTGGATACGATGGGATAATTTTCTCTCTTATGGAGCCGACAACTATTTCGACTTTACAAATATTAGAGGACTTACTTCGTTAAGCGGTGATAATCAATCAGGAAAGACAACCCTTTCAATTGATTTGATACACTTCCTATTGTTCGGAAAGACTGAGAAAGTTCCTACGCAAGACAAGATATTCAACAAGCACATAAAAGATGCAACTACAGTACTAGTCGAAGGGTGCATCAACATTGACGGCGTTGACTATATCATCAAGAGGACTCTATCAAGACCTAGTCTATCTAGGAGAACGGACAAGAGTAAGACAACGCAGAAGGTCGAGTACTACAAGATTGTAGGGGATTCAACGGAAGAGCTTGAGGAATATGAGGTTGATAACCAGCAAGAGGAGAACGGAGTACAAACCAACAAGGTGATAAAGGATGCCATCGGCATTGAAAGCGACTTCGACTTGATAATGTCGGTGACGGAGAGAACCCTAGATGACCTCGTTGAGAAGAAGGACGCGGATAGGGGTAGACTAATGTCTAGGTGGATTGGACTCTTGCCGATAGAGGAGAAGGACAAGCTTGCAAGGGAGAAGTTCAATACCCAAGTGAAACCCATGCTACTTTCCAACAGATACAACGAGGAAACACTAATGCAAGAGATTGAGGCATTCAAGGTGACAATCAAGGGGCTGGAGAGCGACAACAAGAAATACAAGAAGGAAAACGATACGCTAGACTCTGAGATTAAGAACCTTGAAAGTACAAAGTCCGCACTCCTATCTGCAAAGGCATCGATTGACGAGTCAATACTCAAGATAGACATCACTACGCTTAAGAACAAGATTTCACAGAGCATAGCAAGCGGAAAGGCAAAGAACGATGAAATAGAGGCAATAGACGCAGAACTTAAGAATATAGGTGACGTTGAGTTCTCAATAGAGGAATATGACTCAGTTCAAGCACAGCTTACGGAGGTTAGCAACAGTATTGCAGTAATAGGCGAAAGGTACAAGAACATCGAGCATAACATTACACACTTGAAGTCAAGCGAGATTTGCCCAACATGCCATAGGAAGCTAGACAATGTAGACAATTCCAAGAGGATAGGCGAACTTAAGAAGGAACTTGAAGAGCTTGTCAACGATGGGAAGGAGAAGAGAAGCTTGCAAGGGAAGCTGACTTCTATGATAACGGCATTGAAGGAGACTAGGGAGAAATACAACAAGAGGTCTAACCTTATCGTAAAGAAGTCTGCCCTAGAGGTAAATGTCGAGAAGCTTAGGAATGAATACAAGGAGCTTAAGTCACTTAAGGACGAATATGAGAAGAACAGCGAGGCTATAGACAAGAACAATAAGCTAGACATCGAGATAAGGAACAACGACGTGTTCATACAAAACAAGAGGAGCGTAAAGGAAAACAACCTATCACATATCGCCAACAACGAATCAGACATCAAGAAGTACATAAAGGATGTCGAGGATAGGAAAGATGTCATAAAGAGGCTAAATGAGGAGGAGAAGCTCATTAAGAACTGGAAAATCTACCTTGAGCTTGTCGGCAAGAACGGAATATCCAAGATGGTACTTAGGAAGACACTGCCGATAATCAACGGAAAGCTATCTCTGCTATTGAATGATGTATGCGACTTTGACGTTGAGGTTGCAATCAACGAGAGGAACGAGGTGACGTTTAACTTGATAAAGGACGGCGTGTATTCTAACTTGTCTAGCGGAAGCGGATTCGAGCTTACAGCAAGCGGAATAGCACTAAGGAGCGTTCTATCAGAAATGTCAACGATTCCAAAAGCATCGATTTGTACTCTAGACGAGGTCTTTGGTAGGGTTTCAAAAGATAATTATGACAATATGAAAAATTTATTAGAAAAGGTTAGTAGACAATATGATGCCTTACTTTTGATTAGTCATAACCAAGAGATATATGATTGGTGTGAGCATCATATTACGGTAGTGAAGGAAAACAACATAAGCAAGGTAAAAGTTGCATAGATGCCTTGAAGTACGAAGAAAATAATGCCATTCAGCATAAAATGTTCAATCAATTAATATGAACCAACATGTAAATGATTTCACTAGGACAACTCAGATGTATTACGATGAGTTGAAGAAATACAAGCCGTTGACAAAGGCAAAGGAGAAGCGTTTGCTCAGATTATCTAGGAACGGCAACATAGCTGCAAAGAACAAGCTATTAGAGGCAAACTTGAAGTTCGTCTTTGATATTGCAAAACATTACACTGGACGAGGACTTCCAATTTCAGACCTAATATCGGAGGGAAATATGGGTCTCTTGAAGGCTGTCGATAAGTTCGACGAGTCAAGGGACGTGAAATTCATTTCATATGCCGTATGGTGGATAAAGCAATCCATCACCGACGCGATAAGGAGGAACAAGCTTATTTCAACCGTTGAGATAGACCCAATGCAATCTAATGATGCAGTCATGGAGAAGAGCGTTGCGGACGAAGAGGATGAGAAGATTGGTGGGGCTAGGGACACTAGTTTCTCGAACGAAAGCGAGGAACGTAGGATTGAGCTTAACAGACTTCAAAGTGACACCATTGAGGAATTGCTCAAGGTGTTGAGCAAGAGGGAGAGGGAGATAATAGAGAGCTATTACGGACTTGGGATGAATGAGGAGCTTACCTTGCTTGAGATAGGCAAGAAATTCAACCTAAGCAGCGAAAGAGTAAGGCAAATCAAGTGCTCATCGTTGAAAAAACTGAGAACTAGAATTTTACTTCTAGACGATATTGACGATTTGCTATCCTAAGTGATATTTATTATTAAAAAAGTTATGGCAAAGAAAAAAGAAACGAAAAAGAATGAGAAGGCTGCACCAAAGAAGAGGGGCAGAAAGCCTATTAGAGAGATTGCCAATGAAATCGTGAAAGACAATACTGAGGTATTGGAAGCTGAAGACGAGGCAATTGAGGAACTTGAAGCCGCACTAGGCAATGGCAATGAAGATGCACCACAAGAGGAGGCACCCATGGAGGTGGTGAACGGTGACCCATCAGTACTCCAAGAGGCTGAAGAGGCAAAGGAGGAGACATTGCACGTTGAAGAGGCA
>Ga0247608_10008309_pt1 | contig 10495 bp, 6 predicted proteins | sample 176DNAGHGlowgp2_FD_193490 | JGI IMG/M metagenome (GOLD analysis project Ga0247608, IMG submission 193490) | Sheep rumen microbial communities from Palmerston North, Manawatu-Wanganui, New Zealand - 1766 DNA GHGlow gp2 | ecosystem: Host-associated > Mammals > Digestive system > Stomach > Rumen ... | reverse complement strand
GCCGGCATTCGCAGTCATCTGAAGAACGTCCCCATCAGCGTTGAGATAGAGAACAAGGAAGAACTGTGCAGCCAGCTTGCACGCCTGAAGGAAGAGGCTGTGCAGACACAGAACTTCGAGCTCGCTATGGTCTATCGCGACCAGCTGAAGAACGAGGAGGAGCGTCTTGAGATGATGAAGAAGGACTGGGAAGCCACACTCTCCGACCAGCGTGAGGTGATTGACGAGACAGAGATAGCAGAAGTGGTCTCGATGATGACCGGAATCCCTGTACAGAGGGTGGGAGAGAGCGAGAATGAGAAGCTTCGCCATCTGGCCGACTCGCTCAAGGAAAGCGTGGTTGGACAGGATGACGCTGTGGCGCAGTTGGTAGGTGCCATACAGCGTAGCCGCGTTGGACTGAAAGACCCGAAGAAGCCCATAGGTACGTTTATGTTCCTCGGCCCGACGGGTGTCGGAAAGACCTATCTGACCAAACGGCTCGCTGTGGAACTTTTCGGCAGCGAGGATGCCCTCATCCGAATTGATATGAGCGAGTATATGGAGAAGCATACCGTGAGCAGAATGGTAGGCGCTCCTCCGGGATATGTCGGCTACGAAGAAGGTGGTCAACTGACTGAAAGAGTGAGGCGTAAGCCCTACAGCATAGTGTTGCTTGACGAAATAGAAAAGGCTCACAGCGATATTTTCAATGTCCTGCTTCAGGTTATGGACGAAGGCCGAATGACTGACGGTAACGGCACTACGGTGGATTTCAAGAATACCATCATAATCATGACGAGCAACAGCGGCACACGCCAGCTCAAGGAGTTCGGACAGGGCGTGGGCTTTACCACTCATGACGTGACCAACCGCGAATACAGCCGCAGCATCATACGAAAGAGTCTGCAACGTCAGTTCTCGCCTGAGTTCCTGAACCGCCTTGATGACATAATCTTCTTCGATCAGCTCTCACCGGAAAGCATACTGAAGATTGTAGATGTTGAGCTGAAGCCGCTCGTGAAGCGCATTTCGGACATGGGCTATGGCCTTGAACTTACAGATGCCGCCCGCCAGTGGCTGGCAAAGAAAGGCTATGATGTCCAGTATGGAGCACGCCCCCTGAAACGTCTTCTCCAGACCAGCATAGAGAATGCTGTATGCCAGATGATTTTGGACGGAAAAATTGCCGAGGGAGCCACTATAAAGGTCGATGCGACCGCTCCAGATGCCAAAGAAATGACATTTACTGCCGCTTGAAACGGGTCTTAACTTATTTTAGCCCGTAAAGTTTGCATAGTTGCCCAAAAAGGTGTACCTTTACACCGTTTTTGAGGCAACTTATGCGTTTTAGGCCTTTCTTTTGAGCTCTGACGCACGAACGCCAAAACGGACAAGTAAATTATCAATACAATAATCATCTAAATGCAAGATTCAGAAGACAGAATTATCAAAGTGAACATCGAGCAGGAGATGCGCTCCTCATACATCGACTATTCTATGTCGGTGATTGTGGCCCGCGCCTTGCCTGATGTTCGAGACGGCTTCAAGCCTGTACATCGCCGCATCCTCTTCGGTATGCGACAAGACGGAAACACCCATGACAAGGACTACCGTAAATGTGCCCGCACAGTAGGTAACGTGCTGGGTCACTATCACCCTCACGGCGACTCAAGCGTCTATTTCGCTATGGTTCGTATGGCGCAGGACTGGAATATGCGCTATCCGTTGGTTGACGGCCAGGGAAACTTCGGTAGTGTGGATGGCGACTCGCCAGCTGCTATGCGTTACACGGAGGCCCGCCTCTCGCTGATGGGTGAAGCAATGATGCTTGACCTGGAGAAGGAGACAGTGGATATGGACGACAACTTCGACGGCTCGCTGAAGGAACCGACTGTTATGCCGACCCGCATCCCGAACCTGTTGGTTAACGGTGCAAGCGGTATTGCGGTCGGTATGGCCACGAATATCCCGACCCATAATCTGGGAGAGGTTATAGATGCCTGTGTAGCCTATATCGACAACCCCGAGATTGACACCGATGGCTGATGCATTATGTTAAGGCTCCCGACTTCCCTACAGGTGCCTTCATTTATGGAATGCAGGGCGTGCGCGAGGCTTACGAGACAGGACGCGGACGCATCGTGATGCGTGCACGTGCTGAGATTGAGCCGGGTGAGACCCACGACAAGATTGTTATCAGCGAGATTCCCTACGGCGTGAACAAGGCCGAGCTGATTAAGACCATTGCCGACCTCGTGAACGAGCATAAGATTGAAGGCATCAGCAACGCTAACGACGAGAGCGACCGCGAAGGAATGCGTATCGTGATTGACGTGAAACGTGACTTCAACGCCAACGTAGTCCTCAACAAGTTGTTCAAGATGACGCAGTTGCAGACTTCGTTCAGCGTCAACTGCATCGCTCTGGTCAAGGGACGTCCAAAGTTGCTCTCCCTGCGCGACTGCATCTCCTGCTTCGTTGACCACCGTCACGAAGTGGTAATCCGTCGCACCCAGTATGACAAGCGCAAGGCTGAAGAGCGTGCCCACATCCTGGAAGGCCTTATCATTGCTTCAGACAATATCGATGAAGTCGTTCATATCATCAAGGCCAGCAAGACTCCCGCATTGGCTCAGGAAGGTTTGATGAAGCGCTTCGATCTGGACGAGTTGCAAGCCAAGGCAATCGTGGATATGCGTCTGGCTCAGCTTACCGGCCTTCAGCAGGAGAAACTCCATGCCGAGTACGATGAACTGATGAAGAAGATTGAGTACTACAATCAGATTCTCACAGACGACGCTCTCTGCTGGAAGGTTATCAAGGACGAGCTGATCGAGGTGAAGCAGCAGTTTGGCGATCCGCGCCGTTCGGAGATTGTCTATTCCAGCGAGGAGTTCAACCCCGAGGACTTCTATGCAGATGACGAAGTGGTAATTACCATCAGTCACATGGGATATATCAAGCGCACCCCGCTGGCAGACTTCCGCGCCCAGGCTCGTGGCGGAGTGGGAGCAAAAGGCTCCTCCACACGCGATGCCGACTTCATAGAGTATCTCTATACGGCCACAATGCACAACACGATGTTGTTCTTCACACGTAAGGGCCGATGCTACTGGCTCAAGTGCTATGATATCCCAGAGGGCAACCGCGCTTCGAAGGGTCGTGCCATACAGAACATGCTCAATGTGGAGCCCGACGATGCCATCAATGCAGTACTATATATAAGGAACCTTAATGACAAGGAGTTCAACGAGAGCCATTATGTAATCTTCTGCACCAAACAGGGCACAATAAAGAAGACCACTTTGGAGGCCTACAGCCGCCCGCGTGCCAACGGTATTATCGCTATCAGACTTGAGGAAGGCGACCAGTTGGTAGATGTCGCTCTGACAAATGGCGAGAACGAGATTGTTATTGCAAACCGCAACGGACGTGCCATCCGCTTCAATGAGAACACCGTTCGCGCCATGGGCCGCAACTCTGCAGGTGTTCGCGCCATGCGTCTTGACGAGGAAGAGGGTGACGAAGTTGTTGGAATGGTGACTATAAATGATCCTCAGAGCGAGACCATAATGGTAGTTTCTGAAAAGGGCTACGGCAAGCGCTCAGATGTGGAGGACTACCGTGTCACGAATCGCGGTGCCAAGGGCGTCAAGACCCTGCAGGTTACCGATAAGACCGGTCTTGTGACAGCCATCAAAAGTGTTACCGACGACAACGACCTCATGATTATCAATCGCAGCGGTGTCACCCTGCGTCTGAAGGTCAGCAGCGTCCGTATAATGGGCCGTGCCACACAGGGCGTCCGCCTCATAGACCTCGTGAAGCGCAACGACAGCATAAGCAATGTCTGTGTCGTGCCTACCGAAGATGATGTGGAGGATGCTGAGGATTCAGCAGCCGCACCTGAGGTGTCTCCAGAAGGTCAGGAACCAATGCAAACAGAGTTAAACCTAACAGAAGAATAAACGTATAATTTACCTTAAACAACGAAAATTATGAAAAAGTTGATTTTAACCTTAGCTGTGCTTCTGTCCGTAGGTACAGCCTCCGCCCAGGACCGTCAAGTGAGGAAATCACGTGATCTGATGGAGGAAGTGCAGAACCTTATGGCCAATAAGCAGCGTAAGGAGAAGGAAACCCTTGAGATGCAGGAGAAACTGCAGAAGTGCAAGGAAATGATTGCACCCACGTTGACCAGCCCTGAAACAAAGAAGGAACTGGCAAACGCATGGGATGTGCAGAGCAAACTGTATAAGTTCACTTTCAGTCCGCTGCTTGATCAGGTTATTGCCAAGCAACCTACTGACACTCTGGCTCTTTACCAGAATGTACTCGGCGCATTGGACGCAATGGAAGAGTGCTTCAAGGTTGAGAACGCATCAGGCAAGGAACCTGTCTATTCAAAGCTCAACGAGGTCGATGTGGAGCGTTATCGCCCCTATCTCGCCTACTGCGGCCAGATGTTCTTTACCAATAAGCAATACACTAAGGCTGTTGAGGCCTTCTCTGTATGGATGGACTACTGCCAGCGTTACACCATCCTGGCTGAAAACGCTGCAAACCTCATTGCCGATCCTCAGACCCCGCAGATTGCCTATTTCACCTGCCTTTGCGCATATTTTGCCAAGGATTTTACCACTTTGAATAAGTATATCAGTCAGGCCAAGTTCTACGAGGAAGAAATTGACAATGTCAACCAGCTCTATGCCACAGCCCTCATTGAACAGGGTGATACTGCTGCTTGGGCTGCAGAGTTGCGTGAGCAGGCCGTTGCACATCCCAACAACGAGGCTCCCATCCAGAACCTCTTGGCTTATTACTTCAATAAGAAGCAGGAGGCTGAGGCTGCCAAATTTGCCAAGGAGCTTATCGATGCCGACCCGAACAACAAACTGGCCAACTACGCAATGGGCGTTGCCTATATGAATTCCAACAAGTTCGAACAGGCTATCCCTTACTTTGATAAGGCAATTGAGGTTGATCCTGATTACACCGATGCATACTACAATGCAGGTGTCTGCCACAGTAACTACGGCTATGCAATCAATGAAAAATTGAACTGCAAGAAGATGACACAGAAACAGTACGATGCTGCTGTTGCACCCGTTAAGGAACAGTATCGTTTGGCTGAGCCTTACTTCCTGAAAGTCAAGGAAATGATGCCCGACAAACCAGAAATGTGGGCAAGCCGTTTGAGTACCATCTACTATATCCTCGGCAATAAGGCAAAGCAGGCCGAGATGGATAAACTATTGAACTATTAAACCAATTAGTGAATAATTGATGAGTGCCAACAAAGAAGAAGCGCTCGGGTCGATTCTCGACCTGAGCGCAAACAGCATCTGGAGCGCAGATGAGCAGACGATAGCTCAACTTTGGGAAGAGGAGAAGAAATCCGAAAGCTTCGCCCAAAGTGAGGAGAAGTTGCTCAACATAATTCGTTTGGCATACGAGGTTGTGCATTTCAATCCTGAGAACGAACGCGAAGCTGCCAAGTTCCAAGAAGGTTGGACAATCTTCTCCCGTACGAATCCCGCCAAGGGTAACGTAGCCATTCGCAAGCGCACCATCCGTCAGCTTACAGATCTCTCATATGAGAACATCAAGCATATCTCTGCAGCTACATTGCTCGAACTCATTAGTCGCAATTTCGGCGGCGGATGGGATAGTATCCCCTTGTCTATCAAGGATATCATAGAGAGCTCATTTGATGTTTCTACATCCACTCTGCCTTCATCACGTATTCATATGCCAGGCGGAACCTTGGAAAAGAAAGTTGCTGACGGTTATGAAGTATTGGAGGTGGCTAAGGGCTCTTGGACAGAAGCCATCTTCGCCAAGAAGAAAACCCCGAATGTGAAGCTCCGCTTCGTTTCTGAACCTGAATATGATGAAGATGGCAACCGTCTGTCTGTTCCCGATGAGGAACGTGAGGACGAAGACCGCGAAGACGAAGAGGAGGTACAGCCGACCGAGGATGACACCTTCTACAGTACCTACGCAGCAGAAGCTGAAGTGAAGGATGAGGATGAGGATGAGACAGCTGGTCTCTCCGTTTTGGAATAATAATTTGTTAATAGTGCTAATAATTAGGCGGTCAGTTGTAGTAATTAAGCTACAATTGACCGCCTATAAGTTTGAGGCCTAATAAAGCATCGCGCGCACGTAACATTTATAATGTTCACGTGCGCGCGAAGTTGTTTGTGTATTCTGGTTATTTCTCCAGATGAGTCTTACCTGAGTTGTGGTCTCCATAATGGCCATACGAACCGTAGTGTCCATAGGATCCGTAGTAGGTACCGTACTTGGCGTATGAACGATATGAACCGTAACCATAGTAGAAACCGTACTTCTTCTTCTTCAAGTTCACGCCGTTCAGCACCAGATTTACTTTAGGCAGTTTGCCTTCAGCCTGAGCGCGGTTGATAATGTCGAAGTCAGACTTGGCGGAGTATTCTGAGCGGCAAACGAAGAGTGTAAGGTCAACGACACGAGCCAACTCGTATGTATCTGACACAAGACCAACGGGCGGAGTGTCAAGGATAATGTAATCGTAGATATCCTTCAATTGCTCGATACCCTTGTCCAAAGTGTCGCGAGTGATAAGCTCACCTGGGTTGGGCGGGATAATACCAGCCGGCATAACATCGAGATTCTCGTTTTCGACACCGTAGAATATCTGGTCTTTCAGTGCCTCCAAGGTCGGGTTCCCCATCGCAAGGTAAGTTGTGATACCCTTCTTGGATGAAGACAGACCAAACAGCTGCACAAGACGCGGCTTACGGACGTCAAGACCGATGATGAGCACTTTCTTGCCAAGGAGGGCAAGACTCATTGCGAGGTTGGTGGCTATGAATGTCTTACCTTCACCCGGCACGGTACTGGTGACACAAATAACCTTCTCGCCCGGAGACAGGAGGAAGCGCAGGTTGGTACGCAGGCCGCGGAATACCTCTTCCATGATATTATTGGAGTTCTCGCGCACAACTACTGCACGCTCACCCTCTTCAATGACATTGGAGAGAGGAATATCGGCAACTATGGGGATGTTCGTAATCTTTTCGACATCCTCGCGACCCTCAATGCGGAATCTAATCAGCTCAAGGAAGTAGAAGAGGCCGAGAGGTAGTGCAAGACCGAGTATGAGTGCGAAAAGCATGATAATGCGGCTCTTCGGGCTAACGATGCCTTTGTATAGCGGTTCGTCAATAATACGAGCCTTGGCTGCGGTGGAAGCCAGAGAAATATAGTTTTCTTCACGCTTCTGAAGAAGGGTAAGATAGAGGCCGGCCTTGATTTCCTGCTGGCGTCCGATGCTGTTCAGCACTCGCTCGCTGGATGGCGTACGAGTAACCTTGCCGGAATAGAGGGCATACTGGTCGTCAATGCTCTTCTTCTGGACTCTAAGATCATTTCCGAAACCTGCCAACTGCTGCTGGATGGCCTCCCAGATGCTTCGAACCTCATCAGTCAACTGCAAGAGGGCTGGTGACTGCTCAGGTGCACTGCGAAGCAGACGGCGGCGGGTAAGGACCTTGTCGTTGTAGTCGGCAATTACTTTGTTAATGGCCTGGTTGTTTACACCTATGTTTGCAGGAATAATCTCGTAGCAGTTTGCTGGGTTGGACACGAAATCGGTGAGCTGGTTGACTAGAGAAATCTGTGTCTGAATTTCCACCTGACTCTTCTGCATCTCTGTGCTTTGTGTCAGCGATTGGCTGGCATTGGTAGGCAGGTTAATGATTTCATTGTCGCGCTTGTATTTCTCCAATGAAGTCTCGGTGCTGTCCAGCTCCTGACGAATCATATCAATACGTTCATCGATAAACTCCTTGGTCTTGTTGGCCACCTCGTTCTTGTCCTCGTTAGCGTCGTCATTATATGACTTGATAATCTGTGATAGGTATTCGAGGGCGCGGTCGCGCTGAGTGTCCTCAAGCGTGAGGATGGCAACGGTGGTCATCTTTGATGAGCGGTTGATAGTCAATGCACGGGCATACATTCGACCCATCATCAGCGGCGGGTAGATCGTGACTGTCATCTCTCGGTCAGGCATATTGATGCCGGGATTGGGAGCCAGCATGATTGTACCTACCTTCGTATTGATGGTGGCAGGCAGGCTGGAAAGGTCACGTTCCAGAATTTCTCCTTTCGGATTTTCAATAGAAGGGAGGGTAATTGCCACGTGTAAGCCTTTTCCCTTGCGGTTAATCTTCATGGGAATTGGCATTTCCAGTTCGGCAAGGTGGCTCTCATCCAAATCTACTACGATGGGAGAGTTCTTGTAGAGCTCTACTTCAGTCACACGTCCGGCTATGCTGTAGGTTACATACAACTTGAGTGCAGTAACTGCTTTTGTGGCTACGGCTGCGGAACCCAGAATCTCCAACTCGTTGTCAAAACCGTTGGAGTTGGTCATAATTCCCAAGTCGGACAAATCGAAGTTGTTGCCATAGCGGCGCTGTCGATTATCGTTGTCCTTAATCAGAACTTTCGTTTCTGCGGAAAATACGGGGCGCTGGTAACGTAGATACACATACGCTAAAGCCACGCAAACCAATGTTGAGAAAATGAACCAATACCAGTTCAGAATCACAATTGACCAGATCTTGCGAAAATCGAAACTGCTTTCGCCTTCACTTTCTTTGATTTTTTCGTTGTCGATAAACTCGGCCATAATCTTTATTTTGAATTTTTGCGGCGCAAAGTTACGCATTCTTTTTCATTAATAAGCCAAAAAACAGGAAAAAGTTTATATTCTTTAGGCTGTTTCGCAAAAAAACGCTACTTTTGCGCCACAAAAGAACATAATAATGCCATTTTTTTACCAGTTATGAAAGGAATAGTCCTTGCAGGGGGCAGTGGAACGCGCTTGTATCCGATAACAAAAGGTGTGAGCAAACAGTTGCTTCCGATTTTTGACAAACCGATGATTTACTATCCCATTTCCGTGCTTATGATAGCTGGAATCCGGGATATTCTGATTATCTCCACACCGCAGGATTTGCCTGCTTTCCGCCGTCTTTTAGGTGACGGTTCGGACTTCGGTGTAAAGTTCGAGTATGCAGAGCAGCCCTCACCCGATGGACTGGCTCAGGCCTTCCTTATTGGTGAAGATTTTATTGGCGATGATTCAGTTTGTCTTGTACTGGGCGACAATATCTTCCACGGTGCTGGTCTGACGGAAAAACTGAAAAATGCAGTAAAGGCAGCAGAACAGGAGAGCAAGGCCACTGTATTTGGCTATTGGGTGAGCGATCCGGAACGTTACGGAGTGGCAGAATTTGACAAAAACGGCAACTGCCTCAGCATCGAGGAGAAACCCGAACATCCCCGCAGCAATTATGCAGTTGTCGGCCTTTATTTTTATCCAAACAAGGTCGTAAGTGTGGCGCACACTATCAAGCCTTCGGCTCGTGGTGAATTGGAGATAACCACTGTAAATCAGCGTTTTCTGGCAGACGGTGAGTTGAAGGTGCAGACCCTTGGTCGAGGCTTCGCATGGCTTGATACCGGCACTCATGATTCTCTGTCTGAGGCTTCAACATTCATTGAAGTCATAGAGAAGCGCCAGGGGCTTAAAATCGCATGTCTCGAAGGAATCGCTTACCGCAAAGGATGGATTGACGAGGAGAAAATGCGCCAGTTGGCTCAGCCGATGCTCAAGAACCAGTATGGGCAATATCTTCTTAAGGTGATAGACGAACTGAAGGAGCCGACCCCGTCAACCCTTGATTAAGGAAGTCGTATAAGCAATATAAATAAATCAGTTTTATACATTAATATATTAATAATGTCTTTTTTTAGTAATCTTTTCGGACGAAAGACGACCGAAACGAAAGAAAAAGTTGGGGGAATGGAGGATTTTATGACCCTCATCCGAGTATATTATCAGGCCAGCATAGCTAATCAGGTCGGTATTACGAACCTTGCCGCTCTTCCAGATTTGCGCGTATTCAAGCAGACTCTGAAGGTCCCGACTCTCAACAACCGCCTCGGACTGGGCGAAAAGAAACGCTGCGGCAAGATGTTGACAGAGATGTACGGTGTCAGCGAAGAATTCTGCAAGGAAATTGATGCCAGCATTAAGAAACGTGTACACAAATTGCAGGACGTTCAGCCCTATTTGCTCCAGTTCCAGAGTTTCACTCAGGAGCTGATGATGCTGATGGGTAATCTTATGCAATGGAAATTCCGTTTGCCTTCGTTCATGCGTTCCGTTTTGCGATCGATGACTGAGAAGACGGTTCACGACATCTTAACCAAGAACGAATGGAAAGACGACAATGTGCGTCGTAGTTGTGCTACAGTACGCAAGATGCAGCAGGCGCTCGGTTACAGCGAATCTTGGATGACAGAGTTCACTCAGACCGTCGTGATGCTTGCAAAGAAGGAAAAACGTCCCAATGTTGACGATAAATAACCTTCAAAAGGGCTAATGTAGGCTGCTACAATGTAAAAAAAACAAAAAAAACAGAAAGAAAGTGGCTTAAATGGGATTCAGATGGTA